>Ga0116191_1000808_pt1 | contig 26782 bp, 18 predicted proteins | sample AD_UKC111_MetaG_FD_89897 | JGI IMG/M metagenome (GOLD analysis project Ga0116191, IMG submission 89897) | Active sludge microbial communities of municipal wastewater-treating anaerobic digesters from Hong Kong - AD_UKC111_MetaG | ecosystem: Engineered > Bioreactor > Anaerobic > Digestate... | reverse complement strand
GCTTTTTTGCACATAGGGCAGGACGGATGTTTCCGCCGACAATTTGCCCCCTCCGCCCTCGGGCGTTCGGGTGCAAATTGGTGATTGCAGCTCCGGCAGAGATACTTCTGATACCCGTCAGGGCCTTTGCCGTAACGATAAAAGTTATGATTGTTGTTGCATTTCGGACAGCTGAACGGGTATACTTTTGTCATGAGAACTCGTCTCCTTTCGGGAGGTACTGTGTTTTGTGACAAAAGCATTGTACCACTAAGGCTGACGGGTTCTCAACTTTCATTTAACTTTACAATACGGTTATTTTAAGGAGGAGGTTATTTATGAAAAAGGTTGCTTTCTTCGCATTGGCTGTTTATTTTTCCTTATCCTTCATCCTGCTGGCATCTGCGGGGTCAAAAACCGTTCAACATTTTGACGGGTATAAGGACAACGCCGCATTTCAAAAAGATGCGACAGTCTGGGAAGGCGGAGCCGACTTCAACGTGAAGCTCTCCACAAAAGCCGACAGCGGCAAAAGCATGCAAATTATTCCTACGGGTGCAAAGAATGGCTCGACTTACGGCGTGGTGATCCTGCAGCTTTCCGAAAAATCGCAGAACTGGGAAGGCGCGGAAGGCATTCAGTTCTGGGCAAAAGCCACCGGCGGCACCACCGCTACGCCCAACTACTTGGGGATGGAACTCATGTTTGACGACTGTGACTATGCTGAAAAACCTGAAAGATGGGCCTGCAAAGAACAAATGCCATACATAACCGTCGGTAAAGACGGAAAAACCCAGACGGCGACATTTGCAGCCGGTGGAAGATTTGTGCTTGACGATGGCTTCGAGGGGCTTGTGAAAATCCCTTTCTCATCCATGACGGCGCTCGGCTGGTCCGTCGTTGATGACGAACTGCAGCTCGGCAGTATTAAAACCTTATATCTTGCGACCGACTCTCAATACTATCTGAATAAGGAAATATTTATAGACACCATTCAGGTTTACGGGGAGGGCATAAAGGATACATCGAACAGCAAGCCGTCATCCTCATCCGCCACGGTATCCAAATCCGGCAAAACATCAAGCGTAAGTGCAAGCTCAGGCGTAAGCCAAAATACGACCGTCCCATCCTCCGGCTCCGGAGCCGGCAGCATTTCCGATGTATCCGAAGCATTATCAAGCGTTCCCGCTCCGTCCTCTGAGGAGTCCGGCAGCGGCACCGTTGCCGATCCCAAAGACAACAGCATCGCTTTGCCGATTATCATCGCGGCAATTGTCCTGCTCATTGCGGGCGCCGGCGCGGCAACCTATTTTGCAGTGCTGAAACATAAATAAAGTCAAATAAAATTGGAGGTAAATTTATGAAAAAGCTGATCGTTTTCATGTGTGGCCTGGCGATGCTTCTACCCATGATTATTGTGAACAGTGCGGCGGACAGTATTATCGAGGATTTTAACAGCTATGCCGACACGGCTGCGCTGCAGGAGAAGGTGATCGTCGGTTATGGGGAGCCGGTCATCTCTCTCGACACGGTCAATAAAGACGGCGATACCGGCGGCAGTATGCAATATACCGTCGGCACAGGCTGGAATGTGGTCGTGGCGCAGGGTATCGCGCACGATTGGACCGATGCAAAGGCTATAAAATTTTGGGCTAAGGCAGATACCTCCGGTATGACAACACCGACGGCATTCACAAAAATCTGGGTGGCGTTTGACGAAACCGATCCCTGGAAAAGATGGTCGGCCGGAGCGGGACTTCCCTACATGCTCATTCCGAAGGACGGCGAACCGGCGACCTACCTCACCACTACGGATTCTCAAAACTCGGTGGTGCTGGCGGACGGATTCGAAGGCTATGTGATACTCCCCATCTCCTCGTTTGCAGACGACGGTACCATGAACCTTTCAGCTATTTGCCAGATCCTGTTTCAGACCGATACCTATTTTACCGGCACAAAGATAAATATCGATTCCATAGAGCTTTTGGACGCTTCTCCCCTGGATGAGCCGGAAATCGAATTCAATTTCACCGCTCCGGCAGAATTGGACGCGTCTGCAGTTTTGGACGAGGACGCCCTTGCCTACAGCGTCGACCTGAATATAGCAAACATAGCGTCCCCTTCAAATCTTTACACAAATCTCTCAGAGCTTATCGGTGAATTTTATGAAAACCCTCAATTTGACGACTTTGCGCTTTATGACATGCTCGCTACTAAAACAGGACTTACCGAAAAGGCGAGCCTGAAAGAAGGAAAGCAGGCCGAGATAACCTTATCGGCGCCCGAGGGCTTCAACCTTGCCAATACAAAGATACTGCTTTTTGTCGGCGGCGAGGTACAGGCCGTCACCCCCACTGTCACGGATGGGAAACTGGTATTTAAAATCTCCGAGTTCACGCCTTTTGCCATTGTTGACGAAACCGATAAGGCGGCAAGCTCCCAGCCGGACGACAGCAGCAGTCCGGACGATGGCAGCAATCCGGATACGGCTGACTCGTTTGTGCTGCCCTACCTGCTGGTGGCTGTCGCGGTTATAGCCGCGGGCACGGCCATAGGGGTAAAAAAAGCTGTCAGGCATTAAACCGGCACCCTGTAAAAGCAAAGGGTCTTGTCTGAACGGATATGGTCATTAACACAATGGTCGAATTATGTATCTTGAAATCGCTTACCATGTATATTATGATAAATGTACATAATGCGTAAACATTTTTCGGTCGGTTCGGCCATTGTGTCAATTGATAACCGTTGGAGGTATGCTGGATGAATCACATGCTGAATGTGAATAAAAAAAGCTACGGCCCTTTTGATCTTTTTTATTACGGCTGTATGGATTGTGTTCCCGGCTGGAGGACATCTTATGACTCGGGCGATTTAGAAGGTATTGTGATCCATTATGTGAAATCGGGAAAGGGCGTTTTCAGAACACCGGATAATAAATATGAGATCGGCGCCAACACCGCCTTTATCATGCACCCGGAAAATAAATATTATTACGTCGCCGATCAGCTTGATCCGTGGAAATACATGTGGGTATGTATCGGCGGAGATTATGTCAATGATCAGATACTCAGCCGGAAGAGATTTGTCAATACGCCCGTGATAAAGTATAAAGAGATCAATGCGATAAAAAATTGTTTTGACAACCTGTTTAATTACATGCCGAAAAACAACATGGATGACGAGCTGTTTTATTCCGGGATAATAAATCTGCTTCTGTATTATACCTTTATGGGCGACACGGTTGACCTTGTCTGCCAGCAGGTATCAAAATCCGATAACAATATAAATAATGAAAGAAAATATATCAATGACGCCACAGGCTACATAACGGTGAATTATCACAGAAACATCACTATAAACGACATCGCCGAGCATGTGGGGCTCAACCGTTCCTATTTCTCAAAATTATTCAGAAAATGCACGGGGTATTCGCCGAACGATTATCTTCAGCAATACCGGATTGAAATGGCGATCCATCTGCTTGAGACCAGCGACGAATCCGTTAAGGTTATCGCCGATAAGACAGGGTTTTCCTATGTCCATTACTTTTCAAAGATCATCAAGGAGAGCACCGGGAAAACCCCAACCCAGTACAGAAATGATTATAAAACGCTGCAATCCGGCTTAAAGGAGGAAAAGCTGTGAAGCTTTATATGAAAATACTGGTATTCGCTGCAGTCATAGCGATGCTGCTGTCTGTCGTCGGCTGCGGCCAGGATGATACCAACAGCGGCGCCGGCAAACAGAATGACGGTCTGCCGCAGGTGACGCTTGAGAATAAAAAGGTGGTTTTATACTGTGGTCTTGGCCAATCCCTGGAGGCAATGCATTCTGAGGACAAGGAAAAGCCTCAGCCCCTGGATATATTCGAACAGAACTACGGCGGAGAGCTTGAGCTTGTGACCGTTGACTGGAACGAATACTACACCAAGCTTCTGGCAAAGTTTTTAGCCGACGATATGCCCGATGTGTTGTGGCCCATGCCGGAGACCTTTCCGAAGGACATCATCAGCAACCTGATTCAGCCGTTTGATGATTACAAGGATTATATCGATCTCGACAGTAAAATATGGGATGACACGAGGCTATACAACGAACAGCTGGAGATCAACAGCAAGCATTATTATGCTATCCAGAGCTTCAGTCAGCCCGATATGGTCGCGTATAATCCCAAAGTCTTTGAGCTGTACGACGTTGAAAAGCCCTACGATATCTTCATGAACAATAGAGACGAATGGACATGGGATAAGCTTCTGGAGCTGGCCAAGCAGCTTAAGGCCGATACCAACAACGACGGCGTGGTCGACCAGTGGGGACTTGCCATCGGGTCCAACGGACCTCACGCGTTTCAGGAGACCACAGGCGTCCCGTTTGTCGAATACGATAAGAGCAAGGGTGTCACAAACAATTTCATGAGTCCGGTTATTGCTGAGGCGGCCAATTATGTCAGAGATCTGGGCTCGACAAAGCATAATGTGCTGGACCCCATTGAATCTTACAACGCCTACAAGGATTTTCTGGCCGGCAAAACTGTCATGATAGTCGATGTGCTGTGGCGGATCACCGGGGATTATCAGCAGTTATGGGCAGATGGGAAGATCGAGGTCGCGCCCATGCCGAGGTATCCCAAAACCGATAAGTTTTACAGAGGCGGCTATCTGTTCGGCTTTCTGCTGGCCAATAAGGCAAAGAATCCCGAAGGCGGGGCGCTGTTTATCACCTGCTATAAATATGTCGGCAGCGAGGGATACAAAGAAAAATACGTCGGTACGAAAACGGAAGACCAGTATAAATGGTATACCGATAAAGGCATTCCGGTGAATCAGGCCGAGCTTATGCAGGCCTGCCTCAACAATTTCGAACAATTCCCCATCACCATGAATATTTGGCTTGGGTGGTATGACAAAGGTTGGTATAACGGTTTTATAGACCTTCAGAACGAGCCCTGGTCCAAGATTGCGGCCCGGTATTATCCTATCACTGAGAAAAACATCAAGAAAAACACCGAGAAACTGAACCAGATCCTCAACGCGGGGGACAGCAGCTCGGCGGTTGAAAGTGGCGTGGCAGGCGAAAGCAGCGGCTCCTGATTTGACGGATATATAAAATGTATATGGCGCGTTTTTTAATGAAAACGCGCCATATTAAAGAATGTTTTTAGCCATATGCGCTCCGGCTGAACGACGGCGCGGCTGCCGGCGTTTGCGCGGCAAATGCCCGCAGCGGCCAAACTTATAGATTTAATACCGTTCTTAAAGGTGGGCACTCTAATGAAAAAGAGAATTGTCTCAATTTTTATGATAGCCGCGTTGTATCTCATGCTGACCCACAGCATGTTTTGCGCTGCAGAAACAAAGGTTGCGGGTGAAGAAAAAACGGATGCGCAGGCCGTGACCTTGACGGAAAACGGTTCCTATGCGCAATACATCAAAAAATATGAGACAGTCCCCAAGGGCCGGACGCCGGTAGACATTCCCGCGAGCGCGTATGCAAAAATCAAGGGGGAGGGCGTCAAACCGGGGGAGGAGTTCCTCGGCGGCGAGGATGTTTTGCTATGGACAGGCTCGGACAGCTCGGTCACCTGGGAAGTGGAGGTCGGCGGGGACTCGCTCTACGGCATAGCCTTTACCTATGCGGTAACGGAGGGCAAGAACCTGAAGATCGAGCTTTCGCTTCTGATCGATGGTTTGCCGCCTTTTGACGGCGCGGAAAATATCACGCTGAAAATTCCATGGGAGATTAACGCCGACTTTAAAACCGACAGCAGGGGCAATCATATCATGCCTTCGCAGGCAAAGAAAAGTATATGGCTGGAGGAGGCTCTGACCGACAGGCAAGGGCTTTACGACACACCTTATTTATTTTATTTTTCAGAGGGACATCACACCATAACCGTGACCGCCGCAAGCTCCGATTTTGCCCTTGAGCGGATAACCTTGAAAAACCAGCCCGAATTGCAGGATTATGAGAGCTACAGCGACGGGAACAGCGCAAAGCCGGATGCCAAAAACACGCAAAACGTTATGATAGCGGCGGAGACACCCTCCCTGAAGTCGGATTCCTATATTATTCCCAACTACAATCACGGCAGCAGCGCCACCATACCCTCCGATCCCACCAAAATGCTGCTCAATACCATCGGGGGCACGCGGTGGCAGGACCCCGGGCAGTGGATAGAGTGGGAATGCTATATCCCTGAGAGCGGGTTTTATAACATGGCGTTAAGGGCCCGCCAGAACCTGAAGGACGGCATAACGGTGGGCAGAAGAATCTATATCGACGGCGAGGTTCCCTTTGAGGAGCTGTCGGAAATCGATTTCCCCTTCTCCGTCAATTGGTATGTCAAGGTCCTGGGTGACGGGGAGCCCTACCGCATTTATCTGGAAGAAGGCGTGCACATCATCCGTATGGAAGTGGTCAGCGGCATATACGGCGAGATATCGCGCGATATCATCGAAGCCGTCTATCAGCTCAACGATTTTTACCGCAAGGTGATCATGCTCACCGGAACATATCCGGATATTTACAGGGATTACAATCTGGAGACGGCTATACCCGGCTTTTACGAGACGCTGGACAGCGTCTCCGCCATATTGCGGGAGCAGCTCAAAAGGCTTACGTCGATCGGTAAAAAGGGAAGCGAAACAGCTTTTATAAACGATCTGCTGGTGCAGCTCGAGGATTTTGCGGACAATCCCGACACCATTCCCAAGCGTCTGGAGCGTTTTCGCACCAATATCAGCTCGGTGAGCGGGTGGGTGCTTGATCTGCGCAATATGCCCCTTGAGGTGGATTATATCAGCCTTGTGACGGACAACGGGCGCCTCAAGCCGGCAAACGGAAACTTTTTTGAGGAGCTCGGCTATAATATCCGGGCGGTGCTCGGCTCCTTCTTCGTCGATTACAGCGTTATCGGGGATTTCGATGAGAACGGCGAGGCCCTGGAGGTGTGGGTGCAGCTGGGGCGCGACCAGGCCCAGATACTCAAGCAGCTTGTGGACGAGCGGTTCAGCCCGGCGACGGGCATCAATGTCAAGGTAAGCCTTGTCCAAACCGGCATCGTCGAGGCTACGCTCGCGGGCAAGGGCCCGGACGTCGCGCTGTTTGTCCCCGCCGGCATTCCCATCAATCTGTCTTCCCGCGGCCTGTTGAAGGACCTGACGGATTTTGACACCTACCAAAGCGTCGCCGGGCGCTTCAAGCCCACCGCTCTGGTCACATACCGTTATAAAAATGGAAATTACGGGCTGCCCATAACCCAAAATTTTCTGATGATGTTTTACCGCAAGGACATTTTCAGCGAGCTCGGGATATCGCCGCCTGACACTTGGGAGGACCTCTATAAGATATTGCCCGTCATTCAGGGCAAAAACCTCAACTTCGGCATGCCGAACAGCCTGAATACAGGCATGCCCGATATATTCGCGACGCTTCTGCTTCAGAAGGGAGGCAGCTATTACAACGAAGACCTGTCCGGGACGGGCTTTGACAGCATGGAAGCGGTGGATGCCTTTTATCAGTGGACGGAGTTCTACACCATGCGCGGCATGCCGCTGGTATTTGATTTCTTCAACCGGTTCAGAACGGGTGAGATACCCATCGGGATAGCGCCCTATACGCTTTACAACCAGCTTTACGCGGCAGCCCCCGAAATTATGAATATGTGGGATTTCGTGCCGCTGCCCGGCACCGAGACAAACGGCGGCATAAGCCGTATAGCGGCCGGCAACGGCGGCGAGGCGGCCATCATGCTCAAGGATGTGAAAAACGAGGAAAACGCCTGGGATTTTATAGATTGGTTCCTGAGCGATGACATTCAGACGGCTTACGGCGTCAATATAGAATCCATGCTGGGCGCTATGGCCAGATATGCCACCGCGAACGTCGAAGCCTTCAGGCAGCTCCCCTGGAGCGCAAAGGAAAGGGAACAGTTGCTGGCCCAGTGGGACAATGTACGTGAGATCGAACAGATCCCCGCCGGATATTATGTCGGCAGGAATCTCACCAACGCCTTCAGGCGCGTAGTCTATTATTCCGAAAATCCCCGTTATACCCTTCACCTCTACAATACACAGATCAATGCCGAAATTGAACGCAAGCGGATTGAAATGGAGAGGTTCGGTGATTGATATTTATAATCTAATAACAGATGTGGGGTTAAGTATTCATGAAAAAGAATATTAAGACCAGCTTAGTGCGACAGACCAGGACGCTCGATCCGTATATCATGATGGCGCCTTTTCTGATTCTGTTCATCTATTTCACTATCATCCCCATCTTATCCTCCATCGCATTGAGCTTTACATATTTCGATATGATTCATCTGCCCCAGTTTATCGGTCTTATGAACTATACGCGGATGTTTCTCGAGGACGATGTTTTTATCAAATCCTTGAGCAACACCTTTGTGTTTGCCGTTATAACCGGGCCGATAGGGTATATCATGTGCTTTGTCTTTGCCTGGCTTATCAACGACCTGAATCCCAGAATCCGCGCCTTTATGACCTTTTTGTTCTACGCGCCGACTATATCGGGAAGCCTGTACGTCATCTGGACCTTTCTGTTCAGCGGCGACTCCTACGGCTTTATCAACGGAAATCTGATGCGGCTGGGTCTTTTGAACGAACCTGTCCAATGGTTGAGCGACCCACGCTATATATTGACGATCATCATGATCGTACAGATATGGCTAAGCCTCGGCGCCTCCTTCCTCTCCTTTATAGCCGGACTGCAAAACGTGGATAAGGCCCTGTATGAGGCGGGGGCCATCGACGGGATCAGGAACCGCTGGCAGGAGCTGTTTATGATCACCCTTCCCTCCATGGGGCCGCAGCTCCAGTTCGGCGCGGTCATACAGATAGGCGCCTCCCTTTCGGTCGGCACGGTGGCCATCGCCCTCGCGGGATATCCTTCTACGGATTATGCCGCCGAAACCGTCATCACCCATATTATGGATGTCGGCAACCTTCGCTATGAAATGGGATACGCATCGGCGATATCGGTATTTTTATTCGTCCTGCTTCTATTCACGCACTTTATATTGAGAAAGGTTTTAAGGAAGATAGCAAGGGATTGAAACCACAAATCAAAAACAAGCGTATCCGGGGGGAAAACATGAAAATAAATATTTTTAGCAATAAAAAAATAAACCGTTCGCTGGGCGGAAATATGCTGCTGCTGTTGGCGCTGACATTATTCGGCCTATTTATGGCCCTGCCCTTTATTTACGCTATCCTTCAGTCCTTAAAGCCCACGCAAGAGATATTCGCGTTCCCGCCACGCTTTTTCGTATCCAACCCCACGCTGGACAATTTCTATATGCTGACACAGGCCATCGGAGACACATGGGTGCCAATGGGCAGATATATTGTCAACAGCGCATTGGTCACGGTCACGGCTACGGCGGGAAACTGCCTTTTTGCAGCCATGGCCGCCTTTCCGTTGGCAAAGCTCCACTTTAGGGGCAACAGGCTTGTTTCTGAAATCGTCACCTACGCGCTCCTGTTTACCGCTCCCGTCACCCAGTTCCCCAAATACGTGATCATGGCCAAGACAGGGTTCATCGATTCTTACTGGGCCTTGTTCCTGCCTCCTATCGCCATGCCGCTGGGCCTGTTCCTGCTTAAAAACTTCATGTCGCAGCTTCCGGATTCCGTGTTGGAGGCGGCTGAGATGGACGGCGCGAGCATATACCAGACCCTGTGGAGAGTGGCGATTCCCAATGTAAAGCCTGCGCTTCTCACGCTTATCATCCTGACCTCGCAGGAGGTCTGGAACGGCGCGGGCGCCAGCTTTATCTATTCCGAGCCGCTGAAGCTGCTGCCGACGGTCTTAAACCAGATAGCCGCTTCCGGGCTGGCAAGAGCGGGCGTGGGCTCTGCGGTGGCTGTCGTGATCATGATTGTGCCGGTTTCCGTTTTTATCCTGCTGCAGAGCAAGGTGATCGAAACCATGGCGTTTTCAGGCATTAAGGACTGATTTGTATGACAGGTAGGACGGTGAGCAGATGAAAGGCAGATTTAACATAAAATTATGGATCTCGGTGGCTTTGGCGATGATGACGGCGCTCAATCTCCAGTCCGCATACGCCTTTGCGCCTTACAACGGCTATACCTATGATCCAAATCAGAAATCTGTGCCCTCTCTGAACGGCTATGAGCCCACAAGATTGATTATGAGCCATGACATCGGGGTTTCCGATATGAAAAGCCCGAAGGATTTCTTCGTGTCGGAAAGCCTTGGGCGCATTTATATTCTGGACAGCGGAAACGGGCGGGTCATCATACTGAACGCCCAGTATGCGTTGGAAAAAACGATAACGCGTTTTACTTATCAGGCTAAGGAAACCGCTCTCAATAATCCCTCCTCCATTTTCGTGACCGACGCCGGAGAGATATATGTGGCCGACACTGCCAACAACCGCGTGCTGAAAATGGATGACAGCGGCAGAATCGAAAAAATCATCGTCAAGCCGCAGACGGATATGTATCCCGCCAACGTGGCCTTTGAGCCTCTCAAGATCCTGGTGGACAAATCCGATAACATATACATTCTGATCAAGGGGCTTTATCAGGGCACTCTGGTATTGACGGGAAGCGGAGAGTTCAGCCGTTTCTATGCCAGCGCCAAGGTGATTCCGACCATTGAGGTTCTCAACGGTATGTTCTGGCGGCTCTTTATGACCAAGGAACAGAAGGAGGCGCAGCCCGATTATGTCCCCACTGAGTTCAGCGGTTTCGATATCGACAACGAGGGCTTTATTTATACGGTCACGCAGGACAAGACGACGCAGATGACATTGAAAAAATTCAACGCGTTGGGCAAGAGCATCGCCATGAACAATGACGCGTTCGGCGATCTGGAGTCGCAATATGATAGGGAGAATATCGTGACGCAGTTTATCGACGTCAACGTGGAGGAGAATTTTTTCGTCGACACCCTGGACCTGACAAGAGGCCGCGTTTTCCGCTACGATCAGGATTTCAATCTGCTGTTTATATTCGGCGGCCCGGGCGGCACGCAGCTCGGCACCTTCAAAACGCCGGCGGCCGTCGACAATTTAGGGGAGGATATCCTGGTTTTGGACTCCGACCTTGCGAGCATCACAGTCTTTTCCCCGACCGAATTCGGGAGAAAGGTCAACACGGCCATCTCACTCTACAACAGCGGCGATTATCTGGACGCTATCGAGCCCTGGGAGGAGATCGTCCGCCTGAACGAAAATTACAGTCTGGCCTATAAAGGCATCGGAGACGGGTTGTTCATGACGGGCCGGTATAAGGAGGCCATGGACAACTACAGGCTGGCCAACGATAAAGAGAGCTATCTGCGCGCTTTCAGGGAATACCGCAATATCGTCGTCAGGCAAAGCTTTCCCGTCATTTTCGCCGCCGTCCTGCTGATATTGCTTTTTGTGACGGTCGGCAGAATGCTTCTTAAAGTAAGAGGGAGAAAACGATGAAAAAAGCGCTTTATCCGCTGTATCTTCTGATCCATCCCATTGACGGGTACGAAGAGCTGAAATATAAAAAGCGGTTTTCAGTTTCCATATCCTTTGTCATTATCCTGCTCTTTTTTTTCGGGGAGGTCTTCCGGTTCCAATATTACGGCTTCGGATACAACCCTAACGACCCGAAGGATCTGAACATACTGTTTATCCTGGCCAGGACCGTTCTCCTGTTTATCCTTTGGAGCCTGTCCAACTGGCTTTTTTGCAGCCTGACCGAGGGCAAGGGCTTTTTCAGGGAGGTGTGGGCGGCGAGCGCCTATGCGCTGACGCCTTATGTGCTGATAACCTATGCCGTGACCATTGTCAGCAACGTGGTGGTGTTGGAGGAAATTGCCTTTATCAACTATCTTTCCTTTATCGGCATGTTCTGGAGCGTCGTTCTGATGCTGGTCGCCATGAAGACTATCCATGAATACTCTCTGTCAAAGGTCATATTCACGCTCATTCTGACGCTTGCGGGCATCGCGGTGGTGTTGTTTCTGATAGCCCTGTCGTTAACGGTCTATCAGCAGGTCTTCGATATATTCAGGACCATGGTCAACGAAATACTGTACAGACTGTAATATGCCGCACCAAATCCGACGAATGGGAGACAAAGGGAGGAAGCAAACACAATGAAGCGCATAATCGGAATGCTGCTGTCCGCCGCGCTCATGGCACCGCTGCTTTTGGGCTGCTCCGGCGCCGACAGCGTGGCGTTATCGGACGGCGGCGCCATCGATAACGCCGATAGAGAAACGGCCGTCACAGGCGAGCCTTTTAATGTCGACGACGCAAAACAGTTTACGCTGGCGGCTGAGAACACAAACTACGCGCTTTTTGTCATGCCGCAAAGCGGTGAGTTTTATATAAAAGACAAGCGAAACGGCGTCTCATATTACAGCAATCCGGCCGACAGGCAGAACGATCCTGTTATGGGTCTCAATAAGAGCAACCTCAATTCACAGCTCTGGATCAACTATGTGGGCAAAGACAATACCTTGCAGATATCCAACAACTATGTAGGCAGCGTCAATAAAAACGGCGCGGTGATCACGCGGATAAAAAATGGCTTTATGGCCGAATATGATTTCAAGGACCTGAAGATCACGCTTTCGGTGCTGGTCACCATTGACGGCGCGGGCTTGAATGTCCGTGTCCCTATAAGCCAGGTTCGGGAGGAAGGGGATTACAGGCTTTACAATCTTCATCTGTACCCTTATTTCGGAGCCGGCGGCAGCGGGAGCGAGGGCTATATGCTGGTACCCGACGGGTCGGGCGCGATCATCAATTACAATAACGGAAAAAGAGCGGTCAGCGAATACCGGCAGAAAATCTACGGCCCGGACAACGCATTCAACCAAAAGACAAGCTATGAGGTACAGCAGCAGGTGCTGCTGCCCGTATTCGGTACGAAAAACGGGGAGGGCGGATTTGTCGCTGTCATCCATAAGGGAGAGGAATACGGCTACATTAACGCTTTTGTCTCCGGGCAAAAAACCAGCTATAATTCGATCTACGCCGATTTTCAGTTCAGGCAGAGTTATTCCTATAATTTAGACGGCAAAACCGACATTATAACATATGACAAGGAGCCGCTTTCACTCAGGGACATAGCGCTTCATTATTATTTTCTCTTAAAAGAGGAGGCCGATTACAGCGGAATGGCGCAAGCCGTCCGCGCCCATCTGATAAAGGAGATGGGGGCCGAGCCTAAGACAACAGAAGCCTCCGACGCTCTGTTTCTGGACGTTTTAGGCAGCACTAAAAGCAAAGGCTTTTTCATGGGCATTCCGATCTGGACGGACAAAGCCCTCACCGGCTATGCGCAGGCCGACCGGATACTGCGCGAGCTGGATGATGCCGGCGTCGGGCGCGTTCTGCTCAGTTATTCGCGGGCCACGAAGGACGCCGTGGCCGGAAGGATATCGGCCTGTATATCGGGCAGCCGGCTGCTGGGCGGTGATGCCTCGTTCAGGAAACTTAAAGAGACGGCGAACGACCGTTCCACCGTCGCCTTTGAGGTCAGCCTGCTCAGTTTTTCAAAGAGCGGCAACAGTGTGAGCAAATATTTCGACGCCACAAGGAATCTGTCTAACGGCATTAGCAGGCAGTATCCTTACAAGTCCAGCACCTTTTACCCCGATAACGAGAGGGAACAATGGTATCTGTTAAAATCCGGACGCATCGCCGAGATAGCCGGACGGCTGCTTGACAATGAAAAGGATAAGGGGGCGAAGGCGGTCTCTGTGGGCGATTTTGCCAAAAGCCTTTATTCAAATTTCGGCAACGAGCGATCGGGCCGGGAGGTCTGCAAGACCAATGTCGTGGAAGCCCTTGAGCGATTTGCGTCAGAATATTCCGCTGTGACAGCGGCGCAGGCGAACTTTTACGCTATCCCGTATGTCGACGCCGTCTTCGACACGCCGATGGCCTCCAGCAGATTCAAGCTCGAAGATTACGACGTGCCGTTTTATCAGATGGTGGTGGGCGGATTGGCCGATTACGCCACATGCGCCGTCAATCTGCAGGCCAATGAGCAGTTCACCATTCTGAAGGCGATGGAGACGGGAAGCCGGCTTTGTTACAGGGTGATATACGACGAAAAGACAAATCTCACTGACACCATGGCGAAAGACCTGGTAAGCGGCCGGTATCAGACCTTAAAGCCACAGATGCTGGCGCGCTATGCGCAGACGCGGGAGGTATTCGCCAAAACAGGCAACGGCAGGGTCGTCGGCCACCGCCTGCTGCAGGAAGGCGTCACCGAAAGCGTCTATGAAAACGGCGTCCGGATCCTGATTAATTACACCGATGAACCTGTTCATATAGCAGGCGCGGACGTGGGCGCCATGGATTATGCCATTGCGGCGGACGCAAATCCCTAATGAGGTCGGAGAAAGGAGTGCCTGGTTTTGAAAAACGCAAAAAGCTATCCTTATGAAAAAAGAAAAGCCCTGCTGGGGTTTACCTTTATCATTCCCTGGCTTATCGGTTGTGTTTTCTTCTTCTTACTGCCCTTTATCCGCACGCTGATATACAGCTTTTACGATATCAAAATCGTCGACGACGGCCTGGCGATGACCTTCTGCGGGCTGCAGAATTATATCAGGACGTTTGTCAGCGACGAGCTGTTTCTTCCGACCTTCACGAGCGCTTTTTACAACACCGTGTTTCAGGTGCCCTTTATATTGCTGTTCAGCCTGTTTATCGCCGTGGTGCTCAACCAGGAATTCAGGACCCGGACCTTTTTCAGATCGGTCTTCTTTCTGCCCGTCATCATCTCCAGCGGCGTGATTATATCGCTGATAGCTGGCGACAGCTATGCAAGCTCGCTTTTGTCGGGACAGCGTAGCTCCATGATGTTTCAGGCGGTTTCCATACAGGATCTTCTGCTCAAATCCGGGGTCGACACGAGCTTTGTGAACGCGGTGATCTATGTCGTCAACAACATTTTCCAGCTCTCATGGAAATCCGGCGTACAGATACTGGTGTTTATCGCGGGTCTGAAAACCATACCGCCCCATTTGTACGAGGTGGCCAAGACAGAGGGCGCCAACGTATGGGAGACCTTCTGGCTCATCACTTTCAGACTGCTGTCTCCCATTATACTGGTCAATGTGATATATACAATTATAGACTCCTTTACCGATTACATGAACCCCATGATCGTTTATATCGCAAAAACGGCGTCCAATCTTGAGATACAATACAGCGCGAGCATGGCATGGATGTACTTTTTGTGCGTTTTCGCGGTCATCGCCGCCGTGTTTCTGCTCATGACGAAAAAATCGTTCAGCTATAGCGACTGAGAGGTGAGCACATGCAAACGTATGAAGCGCTCAAAAAGCGCGTAACCGAAAAGATCACACTGCCGGAAGTCGATAAAAACAAGCTTATGAGGATAGTCCGGGGCCTTTGGTCGGGTTACCGTCTGATCACACTGTTTTCCATCAGCATGATTCTCCTGTTCCCCATCATCTACATCGTCAGCATGTCGCTTCGGCCGGCCGGCCAGGTGTCCGACCCCATGGTGATCTGGATACCCAGATCCTTCACGCTGAAAAACATCGTCGACACCATAGGGGTGATGAATTACCTGCCCGCCGTTCTGAATACCCTGAGGATTTCCCTGCTTTCGTCGGTCCTCACGATTTTCTCCTGTTCCATAGCCGGATACGGGTTTGCCCGGTTCAAATTCAGGCTGCGTCAGCCGCTGTTCATGCTGGTGCTCCTCATGCTTATCGTACCGCCTCAGAATATTTTGATCTCAGCATTTCTGTATTATAAAAACTTTGATTTTTTCGGCCTCGGCAGTCTGGTCGGACTGTTTACCGGAAAGGCGCTGACAATCAATCTGATAGGAAACGAATTTTCAATGTACCTGCCGGCGCTGTTCGGGAACGGGATAAGAGCCGGCCTGTACATCCTCATCTTCAACAAATTCTTTTCGAATCTCCCGCGGGAGCTGGAGGACGCGGCGTATATAGACGGCTGCGGCGTCTATAAGACCTATTTTAAGGTGATGCTTCCCAATTCCCTTTCGGCGCTGCTGACGGTCTTTTTGTTCTCCATGGTGTGGTATTGGAACGATTATTTTCACACATCGGTGTTTATGCAGAACGCCACCACCCTTTCCATACAGCTCACAAGACTGAAATTTCTGCTCAATGAAGCCCTGAATCCCCTCGGCAAGGGCGTGTTTGTCGATGTGAGCGAAATAACCGTAAGACTGCAGGCCGGATGCCTTCTGACAATACTGCCTCTGATCGTTTTTTATATTTTTGTGCAGCGGAATTTTACCGAGGGTATCGAGCGGACAGGTATTGTGGGTTAGGCCGCGGGCTGCCGAGCAGACGTTGCGGCCGCAGTGATACGGTTGACGGATACGGAATGAAGGGGCGGAAAAATCGGACATGAGAAAATATGATCGTGCCACGGGATACAACGGAACGCAGTTCAGGATAGCGCTGCCCGCAAAGGCTGTGCGCGTTGCGGACGCCGCTGTCTTCGGGCTGAGCGCGGACAGGGAGGACAACAGCTTTGCGCTTGACGAGGCGTTTGCGTATTGCCGAAAAAATTCCAGGACCAGGCTGAGCATACCGAGAGGCGTGTACCGGTTCGGGTGCGAGGCTCCCCTCACGCTTGACGGCGCGAGGGATATCCTGATCGAGGGAAACGGCTCCGAGTTTATATTTTCGGGCGGGGGCTTTATAAGATTCGCCGCGTGCGACGCCGTACAGCTTCAGAACCTGTATCTGGACTGGGACTGGGGAAAGAACCGTCTGGCCTCCTTAGCAAGGGTGACAGGCGTCGCGCCCGATAAAAGCTATGTTGACTTTGTGTTCCCCGAGCTTAAGGAAGCGGACCCGGATATCAGGTGGCGAACCATCAATCAGTTTGATCCGGTCACGCTGACGCCGGGGCTTAAGGACGGCAAGGAGTACTGGGATGAGCTGTCCTTTTATAAGGTGGAGAAGCTCGCCCAAAACGCGCTGCGGGTTTATCATAACGGCTGCCTGAATGAACTTAAAACCGGCGAGGTCTACCTTGTCCGTCACGAGACCTACGGGACCAACGCTGTCGAATTGACGGGCTGCAGCAATATCTCCATCAAGGATGTGACCATCTATTCCGCGCCGGGTATGGGTTTTGTGGCGGGGAAAGGCACGCATCATTTTCAGCTGTACGCCTGCAAAATCACGCTTAGACCAGGCGCTGCCGACAGACGGGTATCCACCACGGCCGACGCCGTGCATATCTCCGACACCAACGGGTTTGCGCGCATAGAAAAATGCGACTTCAGCTTTATGGGGGACGACGCTGTAAACATCCACGACAACATAGCGGTCATAGCCTCCGTGACCGACGGCAACGCCTGTGTCATCAACGAGTGGATGGACTGCCGAGCCGGAGACACCATAGGCGTCAAAAGGGACGATTTTACCGATACCGGCATTGAAATGACGGTGGCCGATATTACAGAATACGGCGGGCGAAAAAGAGCGCTGCGGTTTGAGGAGGCACTCCCTGAGGATATCGGCGCCGGATGCGTATTGTACAATAAAAAATACAACAGCGCTAATTATGTGATTAAAAACAATTATTTTCATGAAAACCGGGCTAGAGGGCTTTTGCTGCAATCCGGCAACGGGCTGGTGGAAGGCAACAGGTTTTACAAAACACAGGGAGCCGCCATCCTTGTCCTGGTGGACGTGCTGTCCGGAAAGTGGGCGGAAGGGACAGGCGTTGAGAATCTCATGATACGCGGCAATGTCTTTGAAAACTGCGATGTCAATGACTGGACAGCCTTGATCGGTTTTAAAGTCACCCTGCCGTCGGGGAAGATCTGCCGGTCTGTCTTCAAAGAGGTCGTCTTCGAAAAAAATAGCTTTGTCGGTTATCCGTGCCGCTGCTTTTATATCTCGTCGGCTGAAAATATACGCATACAAGCGAATAGCTTTATAAACAGCCTGCCGGATAACGACGCCGACACCTTAAGCCAGTCTATCCTTGCCGAGCATTCGGAAGGCGTTCTGGTGAACGGAAACGGTTTTAGTAAAACTCAGGCCGGCGAATAACGCCGCCGGCGGACCGCCACGGAGGCGGTCATAGCCCGACAATGTCCAAATAATGATATGGAGGCGCATTATGAAGATATTTTTTACCATCCGCAGGGCAAAAACTTTGTTTTTCCTTCCGTTTATCATGGCGGCAGCCCTCGCCGTGATCGTGAACGAACAGCCTGTGTTCTCGGCGGACACCACGGTAAATGTGCGCGATTTCGGCGCTATCCCGGACGACGGGCTCGACGACAGCGAGGCCATTCAATCGGCTATAAACGCGGCCATTATGGGCAAGAAGCAGGTCGTGCAATTTGAAGCCGGCGTTTATGATTTCAAGGATTATCCTAACGGCGGCACGGGAATGGACGCGTATATGTATGTGCTGTCGGCCAAAAACCTTCAGATAAACGGCAACGTGGACAAAAAGGGAAACCCCGCCACCAAATGGATCCGGTTCAATACGGGAGAGCCCGGCGCAGATTTGAGGCAGCTCCTGTATATAAGCGGTTCCAGTAACGTCAAAGTGAAAAATATAATCGTGGACAACAACCCGTATTACTATTCCGCCGGCAAGGTCGTGAAGAAAGACGGCGAGCGTGTCACGATCGAGGTGCTGGAAGGGCATCCCCGCTGGGACGGGATGAAAGCGTTTCTTCCCGGCGCTTATGATTTTGAAAACAAGCGTTTTATTCAGCAGCGTATCATCTGGACGCCGGACGACGGCAGCAACGCGCCTGCGCTGCATACCACGACAGGCGGCGAGGGCCGCCGGATGTATGTGGACAGTATGCAGATCGCCAACGCGGTCAAGGTCGGGGACGGCTTGTTCTGGTTCCAGGGCAACTACAGCGCAAGCGCCCAGATGATCATGAATTACGACTGCGCGGATATCGAATACAGCAATGTGAAAATCCTGAATTCGACAGGCTTTGCCATCACCGCCTCTTTTGTGAAAAACCTCACCTATCGCAAGGTGTCGCTCGCGCCGGAGGGCAATCGGGTCGCGACGGCACCGAGAGACGGATTCCATCTCAATAACGTCTCCGGGAAGGTGCTTATGGACGGCATCACCATCGACGGAATATGCGACGACGGCCAGAATTGCAACGCCTTCTGGACGACGATAAATAAAAAAATTGACGAAAAGACGCTATTGGCTAACCCTTATAAATATGGCAATAAGCTGCCGGAGGTCGGCAGCAAGGTGAAGATCACCAAAGGGGACAACATGCAGTATATCTGGGAGGGGACTGTTGTCAAAAGCACCCGGGACACGGGCTCGTATATGGCGATCACCTTCGACAGGGACCTGCCCGATGGCATCGCCTATTCAACCGATATGACCACCGAAGGCAAATCCATGCTTGAAGCGCTGTGCCTGTATCCCGAAAGCTACATCGTCCGCAACTCCACCATCCGCAACACATACCGGGGATTGAAAACAAGCGCTTTCAACGTGGAGATATCCAACAATATCTTTGAATACAATCAGTACGATATCTTTCTGGGCGCTGAAAATGACCCCTATTTTTATGAGGGCGGACATCCCAGAAACGTCGTTATCCGCAACAACACCTTCCGCCGTTCCAACAGCGGCGTGGGCATCCAACTGGATTATCTCTCCCACGCTTCCTTCATACCATCGCCCGTCATGTCCGATATCCGTGTTTTTGATAACGATTTTTATGATCAGCTGGTAGGTATTTCGGTAAGCGAGGCAAGAGACTCCTATTTTTATGATAATCGCTTTTATAATTGTCAGATAGACGTCAATGTCGATCCTTATTCCACACAAAACATCTCTCTTGAAGAGCCCAAAACCGCGTCGGGCGTGAGCGGCGGTAAGGCCTCACAAAATTCCAAAAACAACAGCGGAAATACGCCGGCAGCCTCCTCGGCCAGCGCGGGAGATGCGTCCCGGAGTGACCGGGACCCGTCAGCCGTATCCTCCGGAGCGGATAAAAACGTCCAAACGGCTCAAAACCCGGGCGACAGAACGCTGATATACCTATTACTCGGGGTATGCGCCGCGCTTGTTCTCTATATCGTATTGGTCGTGGCGTTCCGTAAAAGAATAAAGGATTGGTTTGACAAAAGGACGAAACAGGCGCGGCAATAAGACGGCCGCCGGCTTTATCCCGCAAAGCCATGGACATTAATTGCGGTTTTCGCATTTTGCCGAAAACAATATAGAAGGGTACTTTAAAGGGAGACAGAAATGATAGAAGCACAGGACAACAGATTCGTTTTAAAAAATGCGTATTTTGAATATGTCATGGGGATTGACGGAGACAACAAGCTGTATCACGCCGGCTTTCTGCCCTCACAGATATGCGGGCGGATAGACTGTGCGGCCCAGAGGGAAAGGCTTCTTTATCCGTATCCCTTTGAAGTGCTGGTAAACGTCAATTTCGAGCCGCTGCAGACCACGCACGGTGTCCGGTATTTCTGGCCGCTCTCCTCCTATAGGGCGGTATATGACGACTATGCTATTGAAAAGCTTCCAAACGGCGAAAGGCTGCGCATCACCCTTTTGGACGGTCAAGTCGATATGCTTATCCATCTGTACTATGAATTATATGACGATTCACCCGCGCTCAGAAGGTATACCTCTGTTGAAAACCGTTCCGGGCACGACATCGTCGTAAACCATATTTCAAGTTTCGTTTTGTCGAATTTCCCTTATTTCAGCGGCCCAGGCGACCCGAACGATCTTTATTTGCACAGCTTTAAATCCCATTGGTCCTGGGAGGGGAAGCATGAGGTTTCATCCTTCGACAGTTTAGGCCTTTTTAAAAAATGGTGCAGGAACGGTTATACCGTGGAAAACACCTCGTCGTGGTCCTGCCAGAGCCATATCCCTTATTTTGTGATAGAGGAACGGGACAGCGGCCTTTTCTGGGGCATGCAGATAGAGCATTCGGGTTGCTGGCGGTTTGAGACGGGTTCGGCCGATATCGGCTATGAGAACTGGTTTTATGCGCAGGGCGGCATGGGGAACGACCGGCACGCCCATTGGTATAAGACCTTAAAGCCGGGGGAACGCTTCGTTTGTCCGCCCTGCTCCGTAACAACGGCTAAGGGCACGATCAACGATATCTACAACAATCTGCATACGCATCAGGAAAAAGCGCTTGTAAGGCACAGCCTGCTCGACGAAAGCCTTCCGGTCATCTATAACGACTGGCAGTATATGTATGGGGGAGTGAACGAGGGCAGGATTCTCGAGCAGCTTAATACGCTCAAGGCGTGCGGTGTGGAATGCTATGTGATCGATGCCGGCTGGTTTACCGTCGCCGACGAGGATGACCCGGCCTCAAGCTGGTGGGATATGGCGGGGGACTGGGAATATGACAGGGAGCGCTTTCCGAACGGTCTGGCGCGCGTGGCCGGGGAAATATCCGACCAGGGCATGATCCCCGGCATCTGGTGCGAGATCGAGGCCGTCGGGAGGCTTTCGAAGCTGTACAATCAGGAGGGGCTGCTGCAAAAACGGGGGGATTTCTTCGTCGAGGACATCAACAGGCGCTTCCTGTATTTCGGCAGCAAGGAGGTCCGGGATTATGCCGACGCCGTTTTCGAACGCCTGATCGGCTACGGTTTCCGATATTTCAAGATAGATTACAATATAGACAACGCCCCGGGCTGCACCAATGCAGACGACAGCCTTGGCCAGGGGCTTCACCAGCACAGGATGGGGTATTATCAGTGGCTCGAGGGCTTGCGGGAAAGGCATCCGGAGATTATTGTGGAGAGCTGCTCGAGCGGGGGCATGCGGCTGGAATACGGCATGCTGTCGAGAACCGATCTGGCGTCCATCACCGATCAGGAGAGCAATAAATACACCGGTAATATCCTGTTTCAGGTCTCAAAGCTCATACATCCCTCGCAATGCGGCAACTGGAGCGCCTTAAAAGAGAATCTTGACCTGGAGGAATACGCCGCCACCCTGATAAACGCCATGATGGGCAGGATGCATATCAGCGGGAATATCCTGAAAAGCACGCCGGAAAAACAGGCCCTTTTAAAAAGCGCCATCGATTTTTACAAGAGATACCGGCACATAATAAAAAATCCGGCGGTCTATTATCATACGCCGGACGTCAATTATGAGGATAACGATAAAATCATCGCCTTTGAATACCGGAACAGGGAAAACACCACGTCGGTATTCTGCGCCATGCGCTTAAGTGCCCGGGAGGATTTGCTGGAGGTCAGGCTGAAGGGCTTGAAGGAAGGCGTCTACGAGATATCGGCGTATCCCGGCGGCAAGATTTTCAGGGAGACGTCGGAAAACCTCAGGGATGCCGGACTGAAAATTACGTTCCCGCGCGTCTATACCTCACGGTTGCTGTTGATTGAGCTGGTCTCGCCGTAATATGTGAAACAATTGATCCATAAAAAGGGGATGATCGAATACAAATAAATCAAATATGAAAGAGGGTGGGAGGATAGTATTAAGGCAGCCACGGTTGTACTTAACCCGTTAGGTTCTTTTGGGATGATTAAAATTTCAGGAGGTATTAAGTATGATCAGGGACAAAAAATGGCTGAGATTAAGGGCTTTTGCTGTCGCGGTACTGATGGTGGTTTCCATATGTTCAGTTGGATCGTTCGATTTGACAGCAAAAGCCGGCACAACCACCTACCAGGCTTCGGACGCATTTGACGCTTCACCCGGCACGCAGGGTCAGGATGGCTGGTATTATCAGGAGTGGAACGGATCGAGCTACTCAAATTTGACATGGGACAGCGGCAATCAGAGGTGGCAGGGTTCGCAGACTTATTTAAGGATCACCCGCACGACCCTACATCCTGAATCGAGTTATGACGCCGTGCGCAAATGGGAGGTTCCCGCTCTCGGCTCGGCGAGGATACGCGGCAATGTGGCAAAGAACGACACCGGGGGCGGCGACGGCGTCGTCGTCAAAATCATGCTGAATTCAACAGTCATATGGGGGCCGTATACCATCGCGTATAACGACACCACAGGACTAAATTATGATTTTACGGAAAATGTCGGCCCGGGAGACGTTCTCTATTTTATCGTAAGCAAAAATTCCGCGATAGCCTATGATCTGACGAATTGGGACCCCATAATCGACCTGACGACGACGTCCGCCGCACCGGTCACTTACCATGCGTCCGATTCATTCAGCGACGGTCTGGGGATCCAGGGGAAGGATCTTTGGTACAATCAGCAATGGAACGGCTCAAGCTATACGAATCTGGCATGGGATAATACAAATACGATGTGGCAGGGTTCACAGACATACCTGAGAATCACTTCCGCAAATATGCACCCTGAATCAAGCTATGACGCCGTGCGCAAATGGGTTGCGCCATCCGACGGGTACGCCAGGATATACGGCAATGTAAGAAAAAATGACACAACCGGCGGTGACGGCGTCGTCGTAAAAATCATGCAAAATTCAACAGCCGTATGGGGTTCCTACACGATAGCTTACAATGACAGCACGGGGTTGAACCATGATTTCAACAGGCGCGTCAAGGCGGGCGACGCCGTTTATTTCATTGTGAACAAGAATTCATCGATTAATTATGATCTGACGACCTGGGATCCGTATATTGATTTTACGCCGCTTTCATCAGGAACGACCATAGTTCCGTGGGATTACACATCCGGCGCGAACGGCTGGACGGCATATAATAACTGCTCGGTGAGCGCAAGCTCAGGATATTTAGGCGTTACGGTAACAGGAAGCCATCCGGCCATTATTTCGCCCGACAATATTAATATTGACATAACTAAAAGCTGCATAATAAAGATAAAATGCAGGAACAGTACCAGCAGTTCAAGTGGAGCCATTTATTTTACAACAACCGATGACACAACATTTAAAGTTGAAAAAGCATTAGGATTTGCTTTAAATCCGAGTGATGCGAATTATACAGAGTATACTGTTAATATGGCGGGTGTTTACGGTTGGGTTAATAAACTAAAACGAATATATATCGATTTCGGCAACGCTTCATCCGGTTCGGTTTCGGTCGATTATATCAAAATTCTGTCCGGCGGTGCGGGCACGCCCGACTTCTCGCTGCTCGATAAAGAGGTAGTCTATGACAATTATAAGATAGAGACTGTATTGGGGTATAACTATTATCCCGACTGTTGTCTCGGCGTGGTAAAGAACAGTGACAAATCGTATAAATTCTTTACCTCGGACGGCGGAGCCACGCAATGCAGCACGATTTCAAGCGGAACGCTTGAGGATCCCGCTTATTCGATCATCGGCCACAGGGTAAGCATCGCCAATACCCCGGCTGATTTTGGCTATGTTGCGACCGGTCCCGTGTATCAGGACCCGAGCGATGCCAACACTATCATGTCTTTTGTTCATTTGGAGAGACATTACACCTATCAGAGCGTGCAGTATTTTTATGCGTCCATAGGCGTTGCCATTACCAGAAACGGCGGTTCCACATGGACATGGTGCGGGGAGATCATCCAGCCGAATGCCGCATACAGTGCGACAAGAGCCTTGAGCCTTGATGCCGGGGCGGGTAAATACATCATACAGAATGTTGGCGGAACGGATTATTTTTATGTATATACCATTGATCATGCCAGCGCCAATCCTGGCTGGGGCGCCGTTTCGGTCGCGAGGGCGCCGGTTGCCGACGTGCTGGCAGCCGCCAAAAATAATACCGTCACCTCCTGGTATAAGTATTATAACGGCGCATGGACCCAGCCCGGCATGAACGGAAACTTCACGAATATATTCCATCCCAATATCAGCGCGAATTTCATGGCGGTAAGCTACAATTCATATCTCAATAAATATCTGTTCGTTTTTACTTATGCCTATAGCTATGGCACTAATTACACGGATATGGCACTGCGGATTTCCGACTCTCCGACTGATTTTTACAACAATACGACGGAAGTCATCATTGACACATCGACAGAGTATACCCAGTATCCAACGATTATAGGGTTGGGCAACAGCGATCCGGAGACGGAGACCCAAAAGAATTTTTATGTTTATTATACGCAATGGGCAAACGACACCCATTGGAGCAGCGACACCAATTTGTGCCGTAAAATGGTTATTCTCGACTAAGATTGGACTTTCAGAGTGAATATTCAGCATTAGAAAGTAAGCATTTTACCTGATTACAGCATCGTAATTCATGCTGCCTGAATTTATTTTATATGAGTCCAGTTGATCGAAAAGTGATACTGGATTCATTTCTATAAAACCGGGTATAAAACAGAATAAGCTTCATACTCAAAGTAATTGGAACCGAATGATTTAAAAAAGTATGCGGAGAAGTGATTAACGATGGTTCAAAAGGATTATGATACGATAAAAAAACGCTGGCTCGAGTATTGGTACAAGGAAAATCATGACAGGCCCATCATGTGTGTTTGCGCGCCGTTAAACATCAACGCCACGCCTGATTTCAGCTTTCCGGATAAAATAGGCGACAGATGGCTCGATGTAGAATTCGCAACAAAATACGCCCGTTTTAAGATAGAAAACACCTATTATGCAGGTGAAGGTTCCCGTTATGTTTTCCAAACCTCGGGCCGGATATATTGGGCGCCGTCTGCGGCTGTGAAATTGAATTCGGTGAATCCACAAGCTGGGCTATTCACAATGTGGAAGATTGGGATACATATCCCGAAATAAAATTTGACGAAAACAATAAGTGGTGGCAAAAGATCAGGGAATTGACGGAGGCAGCCGTGCAGGATTCACATGGCGACTATATCGTAGGTATCACAGACCTGCACACGGGAACCGACGGGCTCGTTTCTCTGCGCGGGCCCGAACGGCTTTGTATGGATATTTTCGATAACCCCAGGCAAGTAAAAAAACGCATTAATGAAATTTTCAAGGTATATAAGACCATGTATGAGAAACTCGATAAAATTATTTCACTTCATCAGGAGGGCACCAGTACCTGGATGGGCGTATGGCACCCTGAAAAAAGATGGTATCCTATTTCAAGCGATTTTTCATGCCTGATTTGTAAGGACGATTTTGAAGAATTTGTGATACCGGGGATTATGGACGAGATTGATTATTTTGATGAAAGCATATATCACCTTGACGGCCCGGGCGCGCTGCATCATCTGGACAGAATACTTAAAATCGAGAAACTATCAGGCGTTCAATGGGTCTACGGCGAGGGACAGCCGACTGCGCGATACTGGATTGACGTGTTGAAAAAGATTCAGGATGCCGGAAAGCTGATACAAATCCATTGTGTTGCCGGCGATATTAAGCCTTTATGCGAGGCTTTAAGACCCGAGGGCCTGAATATTGTCTGTTATACGGGAAGCAAGGATGAGGCGGATGCTATCTTAAGGCTTGCTGAAATTCATGGTTAATGTCTGGATATTTACGATGTATCTGTTATTTTGTGGTGAAAGCGTCCGCATCCGGGAAAGGGATCTTTTATGTTGCCAAATGTCATAATTATAACCACCGATCAACAACGAAAGGACAGCTTAAGCTGTTACGGCTCACCATTTGTAAATACCTCCAATATCGACAAGCTTTCATCTCAAGGCGTAATGTTTGAAAGAGCTTACTGTACGAATCCGGTTTGTACTCCAAGCCGCGCGACGTTATACGGAGGCAGGTATTTGAGCAGCGTTGAGCAGGTCATTCGCTTCTTGATCCAGCAGGCTGTTCAGCGTTTCCTCCACGCTATTGCGCACTAATTCCTTTAATTCGGTCTTGATGATTTCCTCGTTTAGTTGTACAATCTT
>Ga0116191_1000803_pt1 | contig 26810 bp, 21 predicted proteins | sample AD_UKC111_MetaG_FD_89897 | JGI IMG/M metagenome (GOLD analysis project Ga0116191, IMG submission 89897) | Active sludge microbial communities of municipal wastewater-treating anaerobic digesters from Hong Kong - AD_UKC111_MetaG | ecosystem: Engineered > Bioreactor > Anaerobic > Digestate... | reverse complement strand
TCCCGCGCCGCAACTTTCGGCCGCGGGCGGTGTTCGAAGTCTGTAGGAGGCAGGAAGATGTTAACTCGCAGATGGATGACACTGATCGGCACGACCGCGCTCGGCGCCGGATTGCTGATCGCGCAGCCGCCGGCGGGGCGGCGTGCATGGCGCAACGCCGATGCCGCGCCGGGTCAGCGTGCCGGTAGAGGGTTTCAGTTCATTGCAAAACAACTGAACCTCACCGAGGACCAGACGACCCAGGCCCAGGCCATCTTCAAGGATGCCCGCACGCAGACGGCGGCGCTCGCCCCGCAGCTCAAGGATCATCGTGAGGCCGTCCAGGAAGCCGTCAAGAAGAACGCCGACGACAACACGATTCAGAACCTCGCCGCAAAGGAAGGGGACTTGCACGCGCGGCTGGCAGCGATCCGCATCAAGTCCATGGCGAAGTTTTACGCCATGCTGACGCCGGAGCAGCGAGAGAAGCTCGCCGAGTTGCGCGGTGGGCTGCAGGGACTGTTTGGCGGCGAAGCCAGAGGTTGGGGCCGTTAGCGGCAGGTGCGCAAACAAGGTACTGGTAGCGAGTTTCCCCCCGCGGCATCCGATAGAATAAGTGGACGCTGCGGAGAGAAACTTGAAAATCATCGTATCGGGTGCCGCCGGTTTCATCGGTTCTCATTTGGTTGAACGGTTATTGACGGAGGCGCACTCCGTCATTGGCCTCGACAATCTCATCACTGGGTCCACGCGCAACCTCGCCCAGGTAGAGGGCAATCCGCGCTTCCGATTCATCCGGCACGACGTAACGCAGCCGTTTGAATCCGACGCTGAAGTGGATGCGGTCCTCCACCTGGCATCGCTGGCCAGCCCCAAGGACTACCTGGCGCATCCCTTAGAAACGTTGGAGGTGGGTTCCGCCGGCACGCGAAACATGCTGGAGTTGGCGCGGCGGCATGAGGCGCGCTTCCTGCTCGCTTCGACTTCGGAATGTTACGGCGATCCGCTGGTGCATCCACAAGCCGAGTCCTACTGGGGCAACGTGAATCCGGTCGGCGTACGCTCCTGCTACGACGAAAGCAAGCGTTACGCCGAGGCGCTCACTATGGCCTACCATCGGGTCCACGGAGTGCGCACCAATATCGTGCGCATCTTCAATACTTATGGCCCTCGCATGCAGCTTCACGACGGCCGTGTGGTGCCCGCCTTCATCGACCAGGCCTTGCGCCGGGCGCCGCTCACCGTTTTCGGCGACGGCAGCCAGACACGCAGTTTCTGCTACGTGAGCGACCTGGTGGAGGGGCTCTGCCGCCTGATGCTCTCCGACGAGCGCTTCCCGGTGAACCTGGGAAACCCGGCGGAGATGACGGTCCTGCAATTCGCACAGGCCGTGCAGAAGGTGGCCGGGAGCAATCTTCCGATCCGCCATGAAGCCCTGCCCGAGGACGACCCCAAGCGCCGCCGTCCAGATATTAGCAAGGCCAAGCGCATTTTAGGCTGGGAGCCTCGCGTCCCGCTGGAGGAAGGCTTGCGCAAAACCTGGGAGTATTTCCGGGACTTGCAATTCGAATAGCGGCTTCATACCATTCGAGATCATGCTCTTTCGCTTCATGCTGGTGGCGCTGGCGGTAGTCGCGGCTGCGCGTGGCGAAACGCGCGATTTCGCCCGGCTGGCGAACGATCTCATCGACCTCGAGACGCTCACGCGGGTGGATTTTCTGCCCACACGCATGGTGTCCAGCTATGACCGCGCCGGAGGAAACAACGACGCCATGGTCGGGACCTGGCGGAAGGGCGATCTCTACACCATCGCGGAACTGGAAGGCCCCGGAGTGATCCGGCGTTTCTACTCGGCGCGCCCGGGCGGCCATCTGCGCATCTACATCGACGGCAATCCGGCGCCGGTGGTGGATATGAAATGCGAGGAGTTCTTCTCCGGCCGCCATTACCCGTTTGTGCGTCCGTTGGTTGGCCCCATGGGCGGCAGCAACTATTCCTACTTTCCGATTCCCTTTGCGAAGTCCATCAAGATCCAAACCACGGCGCTGCGCCCGGCCGAGTTTCCTTACGGCGTTTACTATCAGGTGACCTACCAGAGCTTTCCTAAGAGTACTGAGGTGCGGTCTCTGGCGCTGCCGCTTGCGGGCGGCGACGAGGCGGCGTGGCGGCGCGTAATCCAGGTGTGGAGTAATCCCGGCGAAGATCCGAAACCAAACCTGCCGGCGCGGGAACGGATTACCCGCGAAGTGCGCATAGAGCCCGGCCAGCGCGTGGAAATCGCGCGGATCAACGGTGCGGGAGTGATTGACGAGTTCCATCTGAAGCTCGACCCGTGCGAGGCGCCTCTACTCCGGTCCACGCTTCTGAAGATGCATTGGGATGATGAACCGCGCGACAGCGTGGACGCTCCCGCCGGAGACTTCTTTGCCAACAGCTACAACCTTACGCCGTTCAAGAGCCTGCCCATGGGCCTCACCGGAGACGGCTGGTACAGCTTCTTCCCGATGCCCTTCGGCAAGCGCGCATCCATCGGCCTGGTGAACGAAAGCGCCAGCCGCACGGTCACCGCACGAGTGAAACTGGTCTTTCACCGCACGGCGGGACTGCCGGACAATGTGGGGCTGTTCCACGCCAAGTGGCGGCGCGAACAGACCACCGCCGTCGAACTCGGCTATCGAAACACGACCGGAGAATACAACTATCGCGTGCTCGATGCGCACGGCCAGGGCCGCTATGTGGGCATGAACTTCAACGTCTACAACCGCTACACGCTGTGGTGGGGTGAAGGCGACCCGATGATTTTCGTCGACGATGAGCCGTGGCCGCCCGCCATTCACGGCACCGGCACCGAAGAGTACTTCAACGACGGGTGGGGATTCCACCAGACCATCAGCGCCCCCGGCGCGGACAAGACTAAGAAGGAACGAAATGTGGTTCCGGTGTCGGGCGTTCTGGTGGGCGGTGTGGACGAGCCGATGCAGTGCTTCGCGGGCAACGCCGTCTTCAGCTTCCACCTGGCGGACGCGATTCCCTTCCGCAAACGCATCCTGGTTACGTTCGAGCACGGGCAGGAGCAGAACGATCTCGCCAACGACTACTCGAGCACGGCTTACTGGTACGCGCGGCCTGGCGCGCGCGATTTCTTCGTCATGCGGCCGGCCGGCGAGCGGGAAAACATCCCGCAAAGTGCGTGGCATGCGGAACGTAAGGCGGCTTCCCAGCGTTACTTGGATTGGATGCGCTGGCAGTTGGGCGAGTTCGCCGCCGCCATCCCCTACGAACCGAACAACGACATTCTGGCGCGGCCCCGCGCGGTCTTCCTCATGTGGCTATTGAACGAAGCTGTGAGGTTGGGCTTACCGGCAGAGGAGCGGGACCGCATCGGAAGAGAGTTCAGCGAATTCAAAGGCACGGAGAACGAGCGCCGCCGGCAAGTGGACCGGGTGCTCGTGGAACTGGCCGGCAGACTCGGCCTGAAACGGGAGTGAATCATACATGAGAAAAGCGATTTTGGCGGTTGCACTTTTGGCGCTGCAAGTGTGGGCGGCGCCGCCGGCAGGCATGGATCCGGAGCGGTTGGCTCGGATTCCGGCCCGCATGAAGCAGTTCGTCGAAAGGGGCAGTGTGGCGGGAACGGTGACTCTGGTCGCACGCCACGGCACGGTAGCCAGTCTGGAAGCCACGGGGTACCAGGATCTCGAGAAGAAGATCCCCATGCGGACGGATTCGATCTTCCAGATCATGTCCATGACCAAGCCGGTCACTGCCATCGGCATCATGCTGCTGGTCGAAGAAGGACGGCTCGGGTTGAACGATCCGGTCGAAAGACACCTGCCTGAATTCCGCGGCCAGTGGGTGATCGACAGCAAACCGGACGACAAGACACGCATCCTCAAACGGTCGCCGCGCCCAATCACCGTCCGGGACCTTCTGACCCACACCTCCGGGATGGCCGGCGTGCCGCCGGAAGGGATGAAAGAGTTGTTGTTTAAGCTGGACCGGAGTCTGGCCGACGCCGTGTTGGTATATTCACAGCAGCCGCTCGAGTTCGATCCGGGCAAGAAATGGTCCTACAGCAATACCGGCATCGCGACGCTGGGCCGGATCATCGAGGTCATCTCGGGCATGCCGTACGAAAAATTTCTGGAGTCGCGCATTTTCCAGCCCCTCGGCATGAAAGATACGTTCATCTTTCCGCCCGAAGACAAGAAACCGCGCATCGCGATGGTCTACAAACTGGAAGGCGGGAAGCTGAAGCCGGCGACGGTGGAGACGCTTGCCGGCGACCCCTGGATTTACCGCAAGGGCGCGAAGTATTCGATGCCCGAAGGCGGCCTGTACTCCACGGCTTCGGATTTGGCGGCGCTCTATCAGACGATGCTGAACGGCGGCACTTACAAGGGCTTCCGGCTGCTGTCGAAGGCCTCGGTGGAGTCGATGACCACCGTGCACACGGGCGATCTGAGGCCGGCGTACGGGCTGGGTTGGGCCGTAACGCAGGGCCCTGGCTCGCTACTGACGCTCACCTCGCCGGGCAGTTTCGGCCACGGCGGCGCGTTCGGCACGTACGGGTGGATCGACCCGAAGAAGGACTTGGTCGGGGTGTTCCTGATCCAGCGCTTCGGCGGCGGCACGAGCGAAGAGCAGACTGCGTTTCAGACCATCGCCAACAGCGCAGTCATCGACTGACCCGGCCGCCCTACCAGGCCAAGGCGTAGGCGTCCGCGCGCGGATCGGCACCAGCATGCAGGACGCCTGTCGCCGGGTCCGCGAGGATTGCGCCATTAGAGCCGACAGACCACGCCGGGCTGACTTTCAGCTTGTGTCCCATGCGGCGAAGCTGCTTGCGAACCGCCTCGGGGACCCGGTCCTCCACGCCAAGATCCAGCGGGTACATCACGTGCGGGAACGGCGATGACGGGAATGCGCGCGTCGTCCAGCGCGGCGCTTCGATGGCCTGCTGGATGTTCATGCCGAACTCGACGACGTTGAGAAACGTCTGCATGGTGCGCATGCACTGATCGTCGCCGCCGGGGCTGCCGAGCAGCATGACGGGCTTGCCGTCCTTCAGCACCATGGTGCTCTGCAGTGTGCTGCGCGGGCGTTTGCCGGGAGCCAGGGCGTTGGCTTGTCCGGGCATGAGCGAGAAGTAGTCGCCGCGGCAGTTCAGTGAGAAACCCAACTCACCCATCACGACTTTGGTTCCGAAGGTGGTATGCAAGCTGGGCGTCAAGGAGACCGCGTTGCGCGCCTTGTCCACCACGGCGATGTAGCTGGTATCGCCTTCGTGATCGCCTTTGCCGGCAAGCTTGTAATCCAGCGGGCGTTCAAGCGTCTCCATGCCCGGCGCATACTTCTCGGCCACGCCGGGCCGCAGCTCGCGCGCGGCCTTTTTCGGGTCGATCAGCTTGCGGCGCTCGGCGGCGTATTCTTTCGAAAGCAGTCCTGCCCAAGGCACCTTGATGAAATCCGTATCGCCGAGGTACTTATCGCGATCCGCCATGGCCAGCTTGATGGCCTCGGCGGAGGCGTGTATGTAAGCCGCGCTGTTGTGGCCGAGTTTCTTGAGGTCGAAGCCTTCCAGAATGTTGAGCGCAAACAGTTCGGCGGGCGCTTGCGTTGAGGACGCATTCTTGTAAACGCGGTAGCCGCGGTAGTCGATCGACACCGGCTCTTCCAGCTTGGCGGTGTACGACGCGAAATCCTCGTAGCGGAACAGGCCTCCGTTGTTTTCGGAGAACTCGGCCATTTCGCGCGCGATGTCGCCCTTGTAAAAACGATCGCGTGCCGCCCGAAGGGCCTCGTGCCGGCCCCGGCTTGCATTTGCCCTCTCGGCTTCCACCATCCGCCGCAATGTGCGTGCGAGTTGGGGATTCTTCCAGATCTTGCCCGGCTTGGGGCATGTCCCGCCCGGGCAAAACGCTTGCATAGTGGACGGGTACTTGCGCAGTTGCTTGGTGTTCGCCAGGGCGCGCGCCAGCCGGTCGTTGATGGGGAAACCGTTTTCGGCGATGTCGATGGCGTCGGCGAGCACCTGCTCGAAGCTCATGGTGCCCCAGCGGTCCAGCAGGATGTACCAGGCATCCACGATGCCCGGCACGGTGCCGGAAAGCAACGTGTCGTTCACCGGGATCTTGCTCGCCTGGTTCTGCTGGTACCACTCGATGGTGGCGAGCTTGGGCGCGGTGCCTTCGGCGTTGAGAGAAAAGACGCGGCCGCTGGCGGCTTCGTAAACGAGCACCACGGCGTCGCTGCCGACGCCGTTGTTGGCGGCATCAGTCAGGCCGAGCACGGCCTGCCCGGCCACGATTGCGTCGAAGGCATTGCCGCCCGCGCGCAGGATGCGTTCGGCGGCCTGGCTCGCCTCCGGTTTCATGCTGGACACAGCGTAATGCGTGCCGCGCACCACGGGACGCATGGTTTGCCGGCTGGTCTGGGAATCGAGGTCCATGGCAGCTATGAGCGAAACGAGACACACATATCGGGCGAGCTTACGGCCGAACGGCATGGTTCACATCCTTCCAAACCGCTTAACTACACTTGATCGATTCACCACTCCACAGAACATCTTCCGGAATCTTGGAAGCCGTGGTCACGAAAGCGCAGTAGTCTGCCTGCAGGCGGCCCTTGGCCGTAATCCAACGGTAGCCCGGTACGCCGAACATCTTGCCGCGGTCAATCATCTCGCGCCGCGATTCCGGGACCGGCGAAACACCGAACTCCATCCCGCGCGTCAGCGACACGCCGTTCCATGGCGGATTCTGGCGGCAGTAGTTCTCTTCCCAGATCCCCATCCACGGGAAGTCGCTCTGCTTCCAAACATAGCCGAACAGGACCTTGCTGGAAGGCTGCCAAGCCATGAAGTACGCCTGTTCGCGCGAGGGGTCCATCAAGTGCGAGCTGAATTCGCCGGAAACGGCGGCATCGGTGAAGACTCGCATGTCCGTGACCCCGCCATCGCGGCGCGGCACGAACGGCCAGTCGAACTCGGCGCCGATCTTCATGTAGCCTATGCCGCCGCTGAAATCCGTCTCGGTCACTTTCGAGCGCGTACAGGTGGCGCGGAACTGCGTGGCGCCCTTCTCCAGGAAGGGCGGCCCCAGCGTGACATGTTGCGTCCAGGCGATCGGCTTGTCCTGGGCGGTCACGTTCTCGACGGTCTCCTGTATCTGGGCGACGCAGCCGTCCGGCGAAAGCCGGATGCGGCGCTCGAACTTAAGCCCGGCTATAGGCATGCTCGCCCGGCAGGTCATCTCGAGGCCGTTCACGGCAATGTCGTAGGCGACCACCGAGCTTTCGCCGTGTACCGTCATGCCGGCCGCCGCTTCCTCGGGCGAAGGCCCGCCAAACAGGTCCAGGCATAGGTTGTGCCCCATGATGCCGGCGAGCAGCTTGCTCTCCGAATCGGCTCCATAGCCGGGATGGAGAGCCGGAGAGTAGGTGGAAGGTTCGATAGAGGGCCAGGGCGGGGTCCACAGCGGGCTCACCCCGCTGGTCTTGTCGAGGATCTCGGCGATGTGCCCGCCCTCGGCAAGGACGGTTACGCGCATACCGGAATTCTCGATGGCGACAGCGCGGCGGTTACGGAAGGTCGTTTCAGTCATGGCGTCTGGATTAGTAGCATAATCGAATTGAATCCGTTATGCACCTGCCCTGGCTGGCCCTACTGTGGTTCGCTGCACCGTTTTGGGAGTCGAAGCCGCCCTCCGGATGGACGCACGAGGAACTGGCGCGCTTGTTGAGCGACTCCCCTTGGGCGCAATCGACCGTTTACGATAACCGCGTGGGCGGCGCGAGCCCGGTGCGTATCATTCTGGCCACGGCCAGGCCAGTGCGCGACGCCGAGGAACAGAAGCGGCTCCGGAGCCCGAAGCGGGCCGGCGATCCGCTCGGCATTGACGAGGATTACCGCGAATTCCTCCGTTACGAAGCCGCGAAGCACATCGTGATCGCGATTTCCGGCACTACGGCCGAGGCCATGTCGAACGGAGACGAAACCAGGATGATGGAGAAGGAGTGCGTCATGAAGGTGGGCCGCAAGAAGTACAAGATGACGGGCCACTTCCCCCCATCCTCCGGGGACCCTTACCTGCGGCTCATTTTCCCGCGCATGGTGACGGATTCCGACAAAGAGATCGTCTTCCAGGTCTATGTGCCGGGCGCAGTACCGCCCTATCGGGAAGCGCTATTCAAGGTCCGGGAACTTTACCACAGAGGAAAGCTGGAGATATGAAAAAGGGGCCGCCAATAAGGCGGCCCCGCAAGGTTCAGGCTCGCTTCGCCTTGGGCTTGGGTTGAGTTCCGCGCCCCATCTTTTCGATTTCGCTGTAGTACACACGGCGGCCTTCATCCATGGCCAGGTTGGAGAGGATCACACCCGTGGAATCCATCAGGCCCACTTCGACGTCCGCCGCGGGCCGCTGCCCGTTGCGGCAGCAGAGCAGGAAGCTTTCCAGTTGAACGTCGACCGGATTGCGGGGCTCTTCGGGCACCATCACGCCTTTGCTGTAGAGCCAGCGGCGCGCGAACTTCATTTCGCGGCGCAGGAACGAATCGTTGGGATCCTGCACGTCCTGCGGCAGCAACAGCGGGAAGCCCTTCTGTACGGTCGAAGAAGACACTGTGGCGCCGGCCGTCCAGTTCTCCTTTGACTGGCCGGCAGCTTGGACTTTGGGGGCGTTCGGTTCGCGGAACCACATGCCGTTGGCGGGATTGTTATCGTCGCCGACGGTGATGACAATGGTCCCGCCGGTACCCATGATGGTTTCGCTGAAGTCCAGGTGAGCGTTGGTAGAGATCGAACTGTAGATGAGCTTCTGGCCCTTCGGATACTTGTAGAGAAGTTGAACGTTGTCGTAGGTGTCGCGCCCATCCTTGTAAGTGTCGATACCGCCGATGCCGCAGACGAACTCCGGCGCCATGCCGAACATCCAATCGGCGACGTCGATCTGGTGCGAGGCGAGCTCAGCGGTCAGGCCACCGGAGTATTCACGATAGAAGCGCCAGTTGATTTGCCGCTCCAAGGATGGGTCCTTAACCGGCCGCCGGCCCGCGCCATTACGGTGCCACTGTGCCCGCACGTGAGTGACGTTGCCGAGCATGCCCTTGTCCACCATCTGCTTGGCGACGCGGTAGAAGCTGCTGTAACGCCGTTGCAGACCGGTCTGGATGACTTGCCCCGGGTGCTGCTGGTGCAGCGCGCGCAGGGCGTGTACCTCTTCCGGCTTGAAGACCAGGCTCTTCTCGCAGAAAACGTGCTTGCCGGCCAGCAGCACGTCGCGGGTGACCGGAAAGTGCGCATACAACGGCGTGGCGACGTAAACCGCATCCACATCCTTGCGAGCCAACAGCTCCCGATAGTCCTTATAAGTGGCCGTCTTGTAGCCGACCGATTCGGCGGCCTTCTTCAGGTTGGGTTCGTAAACATCGCAAAGCGCGACGCAGCGGCCCACATCGATCTTGCTGAGGTGCTTCAACAGGTAAGTACCGCGGCTGCCGACTCCGATGAAGGCGTAGTTGACCTGGCTATTCGCGGCCCTGACCTTCAGGATGCCCGGCGCCGCCATTCGGGACACAGCGGCGACGGCGGTCGCAGCCCCCGCCATTTTTACTGCATCGCGGCGGGTCACAACTGGCGATTCAGACATAATAAGTACACCCTCTCTCTCGGGATCTCGATCTCGGATGAATTCCCTACTCGGGCTTCCGTTTTTGAGTCTATCTACTTTGATGGGCGATTGCAATTTGGTCCGGACTGTGCCTGCGAGCCTAAATCGCCTGCCGCACCCCTGGCGCGCATGAATCCGAAGCTGGAACCGCCCCGGCCGGCGCCAAGCGCGATAATGAATCCGATATGAGCGCCAGGGTGGCCGAATCCGCGATGCGCGTGCCGCAATCCAGAGTCCGCGAACTGTCGGACATCGCCATGCTGATGGACAGCGCCGCGCGTTCGCACGCGGGACGCGTGCTGCGGCTCTACTTCGGGGAGTCCAACCTGCCGACCCCGGACTACATTAAGCACGCGGCCGTGGAAGCTCTCGAAGCCGGCTACACGTTTTACACCGAAAACGCAGGCTTGGTCTCGCTGCGCCACGCGATCGCGCGTCACTACCAGCGCCTGCACAGCGTAACGCTCGATCCGGCGAGCGAGATCGTGGTCACGGCCAGCGGCGTCCAGGCCCTCTGCGTGGGCATTCGCACAACCCTCGATCCGGGCGACGAAGCGCTCATCCTGACGCCGGCGTGGCCCAACGCGAGTTCCATCGTCGAGATGTCGAACGCCGTGCCGCGCCACATGCCGCAACCGCTTCACGGCGAGCGCTACACGATCGACTTCGATGCGCTCGAGGCCGCTGTCACTCCGCGCACGCGCCTGCTCGTTTACACCTCGCCTTCCAATCCGCTTGGCTGGGTAGCGACGGTGGAAGACCAACATCGCTTGCTGGCATTCGCCCGCAAACATGACCTGTGGCTGCTCGCCGATGAGGTCTACGACCGTCTCTACTACACGCCGGAGCGGCCCGGCGAGCCGGTCCCGTCGATCCTCCGCTTGGCCACGCGCGAGGACGCGGTGATTGTGGTGCAGTCGTTTTCAAAGGCTTATTGCATGACTGGTTGGCGCGTCGGCTACCTGATCGCGCGCCGGGATCTGGCCGCGAAAGCCACCCAGTTGAACGAGTTCATTGTCAGTCACGCGCCGAGCTTCGCGCAGAAGGCCGCCGAAACCGCGCTGGAGCACGGCGAGGAGGAAATCGGGCGCATGGTGGAACGCCTGCGGGAGAACCGCGATCTGTGCCTCGACGCACTTCGCGGCATGCCCGGGGTGACCACGCCGGCACCCGACGGCGCATTCTACCTGTTCCCGCGCATCGAAGGCGTGCGCGACTCCTTCGAGTTCTGCCGCCGCCTGCTGATGGAAACGCGCGTGGGCCTCGCTCCTGGCGTGGCATTCGGCGAAGGCGGCGAAGGCAGCGTGCGCATCTGCTATGCCGCGGGCCGTTCCATCCTGGAAGAGGCCATGGAGCGCCTGGGACGATTCCTCGCCAACTGCGCCCGCTAGCCTTCCACCAGGATGTGCAAGCCGATGGGCGCCAGGTCGATCTCTTGCCCCGCGGCCACCTCGCGCGGTGCGCGGAAAGGCTCGTGCAGCGTGAGGCTTGATCTGCCCCCGGCAAGCCACCGCCACCGGTAGCGCCGCTCCTGCCGCGTGCGGTTCGTCACAACGATCGCTTTTCGCCCGGACTTGCGGTCGCCGTGTACGGCGAAGCGCAAGTTGGCGGAGTGGGCGAGTCCCGCCTCGCTCACTTCAACCAGTTGATCGTCGAAATAATCACCCAGGAAAATGACACCGGCGAACTGACTGCGGATTCTCTCCACCTCCCGTATGTAGGCGGCCAACTCGCGGTATTGCGGAGCGGCGAGCGAGTTCTGATAGAGTTCCGGCTCGACACAGATGACCGCGCCGGTAACCACCGCCATGTTGATGGCGAGAAAATCCCGCGGCATGGTCACGTGCAGCGCCGAAGTCCACTCCGGAAACACGTAGCGCAACGGCGAAATGCCGCCCTTATCGGCTGCGCGGTAGTAGACGTCCACATACGGGATGAAGCGGTCCGCGTGCGCCTCGCTGGCAAGCTGAAAATCCGGATTGATGGTCCGGCACCTGGCCAAGGCCCGCGCAATGGCCTGTACCAGCCCTTCGCACATCGCCTCGTCGGGTTTGCGCGTGTTGTGAGGATTGAAATCTAACCTCGTGCAAGCCACCACCTTATCTATCTGCAAGCCGTCGGCGCCATCCAGAGCGAGGTTGACGAAATGGTCCTGCAGCAGCTTCTCGACAGGCGGCACCACGGATGTGAGTAGGTGCCGCCGCACGCTGTGACCCTTGCGCGCGAGAAGTGTGCTCTCGCCCCACGCCATCGAATTGGGCGTCTGGCCGAACTGGTCCTGGTGGATAAACGGTTTCAACGCCCCTTTGGCGTGCTCGCTGGCGCCATCGACGATGTTGTAGTTCACAAACGCCAGGCACCGGGCGCCGCGCGACCGGATCGACTTCAGCGTCTTCTGGAAGCCCGGCCGTCCGCCCAGTTTCTCCTCCGGGACATACTCCGGGTAGTTGCGCTCCAGTCCGCCGCGATGCCAGCCGATCAGCTCGTGGCAGCGTATCCCGTATTGCTCGGCATCCTGACACCACTTATCGTAAGTGGTAAAGTCCGCCACGATGCGGTCTTCCGGTTGGTACACGATCGACGAAAACCACGCGCTCTGCTTGCGCAGCCAGCTGCGGGATTTATCGACGGGGAAGTTCTTCAGGAACCATTCGCGATAAAACAGCGAGCCCTGGTGCCAGTCCCCCTCGTGCGCGCGCAGGATGAACTCTCCGGTTTCATACGTTTCGCCGGACGCGATGAACGGGTAGCGCACGTGGGAGAACACGATGCCGATGGGCGCGCCCGCCGCCTCTTCCGGAGTCAGCCAGTTGACATCGGGCAAGCCGGTCACGTCCGGGTGGAGAAAGGCGTGCCAGGTCGAGTAGCGGAACGTCCGGTCGTGATAGCCGAGATAGAGGCCGGTTTTCGAGGCTTCGTCGTACAAGTCCCACCAGGGCATGACCATGCCCGGATAGTCGGCGGTGTATTCGGCGGCTTCCGCGCCAAAGCCGCGCTCACTGGGAAAGCGCTCGAACAGCGCCACTTCGTGCCGGCAGGAAGTGTAGTTCGGCCTGGCGAGTTTCGCGGTTCGACCGCCGAAACCGGTCCAGCCGCCGATGCGCGGGAACCAGAATTCCGAAACCGGATACGGACCGCGATTGGTGAGGCGCGCGCGGAAACGCACCGCGTCGCCGTCAAGCCGGACGGAATACGAAAGGTCGACGGGCACCTCGCCCTTCACCGCGCGCAGACCAGAGAACTCGACATCCAGGCGATCCGCTGTGGCCGCGACGCGCCGGGCTTCCTGTTTCGCGCCGTCTACGTAATTGCAGAGGTAGTCCGGCAGCGGCACGCAGAGCCGGAAGTTGGACGCCAGACGCTTTTCGCTTACCAGTTCCGCGCCATTGCGCTTGACTAGCAGACCCGTCAACACGCCCGTGGATTTGTCTACCGTTACGGCGAAATGGGCGTTCGAGATTCCGCACGTTTCACCCCGCAGCAGGGGCGCCGCCCCCACCGACGCCGCCGCCTGCAGCCAGCGGCGGCGGTTGATTGTGGAATTCATGGTCCCTCCCCGCGCCATCCTATTGTATGTGGACCTTGGCGCCCCGGGAGACGGCCCGCGCGGACCTGCGGGTACAATAAGAGTTTCATGCGGATCGCACTGGGACAGATCAATACCACTGTCGGCGACCTCCCGGGCAACGTGGACCTGATGGTCCGCTACGCCGGCCGCGCCGTTGCGGGTGGCGCCGAAATCGTGGTGTTTCCCGAACTGTCGCTCACTGGTTACCCTCCGCGCGACCTGCTGGAAAAGCCCAGTTTCGTCGAGCGCGCCGGGATTGAGTTGAAGCGGTTGGCGGAGGAAACCTCCGGGCTCGATACTACCATCGTCACCGGGGCCATCGCCCCCTCTCCGGCGTCGTCCGGCAAGAGCGTAGTCAATTGCGCCGTGGTTCTGCGCGGCGGCCGGATTCTGTTTACACAGCATAAAATGCTGCTGCCGACCTACGACGTTTTCGATGAAGCGCGATACTTCCTGCCCGCCGAGCGCCAGTCCGTCGTCGAGCTGGCGGGGCAGCGCGTGGCCCTCACCATCTGCGAGGACGCCTGGAACGACAAGCAGTTCTGGGAGCGCCGCCTGTACCGGCGAGACCCCGTTGAGGAATTAGCCGCGGCCGGCGCGAAGATCCTGATCAGCATCAACGCCTCGCCTTATCACAAGGGCAAGCGCGAACTGCGCCGCGACGTCTTCGCGGCGACGGCCCGCAAATACGGCGTGCCCGTGGTCTATGTCAACCAGGTCGGCGGCAACGATCAACTCGTGTTCGACGGTTCGAGCTTCGCTTTGGACGCCGATGCGCGCGTGATCGCTTCCGCGCGATCCTTCGCCGAAGATCTGGTCTTCGTCGATACGGAAACCGGCCATGGCGACCTGCACGAAGACCTGGCGGATGAAACCGAGGCCGTCTACGAAGCGCTGGCTACCGGCACGCGGGACTACATCCGCAAGTGCGGCTTCCAGCGCGTGCTCATCGGCTTGAGCGGCGGCATTGATTCTTCACTCACCGCTGCGATCGCCGTCGATGCGGTTGGGCGCGAAAACGTGACCGGCGTCGCCATGCCGGGACCGTATTCCTCCGATCACAGCCTGACGGACGCCCGCTTGCTCGCCGAAGGTCTTGGCATCCGCTTCGAAGTGGTCTCCATCACGCCGGTCTATGAGAAGTTCCTGGAAGTGCTGGCCCCGTTGTTTGCCGGCGCGCCGAAGGATGTTACGGAGGAGAACCTGCAGGCGCGCCTGCGCGGCGTGACGCTGATGGCGCTCTCCAACAAGTGGCGGGCGTTGGTGCTCACCACCGGCAACAAGAGCGAACTCGCGGTGGGCTACTGCACGCTTTACGGCGACATGTGCGGCGGCCTCGCCGTCATCAGCGACGTTCCCAAGACGCTGGTCTACGACCTGTCGCGCGTGGCCAACCGCCGGCACCCCGGCGCTATCCCCGAAAGCGTCTTCACGAAGGCCCCGTCCGCCGAACTGCGCCCCAATCAAAAGGACAGCGATTCGCTGCCGGTCTATGAGGTGCTCGACCGCATCCTGCACGCTTGTATCGAAGAGTATGAACCGTTGCCGCGCATCGCCTCCGAGCAGAACCTGCCCGTCGAACTGGTGCGCGACATTGTCAACAAAGTGGATCGCAACGAATACAAACGGCAGCAGGCCGCGCCCGGATTGAAAGTGACTACCAAGGCATTTGGGATGGGCCGCCGGTTTCCCATTGCGCAGAGGTTCTCGGAATGAAATATGTTCTCATCGCGGCGCTGGCCGCTCTCGCTGCCGTTCTCTGTTCGCAGGCGCCCCCGCGTGAAAAGGTTGGATTCCAGCCGGATGGCAGTTTTCTGTTAAGCAATGGCTGGCGCGTGCGGCCGGCCGGGAAACAGATTCCCGTGGGAACGTTTCCCATGTCCGCCGCTCTGGCACCCGGAGCAAGCCGGTTGCTTGTGCTCAACGGTGGATATATGCCGCCGTCGATCAGCGTACTTGATACTGCCGGAGGCCGCGAACTTTCGAGGGTCCCGCTGGCCGACGGCTGGCTGGGGCTCACCTTTGCTCCCGACGGAAAGCATGTCTACGTGGGTGGCGGCAGCCGCGCCTCGGTCTTCGAATTCGCGTGGGAAAACGGGACGCTGACCCCCGCGCGGACGTTCGTTGTCACGGAGGAGAAGACGCGCAAGCACGATGATTTCATCGGCGACGTCGCTTTTTCGCCGGACGGGCGCCTGCTTTACGCCGCCGATCTTTACAAGGATACGATCGCGGTCATTAATCCGCAGTCCGGCCGCGTAATTGAGCGCTTCAAGACGTTGCGCCGTCCCTATCGCATCCTCTTTAATCCGGACGGCAAATCCTTCTTCGTCTCCAGTTGGAGCGGAGGCTCGGTGGCGCATCATCAGACCTCGAATGGCGAAATCCTCTCTACGGTGCGCGTCGGACCGCACCCGACCGACATGGTGTGGTCGGCGAAGAAGCCGGAAGCGCCCGAGGAACCGGGCGGTACCGCCTACGTCGCGCGGTTGTTTGTGGCCGTGGCGAACACCAACGGGGTGCGCGTAGTCGGGGTCAGCGAGTCCGGCGAACTGCGCGTCATCGAAAACATTAACGTATCGCTCGAACCGCGCGAACCGGCCGGCATGACGCCCTCTGCGCTCGCGCTCAGCAAGGCCGAGGACCGCCTCTTCGTGGTCTGCTCGGACGCCAACGCTGTCGCCGTCGTGGATCTCACCGAGGAGCGCAGCCGCGTGCTCGGCTTCGTCCCCACGGGCTGGTATCCCACCGCCGTCAAGGAACTCTCCGATGGGACGCTGGCCGTATTGAATGGACGAGGGTTGCGCAGCTATCCTAATCCCCAAGGCCCGAACCCATCGAAGAAAGCCGCGCCGGCCTACCAGGGCCTTTCGGCGGTGCAATATGTCGGGCGCATCCAGACCGGCACGGTATCTCTGGTGGAGCCTTTCGACGCCCAGCAGCTGGACGCCCACACAAAGACTGTCATGTCGTGCTCGCGTTACCGCGACACCGTCCTGTTCGATGCCGGCGTGCCTGCCGGGAACCCTGTGCCCACGCGCCCGGGCGACCCCACGCCCATCGAGCACGTCATCTACATCGTCAAAGAGAATCGCACTTACGACCAGGTGTTCGGCGACCTGAAGGAAGGCAACGGAGACCCGTCACTGGTGCTGTTCGGCGAGCAGGTCAGCCCCAACCACCGCAAGCTCGCGCGCGAGTTCGTCTTGCTCGACAACTTCTATGTGAATTCGGACGTGAGCGCCGACGGTCACAACTGGTCAACCGCTGCCATCGCTCCGGACTACGTGCAGAAGATGTGGCCCAACAGTTACGGCGCGCGCCGCCGCCACTACGATTATGAAGGCCAGGAACCGGCCAATTCGCCTCCCGCCGGCTATATCTGGACCAACGTCCTCGCCGCCGGCCTGTCCATGCGGAATTACGGCTATTCGGTGAACAACCTCCCCCGCGGGGAATTGAGCGGCATCCAGGCTAGCGGCGTCCGCGATTCCGCACTTGCTCCGGTCACGAATCTGCACTACCGCGCTTTCGACCTGAGCTACCCCGACGTCGAGCGCGCCAAGGTGTTTCTGAGCGACCTGGCGGAATTCGAAGCATCCGGAAAGATGCCGCAGTTCATCATCATGCGCCTGGGCAACGACCATACGTCGGGAACCGCACCGGGCCGCATTGCACCGCTGTCAGCTTTCGCCGACAACGATTACGCCCTTGGCATGGTCGTCGAGGCGGTCTCCAAGAGTAAGTTCTGGCCCACTACCGCCATTTTCGTACTGGAAGACGACGCGCAAAACGGCGCCGACCACGTCGACTCGCACCGCTCTCCCGCTTTCGTCATTTCGCCTTACGTCAAGCGGCACAGCGTCGACAGCACCATGTACAACACCACCTCCATGCTGCGCACCATGGAGTTGATCCTCGGTCTGCGGCCCATGACGCACTTCGACGCCGCCGCGCGCCCCATGTTTTACTCGTTCCAGCCGGCGCCAGACACGCGGCCTTATATCGCCGAGAAGCCGCGCATCGCTCTCGACCAGCGCAATCCCGCTGCCTCGCCCACCGCGTCGCGCTCGATGCGCCTGAGTTTTGAGGACGCCGATCAAATCGATGACGACGAATTGAACGCCATTCTGTGGGCGGCCTTGAAAGGGTCCGGCACCCCCCCGCCGCCTTCGCGGAGTTATTTTTCTCGCTGAAATACCATGCCTCGCATTCTGCTTTGTTTCGTCTGGCACATGCACCAGCCCTTTTACAAGGACCTGATGTCGGGCGAATACCGTCTGCCTTGGACCCGGCTCCACGCGCTGAAGGACTACTACGGGATGGTCCATGTTCTGAAGGACTTCCCGGACATTCACCAGACTTTCAACCTGGTGCCGTCAATGATGCTGCAAGTGGCGGAGTATGCCTCTGGCAGCGCCGTCGACCCGTTTCTGAAGTGCGCGCTGGAACCCGTTGAGAACCTCACCCGCGAGCAGCAGGACTTCATCCTGCGGTATTTCTTCCAGGCCAACGTCGAACGCCTCATCCACCGCTACCCGCGCTACGCAGAACTGCACAACGCCTGGACGGCGGCTGACCGAAACCCGGACCGTGCCCGCCGCTTCTTCGATCAGCAGGCCTTCCGGGACTTGCAGGTGCTTTCGCAGTTGGCCTGGTTCGACGAAGAGCTTCTGGACAGCGATCCCGAAGTGTGCGCGCTCGTCGACCGGGGACGCGATTATTCCGCCGCCGATCAGGCTCTGACCGGACGCAAGCAGCTCGAGATCCTCGGCAAGGTGTTGCCCGTGTATCGTGAATTGGCCGCCGGCGGGCAAATCGAGATTTCCACCACACCTTACTACCATCCGATCTTGCCGCTCCTGTGCGATTCCGACATCGCGCGCGTTTCGCATCCCAACGTGCCGCTGCCCAGCCGCTTCCGCTATCCCGAGGATGCGCTCGCCCAGTTGGAGCGCGCCCGCCAGTACATGCGCGAACAGTTCGGCGCTTGCCCTGAAGGCCTTTGGCCGAGCGAAGGCTCCGTCTCGGACGAGGCGCTGGGCATTGCCGCCGACGTGGGCTTCCGTTGGGCAGCCACCGACAACGGCGTGCTGGCGCGCACGTTGGGCCAGACCGCGGGTCCCGAACTGACCTACCGGCCCTACGTCTGGCGCCAGGGCAGCCGCGAACTGCGCATGATCTTCCGGGATCATTTCCTGAGCGACCTGATCGGGTTCGTCTACGCCCGGATGAGCGCTCATGACGCGGCCAGCCACTTTCTGGCGCGCATCCGCGAAAACTGCCGCCCCATCCTCGCGGCCGGCCGGGACGCGCTGGTGCCCGTAATCCTGGACGGCGAGAACGCCTGGGAGTATTACGACCGCAACGGGCGCCCGTTCCTGCGCGAGCTCTACGGCATGATCTCACGAACCCCGGAGATGAAGGCCCTGACGGTGTCGGAAGCGCTCTCACAGGTGGAGCCGCAACCCTTGAAAGGGATTTTTCCCGGTTCCTGGATCAACGCGAACTTCGATATCTGGATCGGCGCCGAGGAGGACAACCGGGCCTGGGAGTACCTGTTGCGCACGCGCCAGACTTACGAACAGGCCGTGAACCGCCAGGGCCCGTTGGCCATTTCCGACGAGGCGCGACGCCTGGCCTTTGAGGAACTTATGATCGCCGAAGGCAGCGATTGGTGCTGGTGGTACGGCCCCGAGCACGGTTCGGCCAATCGCCCGGAGTTCGATCGGCTGTTCCGCGAGCATCTGGCCAATGTCTACCGGGCCCTCAATTTGGTTCCGCCCGAGGAACTGTCGCGCCCCATCCTGCGCGTCGAAATCAAGGACTTGCGCGTGCCGCCCTCCTCGCGCATCCGGCCGCGCATCGACGGCGAAGTGACATCGTATTTCGAGTGGATGGGAGCGGGAACGTATCGCGCCGATGTGCGTTCGGGCGCCATGCACGGCAAGAAGTTCGTGATCCGCGAGCTTTCCTACGGTTCCGATGGCGCGAATCTTTTCTTGAGATTGGATGTCGATGCCAGCGTTCTCAGCCAGGCCCGCGACCTCGAAGCGCGCGTGAACATCCAACCGCGGCGGGAGGGCGGCACGTCAAGCCGCCTCCGGATCAGGTTGGATGAGTCCGCGGCTCCGATCGCTGAGGCGTACTTGGGCGGCGCCGCGGTTCCGGCCCCCCTGGAAGCAGTTTTCCACAAGGTGCTCGAGGTGCGCGTGGCTCTTGCGGCATTAGGAGTGGAGCCGGGAGGAACACTGGGGTTGGACGTATCGGTGTGGCAATCAGGGCTGCCGGTGGACGCCGCCCCGCAGGAGGGCTGGCTGGAGGTCTCCACTGCCGAGCCTGCGGCGATTTGACTCCGCGCTCCAGCTTCGCGAGAATAGATACAGACTCATCCCATCCGTGCGGATGTGGCGGAACTGGCAGACGCGCATGGTTCAGGTCCATGTTCTCGCAAGAGAGTGGAGGTTCAAGTCCTCTCATCCGCACCACTCGCCACCTTAACCTTCCGCCCGTTTTGAAGCTAAATGGATAGCCTGACCAGGATGTCATAATGAGGGTTATGCCAATTCCTATCTTGCTATCGGCTCTTCTATTCGGCTCCCTGGCGTGGGCGGAGGATGCCACGCTGCGGGGCGGCAATGTACTTTCCTGCGAGACTTACAGCTATCGCCAATTGATCGGTGCGGGCAAGTTGGACATGGTCTCGGCCCCGGCTTTCTACAAACAGGAAGGCATCAGGGGGATCTCTTACAACGACTCGTTCTTCAAGCAACGGGACGACGCCTACGTCGACCAGGTAAAGGCCGCCGTGAAGGCCGCCGGCCGCGTGGTGACCTGCTTTGTAATCGAAGGGAATCTGGCCCAGGCCGATGAGGCCAAGCGGCGCCAGCAGATTGAGTACGACAAGGCCGGCTTGCGCATGGCGCACCGGCTGGGCGCGCCGGTGGTGCGGATCAACGTCGGCAACACAGGAGGGGGGCCGGAGGCCGACGCCACGGTGGGCGTAGAGCGAGTGATTGCGGCCTTCAAGGAATTGCTGCCGGTAGCCCGCCAGTTGAAAATCCGGCTGGCGATCGAAAACCACGGCGGCGTTTCGAAGACGGCGGCCAATATCGTCAAGATCATCCAGGACACGGACCCCAAGTGGGTGGGCGCGATGGTGGATTTCGGAAATTTCCCCGATGCGGTGCGCTATGAAGAAGTCGCCAAGGTGGCGCCGTACGCTTTCGTGACGCACGTGAAGATCAACGAGTTCGACGAGCGCGGCGAGGCTGCCTCCTACGACTTCCCGCGTGTCCTGAACATGCTTAAGGCGCAAAAATACAAAGGCTCGCTCTCCATCGAGTACGAAGGCAAGGGCGACCCGGTCGAGGGCGTTCGCAAATCGAAGGCTCTCATACTAAAGTACTGGTAGACACGGGGCCGTTACGGCACTGCGTTGAACGGCGAACGGCCGCTCAGCTTATCAACTTCATTCCGAACTGCACGATGCGGGGCGACACCGCACTTGTCATCATTCCAGTGGCTGGCTGGTTGATGGTAAGGATCTGGCGCGTGAGATTGGGGTGAGCGAGGCCACGCTGTACGCCTGGAAGGCGAAGTACGGCGGGCTGGAAGTGAACGAGGTCCGGCTGCCGCGCGATCTGGAGCAAGACAACGCGGGATTGAAAGAGCTGGTGGCCGAATTGCCGCTGGACAAGGACGTCTTGCCGACGGTGATCCGAGAAAACGGATGGAGCTTGTAGAGCGACGCCGCGATGTGGCGCTCGTGCTGGCCGGGCATGGGCAGAGCGAACGCCAAGCCTGCAAGCTGCTGAAACTGGATCGCACCACATACCGCTCCGAGCCCCGGCCAGAGCGCAACGCCCGGCTGCACCAAGCCATGATTGAGTTGGCGAGGCAAAAGCCGCGCTATGACTACCGCCGGCGGCAATGTTCGCCGGACGCAATCAGGAATGGGCGATCGACTTCGTCGTGGACTCGCTGGCGACGGCCCGGAGTCTCCGGGTAGTGACGATCGTGGACAGCTTCAGGCGCGAGTGCCCGGCCATCGAGGCAGATAGCTTTCTTCGGGGCCGGCCGATGCAGAACGGCCACATGATAGTTCGCTGAGATATCTGTCGCCGGAAGAGTTGGCCGCACAGCAGATGCCGCGCGGCCATTCTACAGCGCTGATGTGGGAGCAAGGGGATTCAAACGTCACCACCACGCTCTACAGTCGGATTATCGCTTGCTGGGGGAACGAGAAATAACGTCATGTATTCTGATTTCAAAACCATTTCCACTTACTACGATGCTTTGTACGTGAAGGACCAGGAATACGCACCAGAGGCGGCCAAAGTACGGGAACTGCTGACCAGACATGGCATTCCGTCACAGGCTGATCTGCTTGTTCTTGCCTGTGGGACGGGAGGCCATATCCCCTACTTTTCGGACCACTATCGTGTCTCCGGACTGGATCTGAGCGAGGACATGCTTGATCGGGCCAGAAAGAAGTTCCCCGACGTCAAGTTCTATCTGGGGAACTTGATTGATTTTCAACTGGAGGCGAACTTTGACGCGATGGTCTGCCTCTACGGATCCATCGGATTCGTCAGGACCGCGGACAATTTGCGCGCATCGATGAAACGTATCGCCGCCCACCTTCGGCCCAACGGACTGGTGCTGATCACCCCGTGGAGCACCATAGAAGAATTCCAGGACCTCATCGTGGTCGACGCTGCCGACCGGCCGGATTTGAAGATCGCCCGGATGGAACAAGTGCGTCTCAAGGAACCAAAACTCGTGGAGGTTACGTTCCACCATCTTCTTGGGAAGGACAACGAGGTGACCTACCATAAACAATCCATGGAAATCGGTCTCTTCTCCCGCGAAGAGTATGCGTCTGCCATGACCGGCGCCGGATTGAAAGTCGTGGAAGAATACACGGGAACCGACGTGCGTGGCGGCGCGTACATCGGCAAACGAGTTCCCGAGTAGGTTCCTGACTACTGAACGCGCGGTCCTGGTGCGGGTAGTATCTCGATCCCGTGGCCCTTCGCCATCACCCGCAGGCGCATTCCATAGATGGACATCGACGCCGCATCTGCCGTCTTGTGTCCGCCGGTGCCCTGATAGACGATGTACACCGAGCCGTCAGGCAGTTGAACGCCGCGCGAGTAACCGTATACCGACGGGTCGACCGCGAAACCGTAATCCGTCCCCGCTCCATTCCACGTCTTGCCGCCGTCGGTGCTCACCAGCGCACGCAGTCCGTGGTGTTGCTTGTTGTAAGACCCGTGGAGACAGAGCAGTTTGCCGTCGCGGAGCGTCAGGAGCCACGGGTCGAACATTCGCGCGAGCAGGTTCTGCGGCTGGGTCCACGTCTTGCCGCCGTCTTTCGACCAGCTCACGCTGCCCTCGGGACGCGTAATGACCACCAGCGTACCGTCCCGCAGGCGCGCCAATCCGGGCTCCGATAATTCGTGCGGCGCACGGATCGTCGCCAGGTGCCGCCACGTCTCTCCGCTATCGCGCGATGCAAAGATCCCGATGGCATCGTTGGCGTCGCCTTCCTTCTCCGACCCGTAAGCGGCCAGCAGGAGCGATCCGTCCGGCATCACCAGCGGCGGGCCGTCCGTGGCCAAAGTGTGAAACGGGGCGCAAATTACTTTGGGCTTCTGCTCCCACGTCTTTCCATCGTCAAAGGAACGAATAATGGCAACTCCCGGCGAGGGGTAGGTAAAAAACGAGGCCACCAGAGTGCCGTCGGGAAGTTGCGCCACTGCCGGCGACCGGTCGTCCCATTCGGTATCGATCATGGGAACCGGATCGCTCCAGGTCCTGCCGCCATCGTCCGAGCGCATGATCTCCGCCCGTCCACCGCGCGGCGCGTTCACCTCCGGCATGCCCATCTTTCGCCACAGGCGCACGTCCTCGGGCTTGATCGTCGTAATGGGCGTCGGCGGGGAGGCGTGCCAGTATCCTGAACTGAAGGTCACCAGCAGCGCCCCTGTTTTGGTCCGTGTGACGGATGTCCAACCGACAAACCCTGTATAGCCCGGATAGGCCTTGGGCTGCTTATAGCCGGGCTTCACCAGCGCGCGCCTGCATTCCTCGTATGCCTTGGACTCCCGCCCGGGAGTGGCGACAACCGTGGGCTTGAACGCCTGAGGCAGCGCCGATGGAGGAACGGCCCAGGCAATCGCGGTCATCAGGATGAATGGCAGTTTCGTTTTCATGGGTACAAGCGTTGAGTTCGGAGAACCGCAGAACCGATCTTATCGAAGATCGCCTATTGACGAACCGGCGCATCGACGGCTTCTCGCAATTTCCGCGTCCCGTCTTGCCGTTCCGGAATCCAAAAGGTATGGCAAAAATAACCTCCGCCCCCCTCGGTGAAGGCAGCCCTGCCCCCGACATTCAACTCCAGACGGACACGGGCGAACCCTTCCGGCTGTCCGGCCTCCGGGGCAAGACCGTGGTGCTCTACTTCTATCCGAAAGCGGACACCCCGGGATGCACCACTGAGGCTTGCGAGTTCCGCGACAGGCGGCAGCGCTTCGAGACGGCCGGCGCGGTGATTGTCGGCGTTTCGCCCTGCCCGGTCGAAAAGCAAGCCAGGTTCAAGGTGAAGTACGGCCTGCCGTTCACGCTGCTGTCGGATTCGGAGAAGGCCGCCGCGCAGGCTTACGGCGTATGGCGCGAGAAGAACATGTATGGCAAGAAGACCATGGGCATCGTGCGCAGTACGTTCATCATCGGGCCCGACGGCAAGATCCTCAAGATCTTCGACAAGGTCCGCGCGGAAGGACACGCGGCGCAGGTATTGGAAGCGCTAGCCGCGTTAAATCTTATCCAGCAGCGGAGCTAAATACGCGCGCGCCGCGGCGATGCGCGCATCGATCAACTCGGCGGGCATCGTCATGGCGTTGTCGGTCCCGTCGATGCGCTCCACCGAGATCGGGCCGTCAAATCCCGCACCAAACAGGATCTTGAACATCAGTTCGTGATCGATCTGGCCCTGACCCGGCACGGGAAAGTCGGGATTAGCGCGCAGGCCGCGATGGTCTTTGACACAGACTGCTTTGACATACGGCGCCAGATCCGGCAGATTCGGGTCCGGATGAATCCCTTCATAGAACGACACGTTGCCGGCATCCCAGCAGATCTTCAGGTTCTCGCTCGGCAGGCGCCGCATCAGTTCCAGGCCCGCCTTGCCATGGCAGGCCAGCCCAGTGTGCGGCTTGATGGTGATGGTGACGCCGATGGAAGCCGCGTGCCGGACGGCGCGCTCCAGCGCGGGCAGGAATTCGGCGACTTCTCTCTCCCAATCGCTCGCGCGCTTGGGCACGCCGGGAAACTTCGTGTAGTAGCCGGGACCGATGCCAACCACGGTCCGCACGCCGAACTCGCGGGCGAGATCGAGTTCCTTCAAGTAGAGGGTGAAGTTCTCCGGCTTGCGCAGGTCGCCGCGCAATCCCACGAATCCGCAGAACATATCCAGACCCGCATCCTTCAAGCGCTGGCGCAGGTCGTCCAATTCGGCGCGGGGCGTTTCGGGCGCGAATACCAGCCGTCCCGCGTGCATGTGGTAGACCTGCACGTAGCGATAGCCGGCTTTGCGGATCCCTTCGATGGCGCGCGGCAACGCCTGGTTGCGGTACGGGAGCGTCTGGCAGCCGAGCCGGTAAGAACGCGCCGAAGCGAGGCCGAGGCCCCGAAAGAGCGGAAGGGAGCACAATTGAAGCGCGGTGCGGCGGGTCATCGGTAGCATTATCTTACGATTCAAACGCGGCACGCATGGCCGCCAGTGAGGCGACCGCCTGGATGTAATAGGCGTTGTGCGGCGTCCAGTATTCGGTGGTGCGCCAGTCGAAGCCGTTTTCGATATCCAGGATCGGCTCGTCCCGCGCGTTGCCGGCGATACCATTCATGATGCCGCCGGGAATGAGTCCCACGAAGCGCGAGTGCGGATACGGATTGCGCATCCCTTCGCCCGTCATCAAGCAGGCTCCGAACGGGTTGGCGCCCATCACCCATTCGAGCTGTCTCAAAGCGAGATCCCGGTAGGCGCGCTTGCCGAGGATCTTCGAAGCAAGCGAGAGTGCGTGCGCGTAGCTTTCCAGGTGGCTGGTGGTGCCCACCCACCAATCGGTGTGCCGCACGGGCATGAAGAAGCGGTAGGTCAACTTGCCCTCCAGCGGCCGGTAGAGTTCCGGAGATGGCGAGCCGCGGAAGATGCCGAATGGCACGATGCGGTATGGCGAGCGCGCGGCCATGGGCAGCACGTATTCGTCCAGATGCCGCTTGACCGCGTCGCGCCAGGCCTCCGCCTCTTCGACATTCGGATAGGCTTCTATCAATCTGAGCAGCGCCAGAACAGGAAGAGCGCCGTGAACAACGTCAACGTACGGCTCCGGGCTGTTGCCCGAGGCGCGGAACCATCCGCGCACCAGCTTCTGCCCGTTCGAGAACTCTGTGTTCTGCAGCGAGACGATCTGCGAACCGAAATTGATGGCGTAATTTCGATATTTGACGCCTCCTGTGGCGCGGTCCAGTTCGGCGGCCGCCATCGCCCACCACGCCAGGTCGCCCGTGCCGCCGAAGCGGTTGGCCGCGTCCCAGCAGCGCAGGGCCGCATGCAGGCACTGTTGCCCATAGGCTGCGTCGGCGTCGCCGAAGGCGTTAGCCATCATCCCTTCGAAGAGGGTAAACAGGGCCTGCACCGAGGCCGGCTTCGCCGGATTGATGTAGCGGTCGTCGGGCGTTCCGGTTTGGTTGTCGGTCCAGTGGTTGTCGCTGTTGTCGCCGTTGACGCCGCCGGCCACATCGTTCCGCACGCGGCCGTCCTTGTCCTGCATCTTGAGGAAGTACGTGTTGCCCCAGCGCGCTTCGTCGAGCAGCGTCTTCACCCCGCTTCCCGCGGCATCCCACTTGTCCCCGAGGCTGCGCGTCAACCCGATGAGCGCGATCCCGTTGAGGATGGTGGCGCTCACCCACTTGCGAAGGTCACCGGCGTCGTGCCAGCCGCCGGTGGTATCGATGTGTTCGCCGGTGTCGCGCTGCCGCGCGTCGTCCAGGTGGCAGGCCGGGTGTACGTTCGGCACTTCCTGCCCGCAGCGCTGCGAGTGTATGTAACTCACCGCCTTCACGAGGGTGCGCTGCCAGACGTCGTCCCGGATGAAGAACGGCACGGACTTCTCCGATCCGGCCGTCACCTGGTACATGCCGGGCCGCTCGATGTCGCTGAAATCGCCGACCAGGCAATCGCCCAAATCCGAGGTAACGCGAGTGAAGCGCCGGTGTAATTCGGGGGGCTTCGGCTGCGAGCCGATGTCGCGAAGCACGAATTCCGCGGGCGCCTCGCCGGTAAGGCGGAAGATGACGATCTTCTTGCCGCCCGGCAGAAAGCCGAGGTGATTGATGGCAAGTGCGGGCTTGGGAGGCGCGGTGATGCGCTCGACGCGCTCTTCGACGAACTGCTTCTTCGGCTGGTTCTGAGCGCGGGCCGCGAACGCAACGCCGGCCCCCGCTCCGGTGAGAAAAGTGCGGCGGTCCATATCTTCAGTGTCGATCACACCAGATCGCGCAGTGGGGCGTCAAATGGGAGTTCC
>Ga0116191_1000792_pt1 | contig 27030 bp, 27 predicted proteins | sample AD_UKC111_MetaG_FD_89897 | JGI IMG/M metagenome (GOLD analysis project Ga0116191, IMG submission 89897) | Active sludge microbial communities of municipal wastewater-treating anaerobic digesters from Hong Kong - AD_UKC111_MetaG | ecosystem: Engineered > Bioreactor > Anaerobic > Digestate... | reverse complement strand
CCGCCAATTATGGTGGGGGCACCGCATCCCCGTATGGTACTGCGACGATTGCGGCGAGATCATTGTCTCACGTACTGATCCCACCCAGTGTACAAAATGTGGCAGTAAAAGTATTCACCAGGACGAAGATGTGTTGGATACCTGGTTTTCCTCCGGTTTGTGGCCCTTTTCAACCCTCGGCTGGCCCAACAAAACACCCGACCTTGCTTATTTCTATCCCACGTCGGTCATGGAAACGGGGGCGGATATCCTCTTCTTCTGGGTTGCACGTATGATGATGTTTGGTCTTGAATTCATCGATCAAGTACCGTTTCACACCATTTACCTGCATGGGCTGATCCTCGATAAAGACGGACAGAAGATGAGCAAAACCAAGGGCAACGTTGTCGATCCGTTGGAGGTCATGAACAACTTTGGCACGGATGCACTGCGCTTTACCATGCTGGTTGGTTCCACACCCGGTCACGATACCAATCTGGACCTGAAAAAAGTCGAAGCCAACCGCAACTTTGCCAACAAGGTATGGAATGCAGGACGCTTCGTGATCAGTGCATTGGAAAATGCTTCCGACGCAGCTAATAAAGAACCTGAGTGGACGTTGGCGGATTCCTGGATTTGGGCTCGCCTTCAGACCCTGCTGAGAGACACGGATCGCCTCTTTACCTCGTACCAATACGGTGAAGCAGGCCGTCAAATCTATGATTTCTTCTGGGGTGATTTTGCCGACTGGTATCTCGAAATCGCCAAGACGCAATTAGCTGAAGGCGGTGACAGGGCATATTATACAGCTACTACTCTCGTACGCGTTCTGGATGCCTGCCTGCGCCTGCTGCATCCGTTTACGCCATTTGTAACCGAAGAACTGTGGCATTATCTGAAGGAAGCCGCTCTCGAAAAGAAATTCCGGCCGTTCAACTCCATCAAGGCCTGGGAGGAAGCTCTGATCATCGCTAGATGGCCTGAAGCAGGCAAACCTGAAGCCTGGGAAGAGAAAGCGATCACGGAGTTTTCAGTCATTCAAGAAGCTGTACGCGCGATACGCAACATCCGCGCTGAAAAGAAGGTGAAACCCGGAAAGAAGATCCCTGCCCTGATTTCGGCTGGCAGCAGGTTCGAGACCATGAAAGACCAGCGCACAACGCTCATTGCCCTGGCATCATTGGATGATTCAAAAACTCAAATTGCTGAAAAGGTCACAGTAGATACTTCGGGCTCAATTTCCCTGGTCGTTTCTGGTGTAGAAGTTTTCCTGCCTATGGAAGGATTCGCTGGTGATGAAAAAGATCAGGAACGCATGCAGCAGGAATTGGAAGTGGTAAAATCGCAGATCGAGCGCCTAGAAAAGTTGCTCGGAAGTGATTTTGCATCCAAAGCTCCGGCTGCCGTGGTAGATAAAGAAAAAGCCAAGCTCAAGGATTACCTTGAGACTCGCTCAAAATTGGAGTCTCAACTGAAGTAGCTGATAAGAAAAGACCAGGCAATCGCCTGGTCTTTTGGATCATTTTGGCATCTTTCCAAAGAGGCGTTTTATAAACCGGTGAAATTTATGAATCGATTGCACTGGTTCGAGATACATATAGATGCACTCACCGCTGATCACTTCCAGCCCCAATTCACGGCAGTGCTGCTCGGCTTCGGATGAATCCGCCCCCTGCTGGAGCCAAACATAATGGATTCCTAACCTTGCAGCATCTTCGATCACTGGGATCGTCTTGGCAGGGGGAATGACCAGCATCACACCGCCGACTTTTTCTGGCAGTGCTCCCAGGCCTGCATAACACCGGTCACCTTCTAACATATCTGCCTGTGGATTGATTGCAAAAACCTTGTACCCCGCTTTCTTTAGATCGCGGTAGATCATATTGCCAAACTTGTCCTTATTCCGTGAAACCCCCACAATGGCCAATGTGCTTTGATTCATGAATTCTGTGATGGTCTTTTGGCTATTGATCATTCATCCTCACAACTCATTCCATAAGATGGGACCTTTGGTGAAAAGGTCGTAAAGCCTGGGCAGAACGATTTCTCCCCAGGCCCTTTCAAAATAGGCAGCACCTTTCTCCCACTCCGCTCCACCCCCCCAGCCATCCTGGAGGAGTCTGACAAGAGTACTTCCCGGTTGGGTTTCAGATAGTCGAAGCGTGATGTGAGTATGTTGGTGATCGTTCCTCAACGAGGGGATTTCTGGCGGAAAATTCCAGGTAAAAGAAAATAGGTTTGGTTTTTCGATTGCAAGAATCAGGCATCCTTCCCCTCCGCGTTCACCGTGTGCACCCTCAGGATTGAAATACATTTCATAAGCTCCCCCAGGTTTCAAGTCAATGAAACAATCCGGAACAAAGAAGGATTTGACCCCATGATCCGTAGTCCAGGCCTCCCATACTTTTTCAATGGGAGCCGGAATGAGTTTCTCAAAAACCAGGACTTGTTCCTCTGAGGGTTTGCTCATTCTTTTCGCCAGACTTTCTAAAGGAATAGATGAACCAGCACTCTCGAAAGCAGTAAGACTTTACGAGAACGCCTACAGATCAGGCTTGTGATTTCTTCGCGGAGCGAACGATTTCTCTGGTTTTATGAACAATTCGATAAAAATGCCAGATATGGCGCAGTGGTTTAATATGGCTGTGTTCACCTGCATAGATTGTTTTAATCGGTACCCAGGCCAGCTTATATCCTGACACGACGCATGTTACGATGATCTCCACCTCGAATTCGAAATTTGTCTCCTTGCTCGATAGTGAAGCTTCGACCAGGCGTCTGGAATGCAGCCGGTACCCGGATTGATTATCCGGGCAGTATTGCCCCAGTGCGTTCGAAAACGACCATGTTCCGATGGTATTACTGATATTCCGGGGAAACGGCATCTGGCTGAAATCGCGCTTCCCGATCACCAAGTCTGATCCGTTCACATACTCCGCAAGGAACAAGGGAATCTCATCCGGATCATGCTGCCCATCCGCATCCAGGGTAAGAACAGCATCATATCCCTGTTGCATGGCATGGCGAAAACCATTCAAGAGTGCCGCACCCTTCCCCTGGTTGGGTTCCTGTCTCACAACCTGCGCACCCAGGTTGCGCGCAATCTCCGAGGTGTTATCACGCGATCCATCATCAACCACCAACACCGGTAGATATTGCATGGTATGGGTAATCACGCCCGTGATTCGTTCCGCCTCGTTGTAAGCTGGGATGAGGGCAACGATTCTTTTGTTCTCAGAATTTGTATTCATAGAGCCAACAGCCTCATATCCGGAATGAACCATTGTTTTTAGGTTGATCTTCAACTTGCTGATTCATCAGGCACCAGTTGTGTATTTAATCCTCGGTCGTTCACGCAAAGCAGTTGCTTGAATTCCTTAACGATTTGATTGACAGCCCTTTTACATGGTACAGATAGAGCCTTGTCGAAATCAATACTTTCCGGCTGGATTCCCAGGATCTGCACCTCGCAGCCAATCTCATGTTCCATGAACTGACAAAGTACGCTAAGCGGTACCGAATGAGTTGAAAAGGTGCTTCCGCCGATCTGGTCCTGATCTATCCAACGAATCGAACCGGGCTCAACTGAAAAGTCTGCAGCATCGACCAAAACTACCAGATTTGCAGAGAACCTCCGCAATGGGCCGATGATACTCTCTGGTACAGATCCTCCTTCAAGAACCAGTACATCCTCAAGATCACTCACAAGCGGCCGCAGCCTGCGGGCAACCATCACCCCTGCCGCATCGTCTCCATTCAGCTCTGCCCCGATCCCAACCACCGCAAGGCGCGGCCTAGTTTTCTCCGCAGGGTTCTTCAGCTTCTCCGCGAGCAGCTTTTTCCAGGAGGAATTTGACATCCTCTTCTCTTCCGTAATAAACCTCGAAAGGTTCCTTGTTTATTGATGCCAGTTCCCACTGCTCCTCAGACATATGCAGGCAGCTAAACCGGCAGTTGATCACGCACTGAGCGCAATATGTGCATTTATCTAGATCGTACTTCATCACAAAGCGCTTGTTGACTTTATCTAAGACAATGAGCTCGAGTGCATTGGATGGGCAATCCTTAACACACAGCATACAACCGGTACATTTTTCCGGTTCCCATACCAGCTTGCCGCGCAGATTTTCGGGGGCTTCCTGTCTTACAAACGGATATTTTTCCGTGATAGGTTTTTTAAAGAAAGATTTGACAACATCTCCAAGCATTGATCCGATGGTCATTTTATCCTCCGAACAGCGGTGCTACGAACGGTGAAAGCGTATTACCCACAATAATCAAAACCAGCTGGCAAAGAACAAGGATTGCGCCGACACGCCACCATAACCCAACCGTTTGATCGATCCTCAGCCTTGCAAAGAGAGACTGCAGTGCGGCGGTGATCAAGAGCAGAACAAATACTTTCCATATGAAATCGAGCGGCGTGGAAAAACCTCCCAGGTAAAACGAGGCGATCAGGGTCAAACCTACGACCAGCTCGAGATCACGCCCGATCTTGAACAATCCAAATCCCCGGCCTGAATACTCGGTAAGCGCACCGGCAACAATTTCAGTCTCGGCCTCAGGAGCATCGAACGGGGGTAATTCCAGCTTTCCCATCAAACCAATCAAGGCCGCCAGAAAACCGATCGGCTGTGAAATGATGAACCACAAAGATTGTTGAGTGGCTCCCTGGTTGATCAGGCTGATATTCCAGGTCCCCAAAGCAATCGCAGGTCCCAGCATGGCCAGCATAAATGGAGCTTCATAAGAGAACAACTGGGTTAATGCACGCGTGGCGCCAACGATGGAAAAACGGTCCTCTGTATTGGCACCTGCCAGCCCGATACACAGGGTCATCATGCTCAGCAGGTACAGGGTGACCACCAGGTCGCCATTGTAGCTGAACACCGGTTTGAATCCAAACAACGGCACGCTAAGCGCTGCTGTCAATGCGGCTGCAAGGGCAACAATTGGCAGGAGAATGAAAAGCGATTTGATCGTCCCCGCAGGAATGACCTCTTCTTTGGCCAGCAGCTTGACAAAATCCGCCAACGGCTGGAACCAGCGTGGTCCGATGCGGTTCTGGAATCGGGCAACGAGTTTTCGGTCAACATATTCAAAAAACAGGCCACTGCTTAGCAGGAATAATCCACCCGGGAACAACAACAGGGCAATGAGTGAAGGAAAAGTAATGTTCATTTGTAATACTCGATTCCGTATTGGCGCAGGTTTTCCCAATCCCATACCTGGGTTTCTGATTGCTTCCCATTAATCATTACCATGCGATCATTGCATGAGAAGCAGGGATCAATGCCAGCCAAGATCATGGGCATATCGGCAAGTTTGTGCCCGATCGCGGTGGTCAGAACGGATCCCCAGTTGCACAGGCTTGGAGTCCTCACCTTGATTCGTTCTGGTTTGTCAGAACCATTGCTTTTCATGAAGTAGAGTAATTCACCTCTTGGTGCTTCGACCCGGCTGATGACCTCACCTTCCGGAATACGCCGTGGTACTTTGACTGTCAGGTCGCCTTCCGGAAGATGATCGACGATTTCTCTGACAAGGCGGTAACTTTCATAAAGTTCCTTGATGCGCACGATAAAGCGGGCTTCAAGATCACCTGCATCACTGGTGATGATATTCACCGGGAAATCCGGGTAACCAGCATACGGAGAATCCACGCGCACGTCTCTTTGAACGCCTGATGCGCGTCCTGTGGGACCAATTGCTCCCAACAAGGTTGCTTCGTCAAAGGTCATGACGCCGATTTTGCGGGTGCGACCCAGGAAAGTTTCATCTTCAGTTACGACTTTCATATAGTGCTCGGTGCGCTCTTCCAGGAAATCCATCCCCTTCAACAGCGCATCTTTTTGGGCATCGCTGATATCAATCTTGACTCCGCCCAGAACATTCGCAGAATAGTTGACCCGGTTTCCGGTAATCGTCTCAAGCAAATCCATCACGGTTTCACGGTCGCGCCAGGAAAACATGAAGAGGGTATCAAAACCGCCTTCATGGGCTGCAACACCCAGCCAGAGCAAATGACTGTGAATGCGCTCCAATTCAGCGACCAGTTCGCGGATTGCCTGGGCTCGCGGAGGAGCCTGGACGTTGGCCAGCTTTTCTACGCCCAGCGCATACGCCATGGCATGCACATGGGAGCAAATACCGCAGACACGCTCCATAAGGTAGAGTCCCTGCGTCCAGTTGCGGTCCTCTACGCCCTTCTCCATGCCGCGGTGCACGAATCCAAGCCGGGCCGTGGCATTGGTGACGATTTCTCCATCAACGGTAAACTCGAAATGACCGGGTTCCTTTAGCGCAGGGTGCTGCGGACCGATCGGGACGACAAATTTTTCTGATTTTTGTTTGGGTTCCATCGCTCGCTCCTCCTTAACCTTGTGCCTTCTTTTCAAAACCTTTAAACGTCTTGCGCAACGGATAGACACCCGCCGGCCAATTATCCGGAAGGATCAGATGGTCAGTAATGGGGGTATTCTTGAATGTGATACCGATCAATTCCATGGCTTCCCGTTCGTAAAACGAAGCAGATGGAAGCATATCGCAAATGGACTCGACCTCAGCACCCACGTAGGGCAGCCTGATGCGCAACGACGCGATGGCAGCCTTGTTGCAGAAATGATAAAGAACTTCCAGTTTTCCTTTTTCCGGATCGACCTTGCGTTCCTTCGTTTCCTCATCGATCTGGTATTCCGGGGAATCCAATCCGGTGATGGCCGAGAGATATCCCCAGCGGCCCTCAATGAGTAATGCCTTGACCGCAGGTTTGATATTCCTTGCATCGATGTAAATATCCCGCCGGTTTTCTTCCGGTTGAGTAACCTCAATCGTCCATTCTTTGACGATTTCTAACGCCTGTTGTAAAAGTTCTTGAGTGTCCATGTTCGCCCTCTTTCTTATTTCTGCAAACTCTTCAAGAGTTCGACAATACCATGGATGATCGCTTCCGGTCGGGGAGGACAGCCGGGGATGTATACATTCACCGGGATCACCTCGCTGATGTCGCCAACGACGTTGTAACACCCCTGGAAGACACCTCCAGATATGCCGCACGACCCAACGGCTACAACGAATTTCGGTTCCGGCATTTGTTCATAGATTCTCAGCAGCCTGTCGCGCGCTTGCAGTGTCACCGGGCCTGTGCAGACCAGCACGTCCGCGTGCCGCGGGCTGCCCTGAAGCTTGATGCCAAAGCGTTCGACGTCATACCGGGGGGTAAATGTCGCCAATATTTCGATATCGCATCCATTGCATGATCCGCTGTTAAAGTGGATCGCCCAGGGCGAATTGACGCGCGCCCAGGTTTTTAATTTATCCATTACTTCCTGTGCCAGGTTTTCCATTGATCGTTTCTCCTCTATCAGGTTGTTAGCCCAGGATCAGTGCCACCAGGGTCAAAACCAACCCGAGGATCAATGGCAGCATTTTTAGAGAAAAGCTTCCGGTACCGATCACCAGTATTCCCAGGTGAAGCACTGCGAAAAAGAAGGCAATCAGGAAGAACGGCCGGTAACCCGGAGAAGCAAATGAAGTTTGGGCTTCTTCGCCGCTCGCGTAAAGGCTCGACTTCTCAGGAGTGGGGTGTTCTTTTCCTACCAGCCCCTTTCCGAGGAAGTATAAAGCCAATACCAGCGGTAAATAGATAAGAAATGCAATCGGAGGTGAAGTTAAGATTTCCATTGATCGCACACTCCTAGTAGAAGAATGTATACAAGAGACTCAGACTGGCCTGCTCGGTCAAGAACTGAACGGAGGAAGGCCAGACACCTATAACGACGATGGCAATGGTCAGAATGACCAGGGGAACGGCCATCAAAACTGGCATTTTGGTGCCCTGTTCGACTGCCGTCGAAGGTTCGTGACGGTACATGCGGTTGACCAGCGGGGCGTAGTATCCCAGCGAAAGGATGCTATTCAACGCGGCAAAGATCACCACGATCAGCATTAAAGTATTTTCAGCTTTGACGCCTGCCACCAGGATCTGCCATTTTGACATGAATCCTGCCATGGGAGGGATTCCGCCAAGACCAAGGACGGCCAGGCCTAACGCAATTGCTGCTACGGGATATTTACGGGAAGCACCGTTTAAGTCATCCAATGTCAGGGGAACATGCTCTTCCTTTGATAAGTGAAGTGTGAATAGCAAAGCTCCTGCAGCCAGGAAGGCCAATCCCTTCATCATGGAGTGGGTAAGCAGGTGGAAGAATCCGCCGGTTGCGCCTTCTATTCTGCCGAAGGCCAGGCCAAATCCAAAACCAAGAAGCATATACCCAACGTGAACAAGACTCGAATAGGCCAGCAGCCGTTTGACCTGCGTTTGGCGCAGCGCCATCAGGTTGCCCACCAGGATGTTCAGGCAGCCAAACCCGATCAGGATGGCACCCCAGTTCATATCTATCTTTCCGAACATGCTGATCGCGCGCAGCATGGCCACCATTCCGGCTTCGATCACCACACCTGAAAGCATGGCACTGATACCCGATGGTGCCTGAGAGTGAGCATCCGGCAGCCAGGTATGAAGCGGAACGAGCGCGGTCTTGACACCGAAACCGACGATCAGCAGCACTCCGGCAATCTTTGCCAGAGGTGCGCTGCTGGATGTCAATTGATAGAGATCAGTGAGTGTGGTTGAGCCTGTCTGTGAGAACATCAATGCAATGCCAAACATGACCAGGGCTGAACCTACCGCGGATTGAATCAGGTACTTGACACCGGCCTCCAGGGAGGGAGGTTCATCATTGTAGAAAGCAACCAGTAAATATGTACTGATGGCCATCGCCTCGAACCACAGCCAGAGGTTGAAGAGGTCGTATGACATTCCCAAACCGATGATCGAGCCGATGGTTGCCAGGAGCAGCGCATAAAACTTTTCTTCACCTTTCTCATTGCTCATGTAATCGATGGAAAAGAGAGTGACCATCAATCCCAGGAAGAGGACAACGCATGCCAGAATTAATCCGATTCCATCGAAAACCAGCGGTTCATCGCCGATCATTAAATAAGCACCGCCGCTCGAAAGGGCCTGTTTAAGCACAAGATATAAAATGCAGCCTTCCACGAGCAGGAAGAATACGGTTAGTGCCCGCGTCAGGCTTATCCCCAATTGTTTTCCCTTGCGTGCAGTCCAGCGTCCAAATAAATAAACCACCGGAGCAGCCAGGAAAGGAAGGAGAATCAAACTTGAGAAGAGGAAATTCGATGTCATGTCAGGCTCCCAGAAGTAGTATGGCAAACAAGATGATGACGGAAGCCAGGATTCCAAATACGTTCCAACTCAGGACACCCGTTTGCGTCACGCGCAGCGCTTCTGCCGTGCTCTGGGTCACCTTGACGATTGCGCTGTTGATGGCTTCGAATCCAAAACTGTTTTCTGCCGCCCAACGAATGCTCTTGAGCCCATTGACCAAACCATCCAGTTTCTTGCGGAATACCCACAGTAGGATCGCTGCAGCAATGACCGCCATCACCACCAGTGTCGGCAGCGACAGCACCTCGTGCATCATTTCTAAATAGGGCAATGGTTCGACCGCATGGTAAGGCAGCGATTCTTCACCAAGTAAAACCGAAAACCGTCCAGCTGCCAGCCAGCTGACCAGGGCTGCACCAGCAAGTGGAAGAAGAGCAACTTTCATTTCCCAACCCACTGGATGGGCGTGGTAGTCGGAACGCGGCTCTCCAAAGAATACCAGCCAGACACAGCGGATCGTGTAAAGCGCGGTCAGACCTGCTACAAACACCATGATGACGTAAAGCCATAACGGACCATTCTTTAATCCGGATTCCAGGATCAATTCCTTGCTCCAGAATCCGTTGAGAATGGGCAGCCCGGCCAGCGCCAGTGCACCGATAATGAACACCCACTTAACCAGTGGAAGTTTCTTTCCAACACCGCCCATTTCGAGCATGTTCCGTGTTCCGACGGAATGGATCACCGCTCCAGCTGATAGGAAAAGCAATGCTTTGAAAATAGAGTGACTGAACAGGTGGAACTGGCTGGCGTAAACGCTGCCGGTTCCAATGGCATAAACCATGTAGCCCAGTTGGCTCACCGTGGAATAAGCCAACACACGTTTTAGATCATTTGAAACCAGTGCCATGATTGCTGCGAGGAAAGCCGAAAGAGCGCCCACGATCATCACGGCATCACTCCAGTAGGGCACATCCTTGAATGCCGGGTAAAAACGTGCCAGCAGGTATACACCCGCGTTCACCATGGTCGCCGCATGGATTAGCGCGCTGATTGGGGAGGGCGCTTCCATCGCATCCGGGAGCCAGGTTTGGAACGGGAATTGGGCTGATTTAGCTACTGCTGCCAGCAGAAAACCAAAAGCCAGCAGCGCCAGTATATTCGTGGGAATATTGGAGTAATTGGCGAGGAAGTTGTTGATGTCGTAACTTCCGGTATAGGCATACACAATCAGCGCACCTACCATCAATCCGACACCCCCGATCGAGGTGATGATCAGGGCCTTGATGCCTCCTTTAACTGCCTTTGGATCATCATTGTTAAAAGAAATCAGTGCATAAGAACATAGAGCCGTGATCTCCCAGAAGAGGAAGGTCAACAGCAGGTTGCTTGACAGGACCAGGCCTACCATTGCCCCGATAAAGAAAAGGACAAAGGAATAATATCTTCCTAAGGAGGCTTCGCCCTTCATGTAATTCTTCGAGAAGATAACAGCCAGGGAGCCAATCACTGCAGCAATGACACTCAGGAAAATTCCCAGCCCGTCAGCTACAAAGGTGAAATCACCAAAGTCGCCACCGATGGGAATTGTCAAAGCAGTCTCGCTCGCAGCATTCGGCAGCAGCAGGATCGAGGTAACTGCAGCACCGAGTGAAAATATGATCGAGAGCCAGTGAGTGAGTTCTTCGCGTCGGTCACCTAACAGCCAGACGATAATCGCGCCGAGCCAGGGGATACCAATCGTTAGTGCAATCAGGGTAGCAGTCATTGGTTACCTCTTTAAACTCGACAGGGATTTAATATCCAGTGTTCCGGTCTTGAGCCGGATTTGGACTGCCAGTGCGAGTCCCACCACGGCAACAATTGTGTCCGCGACAATGACCGTCAGCGCCATGGATTGCGCGAGGTTAAGCTGCCCTGTCATATTACCTGCCAGGATGAATGCCAGGACGGCTCCCTTCACAATCAGTTGCAGGGCGATGACCACCTTGATCAGATTGCGGGTGATTAAAAGGCAGTAAAGCCCGATGCCCGCCAGGCATAAGATCGTAATCAGAACAATGAGAGGGATAGGAAGATTCATGGTTGCTCCTCAACATCGGGAGTATGTTTTCTGTCGGCAAGCAAACCGATCACACCCAGCACACCGGAGAAAATGAGCACGATCTGGAGTAACAGATCGAGGTACCTTTCCTCCCAGAGAATCGCACTTTCCGTATTCGTCAGCAGTGTCAAATCCAAAACACCCACCGCACGGAGGATCAGGAAAAGTGCCATTGCCCCCGCTAAAACAATCGATCCCACAGCCAACGGCTTGGGAACGAGAGAGTTGAGTCGGGTGGTATCTTCACCTGCGATGTTTATGGCGAAAACGAAAAGCACCGTTACCAGGCCAGCTCCAACGCTTAACTCGATTACTGCAATATGCGGAGCACCCAGCAAGTAGGTCATCAGTGCCACAAGAGCGCTGGTAAGAGCCAGCCAGGCAGCGGAGAGTAGAAGCCGGCGTGCGAGGACTGCCAACAGCGCACAGACCAAAATCCCCGCTCCGATCAGGACATAGACCATAACGAAATCCTCCTTGATTAATCGGATTCAATTGCTCTAGTTTAACTTAAAATCCCTGAAATAACAAAAAGCGCTTGATCGCAAACGTGCCTATTATATCTCCAATAGGTTGCGCCTTAATGGATGTTTTTTGGAGGAAATATGGATGTATTTTTGCACTCTTGCAGTATCACGGATTAGTCATATAATCCCCTCTGCTTTTATCACCAATTTTTGGAGAAATAATGAAAGTTGCAGTTCTTGCCAACTTAAAAGAAGATGCACCCGTTACTCTTGAAGATCCTCCTGGGCGTTGGGATGATCTTGATGATTTAGTGACTGTCGAGGCTATCCTCGATTCCCTGCACCGCCTGGGACACAAAGCCAGATATTTTCCCGCCACATTAAATTCAATTGATGAATTAGTTGCCTTCGGTCCTGACCTTTGTTTCAACTCCTCAGAAGGTCATTACGGCGATTCGCGCGAAGCACAGATGCCCGCAATACTCGACATTTTGCGAATTCCGTACACCTGTGCTGGCGTGTTGGGTATGTCTCTGTCGCATAACAAAGCCATGGCCAAGCGGCTCTTCCGCGCATCCAACATCCCCACCGCAAACTTTTTTGTCGTGGACAGCGATACCAGAGTCCCCGATCACGACCTGAAATATCCCTTATTTGTAAAACCTGCCGTCGAAGGATCGTCCATTGGGATTAACGATTCAGCCCTCGTAAACGATGAAAGCGAACTGGTCCGGCAGATCAAATGGGTAAGATCCACTGTGGATTCTCTGATACTCGTTGAGGAATATATCAAGGGACGCGAATTTACCATCGGCATCCTCGGCAGCGAAGTCTTGCCAATCGTTGAAATCGTTTCACCCACAGGTTTTTATTCGGCGTCACAAAAAGAAGACCTTAACAGCGAGGTTTTCCGGGTATGCCCTGCCGAGTTGACCCCGCAGCAAACCGCGGAATTCCAGAACATCGCGCTGCATGCCATGCAAGTATTGGAGCTAAAAGATGTCTGCCGTATGGATATGCGCCTTGATGAATTGGGTAATCCCTACGTGCTTGAAGTCAATCCCATCCCGTTGATGTACCCTGACCCGTTGCAGGCTTCGTTGATCTATGCAGCTGATGCAGCGGGATACTCCTATACCGATATCGTTCAAAAAATCATCAATTCTGCTGCAAAACGCTGGAACCTGCTGCTCGACTAACGCTGTTCTCCTGTAGCAGTCTTTTTGTTTGTCTCTTGGGATTCAGACAAATTACTTACTCGAAATTCATAAGATAACAACCGGTGGAGTATTCAACAGAGATCCCACCGGTTTTTTCATTACTTTTCATCTCTTCCTGGGTTATCAATAATATCAATCACTGTATACTACCCTCAAGAAAAACGCAACCGAGTGTAGAATAGATTGATCATCTGAACTTTCAATCAGGAACAGTACATCATTATCTGGCATGGAGGCGAATATTGAAACGGGCAGTCAGTATCAGTATCGGATCGTCACACCGCGATAAAACCGTTGAAATCCAGCTCATGGGTGAAACGGTACGCATGGAAAGAATTGGCACCGATGGAGACATGGAAAAAGCCGCCAGGCTTTATGGCGAATTGGACGGCAAAGTTGATTGCTTCGGTGTGGGGGGAGCATTGCTGGGTTTCATGATCGAGGATCAATGGACGACGTTGAATTCAGTCCAATCTCTTCTGAAATATGTACACAAAACCCCGGTTGTTGACGGCACCGGGTTAAAGATGACCCTTGAGAAACAGGTTACCAGCGTCATTAACACTGAATTAAATGGCTATGTAAAAGAAAAACGCGCTCTTGTGGCTGTCGCTCTCGACCGCTGGGGTACTGCGCGTGCCTTCTTGGATGACGGATATGATGTTGTTTTTGGAGATGTCATGTTCTCTCTTGGTCTTGGCATCCCTGTCCGCTCCGAGAAAGCAATCCGCAACCTGGCCGGCGCATTGCTGCCCCTGATGAAGCATCTGCCTTTCAGCTGGCTCTACCCCACGGGTGAAAAGCAGGAACAGCGTAAACCAAAATATCAGAGGTTTTTCGAGTGGGCTACAGTAGTTGCCGGAGATTGCCATTATCTATGGCGCCACATGCCTGAAAGGCTTCCCGGCCGGGTGATTGTGACGAACACCACCACTCCCGCAGACCAGGAATTCTTTAAGAACGCAGGCATAAAATATCTCATCACCACCACCCCAATTATTGACGGCCGCTCGTTTGGAACAAACATGATTGAGGCAGCGATCGTATCCGTTCTCGGAAGAAAAGAACCGGTCGATTACGCACAACCTGGAGACTACTTCAATGTACTTGAAAACGCGATCCAGCAAATCCCGTTGCGTCCGCAGGTAAAGGAGTTCTAGCATGGATGTCATTGTTCTGGCTGGTGGAATATCAACCCCGGCTGATCCTTTATATGAAATGGCGCCCGGCGGACTCAAGTCAATGATTCGTATCGCCGGCAAACCGATGGTGCAGTGGGTATTGGACGCTCTCTCTGGAGCAAAACTGGTCGAAAGCGTTCTCGTGATTGGCATTAAAGAAACTATGGACCTTACCTGCAGCAAGGATATTGCCTTTCTGGATGATGCTGGAACCCTGATCGGCAACATCCAGCAGGGCTGCACATTTTTCGATCAACTCCATCCGCAGAACTCTCACGTAATCACCATCTCCGCCGATATACCAGCATTGACGCCAGAAATCATTGATCAAAGCATTCAAACATATCAGGCATACGATCTCGACGTATGCTATACCGTTCTCGACCGCGCTGTCATGGAGAGACGTTTTCCAAATTCAAAGCGTACCTATGTCAAAATCAAGGACGGTGAGGTGTGTGGAGGGGACCTGAATTACATCCGCAAGAAAGCCGTGCTTCACCCCGCAGGACTATGGGAAGAATTGATCAAGAATCGAAAGAATCCGATTAAGCAGGCTTCCTTGATTGGTTTCGGTACGCTGTTATTGCTCGCTCTGGGAAGGCTGACACTTGACGATGCTGCATCACGCGTTTGCAGACGATTGGGTATTACAGGTAAAGCCGTTCGTTCCCCGTTCGCCGAGATTGGCATGGATGTTGATAAACCTTTCCAATTTGAAATCATGGAAAAGGATTTGCTGCGGTAGAATTGACGTTATGACGTTTACCAGACTTCTGGAACTGGATGTCGAACTGACTTCCAGGCTCCGAATTAAAAATCCACAGTCAAAACTCAGGCCGTTTGGAATTTTCTTTGCCCATTCGGGTGATTCCTGGTTCATCCTTCTGGCACTGTTCATCGTTTGGCTGGCGGTAAAAGGACCGTGGCATCACCTGACGGCATTGATGGCCGCCGGCTCCGTCGGTCTGGCTGTGATTGTCTTGATCTTCAAATTCACAATCAAAAGACGCCGCCCGGAGGGAAAATGGGGCGCGATCTACCGCAATACCGACCCGCACTCCTTCCCCTCTGGTCACGCCGCCAGGACTGCTATGCTGGCAATCATCGCCGTGGCCGCCGGTCCTCTCTGGTTCGGCATTCTCCTCGTCATCTGGGCTCCGTTGGTTAGTCTTGCCCGGGTATGGATGGGTGTGCATTATCTTTCTGATGTGGTCGTTGGAATGGTACTGGGAATCGTTGCCGGGTTGGTTGTCTTGGAACTTGCCCCCTGGTTGACTGCTGCTTTTCCGTATATTTTCTGATCGAATCCAACACACCGTTCTCGAGTTGCTTGTCAAATTTTCCTGGCTGGGGTATTCTTAATCCCGGGAGTGGATGAGTCCCGGTGGGTTCCCCGGTCTTCAAAATCGGTGGCGGGTCGCCATGCGGGCCGCGGTGGGTTCGACTCCCATCCATTCCCGCCTTTTTTACCCCTGACAGGAGTTAAATATGGATGCGTTCAAAACCGCTGAGAAACTCGATCTGCTTGTAAGGCGCATTTTCGCGGTGGATGATATCACCGATGGAAGCCCTGAGATGGGATTCATCAAACGGTACCGAGGTCACCTGGTTGCTGCCGATACGGCTGCTGCGTATGACCAGTTGGCTGAATCGCTCAAACCTTATTCACTCACTCCATTGTTCAGAAAAGAAAACGATAACCAGGTAATCCTGTTGGTTGCTTCGCAGCCGGATCCAAAACCTTCCAGGCCGGGTCTCAATCTTCTCATGTTCATATTGACCGTGATCAGCGTGCTCCTCTCCGGTGGCTTAACCAGCCTCGAAGATCCGTTGTCAAAGAATTGGATTACGGCAGCCGGACAACTCATTGAGGCAGGATGGCCGTTCGCTGTCAGTCTGCTCGGAATCCTTGCTGCTCACGAATTTGGCCATTATATTGCCGGCCGGGCACACGGTGTTCATGTGACTCTGCCTTTTTTCATTCCACTGCCCTTTACCCCGCTTGGCACAATGGGTGCTTTTATTAACATGAAGGAAGTTCCCAGGAACAAACGTGTTTTGATGGATATCGGGATTGCCGGTCCAATCGCCGGGTACATTGTCTCAATCGTTGTCATCTTGATCGGGTTGTCATTATCGCGTCTGGATACCATCCCCATGAGTTTCCCCGCTGGTGAGGGAATCCAGATGGAAGGCAATTCGCTCACCTATCTCTTTCTTAAATACCTCAGTTTTGACAAACTTCTGCCGCAGCCTGCAAGTTTTGGTGGAGAAAATCCTGTTCTCTATTGGGTCAAATACTTCTTCACAGGCAGACCTTTCCCCTACGGTGGATTGGATGTGATGATTCATCCGGTCGCCTGGGCTGGTTGGGCGGGATTACTCGTGACTTCGCTGAATCTCATCCCAGCCGGACAATTGGATGGAGGTCACATTTTTCACCTGCTTTTTGGGACCAAATGGTCTCGCCGCATTCTCCCCTTCATTCTGGTAGCGCTGGCTGCGTTGGGTTTTGTCTGGTCCGGTTGGTGGATCTGGGCAATCCTGGTCTTTCTCCTCGGCCGCATCTATGCTGAACCGTTGGATCAAATTACTGAATTGGGCACTGGTCGCAAGATACTGGGAGTGATCGCCCTGATCATCTTCATCCTGACCTTCATCCCAATTCCCCTGCTCGTTGTTTCATAAACGAAATCTGCAATATAAATCTTCATATTAAATTTACAAAAAAAAACTCACCCATCTTTTTACCTGATGGGTGAGTCTATTGGATATCAGGGAAGTGCAGCGTGATATATTTGGCTGCCGTATGCCAGGAAGACGATCTTTGCCGGTGAAACTGCCACCGCGGTTGGCGCATTTTCAGGTGCGTAACCCTCATCCGTAAAGCCGGGATGCAGAATTTTTTGCAGGTTGCGCTGCAGGCTGAAATGATACAGGTTGCGTCCGTTTGCATCAAGCAGGTAGATGGAAGAATCGGGTGCAGACGTCATTCGCATTTGAATAAATTGGGCATCAGGGAAACTGATCGCCTGGGGGCTCTCGCCGGTACGCATGTCACCATAAGGAGCAGGGTCTGTGCATTCGGTCAGTTTGTAATCCTTCATATGACTGTACGTGCATTCCACCATTTCACCGGTGGAGCGCAAAATATATAATTCATCCCCATTGACTTCAATATCAAGTGCGGTATCCAGCGAAGGCACAACATTGTCAAAATACAGCGTCGGTTTTTCGCCATAAGCATCCTCGACCTCTTTGTAGCGGTATACCGCGTTCATTTCCGGATCGAGAACATAGAGGTAGTTCTGATAAATGGAGATCGACCGGATTTGTCTCCATCCAGTATCGGGAGCGATCAGGCTGACGACAGCACCGGAATCGCCGGGATTACAGAATTCGATATTTCCCACCGCGTCTATCGCAAGCAGGGTGGCATTGAAGGAACTGCCCGCGGGCAGCGGCAAGATATCCACCAGACTGCCGATGCTGCTCAATGGATTCTCAGGGTTTGGTCCGCAGTCGAACTCAGGATCCTGTACGTACTCGGCTCCCGAGAGATAGAACCGCAGTGCCCTTCCAGAGATCGAATCCAGAAGATACAAATCGGTGGCAGTGGCTGCCATTTGAGTGATATTGACATTTTCTATCAGGCCGGTGGAGCTAATGGGAGTGACATTGAGTCTGACGATACCCTGCATGGAATCCAGTTCAGTCTGGATTTGTGAACGAAGCATATTTGAATCGTCAGATTGGCCGAACTCTGATGCTTTTTCTAAAAAATAAAGTGCCTGCTGTAGGCTGGCCAACCTGGAGGCTGGATCATCCACAAGGCTTTGCGCCTGGGCAGCATACTGCTGCCCTTGCAGAAAATAGAGCTCAAACTGCTGGCTTGCACCTTTGCGCAAGTAGATAAAGCCTGCCAGTGCCACAACCAACACAGGAACCGCAATCGCTATGACCAGCAGCACGGACCGTGGAAGTGCCGGAACCCCTTCGGCAGACTCCGGTAACATTCTAGCCAGGAATCGGGAAAGCCCTTTCTTGGCTTTGAATTGAAAGTCATCCACTGCCTTAGCATAACTTCCGACCTGGGCCTTGACTTCTGCGCTGCTCACAACAGGTTCTGGAACCTTCCTTTGATTTCGTTGTTCCGGGGTTCGGCGTTGTTCGGAAGACTTGGAGAATGATATCGAGCGGTTGTCGGCTTCCATCCTCTGGCTTTCACTAGTTGTTTCTGACAGGAGGACGACTGGTTCAACCGTTTCTTTTGGCTGGGATTGATCAAGCGGAATGGATGCTTCCACAGCGGCTGGTTCAACCGCTGCAGGAATTTCACGCGGTTCCATAACAGGTTCAACCGTAATTTTCTCTGCATCCAGACGAGTTGAAGCAAACTCCTGCGCCGTTTCTGTAAATCTCAAGGGTTGGAAGGATACCTGTCCGGTGCCAGAGACAAGCCTGATCAATGCACCTGTCAGGTTTTGTGGGGCCTGATTAAAAATTCTGCGTGCCAGTGCATCAATTGAGAGAAGTGCTCCTCCACGGAGCGATTCAGCAGACCATGCATGATTCACCTGGGGAGCCAGAAGAATGGCATCATTCTCGGCAATTTCGTTTTGGGTAAATCTGCAGACAATGTTTTCCACTACCCCCAGTCCGCGGGGGTGGTTTTCACGGTCATCGTATTCGCATGCCTCCTGGCCTGACAAAACGATAATTCGTGCACCACCAATAATCAGCGTATATACGGTGCTGCGGCGGATAACAACCAGGCACAATGAACCGTTTACCTGCGATCCATCACTGGCTCTTTTCACGTTCCTGTTCAGCAGTTCAGAATTGATGGACTCGGCAACAAAACGCATCGCACTGGTCACCGTGCCCGGAGTTTTGTAGAACAAGGCTGCTTTTGCGAGCAGCCAGTCCTGCAGCGCTTCGGGGGTGATGCTGGTCTGCCCCGTCAACTGAATCAGGCCGGCAAGTTGGTCGGATTCTCTGCCGCGCGCACATTTTCGCGGAGGCGTGAGCGCAAACAATCCCGGCAGAGATCTGCCGAGTTTTCCTTCTTTGATGATTACCGGATGAACATTCAGGTTGAACAAGGTTGAACCTCGCGAGTCTGTTTGATTATACAACGGATAACCGGTACAAATACTTGTAGCAGAACGGGATACAAGAAACAGGCCATTCTTCCCAAACACGGATTTATTGAAAATCCTCTATAATAAAAAAAAACTAGGCGGTGCCAAATGTCCCCTTTGAATCCAAATTATTTCCTTGGAAAAGTGTTCGACCCCAAGAAAAATGGTCCATCAGACGAAGCTGTCTTGCTGGACCCGGCAAATCTCACCACGCATGCTGTCGTCACCGGCATGACTGGATCCGGGAAAACCGGTCTCTGCATCGGGTTGCTTGAAGAAGCTGCACTGCATGGTACACCAGCCATCATTATCGATCCAAAAGGCGACCTGACCAACCTCGTGTTACATTTTCCAGCCCAGCAACCGGCTGATTTTGAACCATGGATCGATCCGGAAACTGCCAAGCGCGAGGGTAAAACGGTTGCCCAGATGGCCGAAGAAACTGCCTCTCGTTGGAAGAAAGGTCTGCAAGATTGGGGCATGGGTCAGGCTGAGCTGCAGGCGTTAACCGACGCTGCAGATTACGCCATATACTCACCCGGTTCCACATCCGGCATCCCGGTAAATATCCTTTCCTCATTTGAAGCCCCATCCATTTCCTGGGAAGAAAATGCCGAGGTGCTGCGCGAGAGAATCTCCACAACCGTCACCGCTCTGCTTGGTCTGGTGGGCTTGACGGATATTGATCCCCTGCGGTCGCGTGAGCATATCCTTCTTTCCAATCTGATCGAAACCGCCTGGTCAGTCGGCAACTCGCTCACTCTCACTGACCTCATTCTGCAGGTTCAGAATCCGCCCATGGACCGCCTGGGAGCATTCCCGATGGATTCCTTCTTCCCTGAGAAAGACCGTTTCGAGCTTGCACTGCTGTTAAACAATTTTCTTGCCTCGCCATCCTTCCAGGTCTGGCAGCAAGGCCAACCCCTTGATATCGGTGCCTTACTTTATACTAAGGACGGGAAGCCGCGTCACTCAATCTTCTACCTGGCCCATTTGAGTGAAAATGAACGCATGTTCTTTGTCACCCTGTTGTTTGCTGCGGTTGAGAGCTGGATGCGCGGACAGCGAGGAACAGGTAATCTGCGTGCCATCCTTTATTTCGATGAGATCATGGGTTACCTTCCCCCGGTTGCCAACCCGCCTTCGAAAACTGTCATGCTGCGTATGCTCAAGCAGGCACGCGCTTTTGGTGTCGGTTTGCTCCTGGCTACCCAGAATCCGGTTGATGTCGATTACAAAGCATTATCAAACGCCGGTACCTGGATGATCGGCCGTCTGCAGACCGATCAGGATAAACAGCGCCTGCTGGACGGCCTATCGTCAGCAGCCGGCACCACCGACCTCAAGACTCTCGATAAACTCATCTCTGGATTACAGAAACGCGTTTTTATGCTTCATAGTGTTTATAAATCTGCCCCAGTGCTATTCAACACGCGCTGGGCATTAAATTTCCTGGCTGGCCCAATGACCCGGGATCAGCTGGCAGCAGCCAACGCGCTGGTCAAAAGCAGCGCCACTGCATCCGCTATAGAAACGGCTGCACCATCTATTCAAAGGAAAGCTCCCGGCATCAAGGAGGGGTCAGGAATTTCTTCCAGCCGCCCAGCTGTACCGGGTAACATCGCCGAATTCTTCCTCCCCAACAACCAGGGGATCAGCGAATCGGCTGCCGCGGCGGGCATCGTTGAAAAGGTGTCTTCTGAAGGGATCGTCTATCGGGCAGGCATACTGGCACAGGCTGAAGTACGCTACCTCTCCCGCCAATACAATATCGAAAAGATCAGTAAAACCTCTGCCATTCTGGAAGAACCAGGCAGCGGCCTGGTACGCTGGGAAGACCTTGCCGGGGGTGAGATAGACAAACAGAAATTAGAGACTCAGCCGCTGCCCAAATCTCAATACCATCCGGTGCCTGCTTGGCTCTCGGATAGCAAAAAAGTCGCAGCACTTGAAAAAGATTTCCTTGAATGGCTCTACCGCAGCGGCGCGATGAAAATGAAAGCCAATACCAAACTTAAGGTCTACGCGACCCCCGAAATGACCGCCGCGGAGTTCCACCAGAAATGCAGGGAAGCAGTGGAAGACACTATTAAATCAGAGATTGATAAAGCAGCGAAAACTTATGACACCAAGATCGCTGCCATGCAGCGCAAGATTGAATCCCAGCAATTGGACGTATCCTCTGCCGAGAATTCAGTTAATCAGCGCCGGCTTGAAACCCTCGCCACAGGTGGTGCTGCGGTTTTTGGTATGCTGACTGGAAGGAAACGCAGCATCTCCAGCACCATCACCAAGACCAGGATGGCATCAGAAGCAAAGGACAGGCTGATTGAGGAAAAACAGACCTTAAAACAATACCAGGATCAATTACTCGAGCTGCAGAAAGCCAAGGAAGAAATCGTGAAAGAGGTTAACGATAAATGGGCCAATGTCGTCGACGAGATCACAGAAATCAGCATCAGACCGGCAAAAAGCGATATATTCACAGATATCTTTGCCGTAATCTGGCTTCCGTATTTTATTGTCGAACAAAACGGCAAGAAGGTTGAACTGCCAGCGTTCAAACGTTAACCGGGTTTATTTTTTTGTAAAAAAACCGAAGCATAGCTTCGGTTTTTCATATGATACTTTTTATACAACAGGGTGTAATTGACTATTGCGCCAATCCCGCAGAACCCAACCTGAACAGGAAATTAAGAATAAATGGGAGTAGTGAATATGAATGTGTTAGTCATAACTGGTGGAAATGAAGGTATTGGTTATTTCATGGCCAAGCAGTGGCTTGAAAATGGTAATACTGCTTCGGTATTGGATTTGAACTGCGAAAATATAAATAAATTAAAAGAAACCTATCCTGACACCTTATTAACGTTTACATGTGATGTTCGTGATATAGAGTCAGTAATAACCGCAGTCGAAGAAACAATTGCTCAATTTGGCAGCATCAATTATGCAATACACAATGCCTGTCTTTGTTTATTTAGAAGTTTTGAGGAACATACAATAGAAGATTTCGATAGAGTAATGGACGTGAATTTTCATGGGGCAATTAACCTTACAAAAGCAGTATTACCTGTTATGAAAAGACAAAAACAAGGCAAGATATTTTTTACAAGTTCAGGTGTCGGTGTTACAGGATATATCAATATAAGCCCATATGCTTGCAGTAAGGGGGCTATTGAATCCTTAGCTAAATGCCTAAGTAATGAGTATGCGGAAAGTGGCATATCGTTTCATATATTACACCCCCCACTGACGAATACGAAGTCTTCTTCACCACTTCCAATTCCAAATGAGTTTAAAGCCTCACCCGAAAAGGTCGGAAAAGGATTCATCAAGCACATCAACAGCAAGAAGTTTATTATCACTCCTTCATTCGTTGATGCAATGCAGGTAAAACTAAGTTACCTCTTTCCGCAATTTACAGGGAAATTGCTTGTTAAAATGACAAAAAGGGCGAGCAGTAGCGAAAATTTAGTATAGTTCGCTATCTTCTGGAAGTCTCATAATCAGAGCCATCATTAGTTTATTGCATCTCCTGCCTGCCGGCCAACGCCCGCAGCAGGGTGTTTTGATCTGCGTATTCCAGGTCTCCGCCTACTGGCAGCCCGCGTGCCAACCTGGTGACACGCACTCCCAGGGGCAGCAGCTGTTGGCGTAAATACAGCGCAGTAGCGTCGCCCTCCATGCTGGGATTGGTCGCGAGGATGATCTCCTTGGCTTCGCCGCTGCGTACTCGCTCAATCAACGGACGAATTTTAAGATCATCCGGGCTTATCCCCTCGATCGGCGAAAGAACGCCCTGCAGCACATGATAGCGGCCGTTGAATCCCCCCGTGCGTTCGAGTGCCAAAACATCCAGTGGTTCTTCTACCACGCAAATGGTTCCATCGGCTCGTTTGGGATTGGCGCAAATTTCACACAGGTTTTGCCCTGCCATGGTAATGTTGAAACACAGCGAACAAGATCCTGTGGTGGTCTTCAAATCTGTCAACGCACTCGAGAGCTGGCGGGGCAAATCATCCGGTGCGCGCAATAAAAAGAAGGCCAGCCGTGAAGCGGATTTTGGACCAATCCCGGGCAGCCGCTCCAGGGCTTCGATCAAATTTTGAATCGGTGCAGGTAAAATCGGCATCGTGTTTGAAAGTTAGAATCCCATACCTGGAATCCCGCCCGCCAGAGGACCCATTTTCTCCGCGGCTACCTTTCGGGAATCATCCAGGGCCAGGTTCACAGCAGAAAGCACTAAGTCTTGCAGCATTTCAGCATCAGCATCTTTGAGTAATTCCGGATCGATGATCACTTCGGTACATTTTTGATCACCGGTCATGGTAACTTTTACTGCACCTCCGCCCGCTGATGAGGTGACTGTAGTCACAGCCAATTCTTGCTGAGCGGCTTCCATTTGCTCCTGCAGGCGTTTGATCTGTGCCATCATCCCGCCGCCTGCTCCTCCGCCAACCGGCGGTCGATTAAATCCTTTTGCCATTTTTCTACTCCTGTCAGATCATTAATCTTTGTGTACGAGTTTACCACCCAGGTTGAGTGCCGTTCTGACCAGACCATCGGGGTCAACGTCAGCATCTATGGCGGAACTTCCGGCTTTATCACCAACAACGATGCACTCGATGGGAATATCTTTGTTAAAAATTCCTTTGATTACGCGCTGGGTAACTTCGATGTTTTCTGCGTTCTCCATTTTAGATCGGAGCACATCACTGGGAAAACCCAGGATCAGCACGCCATTTTTGATCTGCACCAGGCGTTGAGAGTTCAGCAGCGCTTCTGTCTGAGGACGGCGCTGTTTTACCTCAGCCCTGATCTGATTCCATGCAGAGAGGATTTCCTGTGTCGATAACGACTCACCTGATACTGTGACCGGCGCGGAGATGACATTATCGTATTGAGGATTTTCCACAACCGCAGGTTTCTCTCTCACCGGTTCCGTTACTTTGCGGGGAAGGTCAGCTGTTTTTATTTCAGGTTGCCTTTCAGTTTCATGGTACGCCTGGGTCTCTGGTTTACGTTCAATCCTTGTTTCACCCTGGCATGAGTTCAAACTCTTCGCAAATGCGATTTCCAATGCCAGGCTGGGCTGCCAGGCAGTACGTAGATCGTTGATCGCGTCATTGTAATAGCCAATCCAGTCCATTAATACCTGGATATCGATCCTTTCACTATGCTTCCGCATGAGCGCTTTGTTTTCCTTCGTCGCCTCGATCTGCTTTTCGTTCCCCATGCGTACCAGCAGCAGGCTGCGCAGATATTCGACGACCTGCCGGGCATACTGCCGCGGATCGCTGCCGCTGTCAAGCGCGCGGTGAATGGTTTCCAACCCGGCAGCATTGTCTTGCTTTTCGATCGCTTCGATGAGATCCAAAACAAGCTGGTTGGTGGCTGTTCCTAAAACCACTTGCGCCAGCTCCAGGGTAATGGTCTGTCCTGTCGAAGATAACTGGTCGAGCAGCGAGATCGCATCCCGTAGGGCACCCGTGGATTGCCGTGCAATGAGAATCAGTGCATCTTCATCTGCTTCAATCTTCTCGTCCCTGCACAAACCCTGCAGCGTCTTGACAATTTCCATCACTGGAATGCGGCGGAATTCATGCCGCTGGCAACGTGAGAGCACTGTTGCCGGTATCTTGTGTACTTCCGTGGTGGCAAGGATGAAAATGGCGTGCGGGGGTGGTTCTTCCAATGTCTTTAATAATGCGTTGAAAGCCGCAGTGGAGAGCATATGAACTTCGTCGATGATGTAAACCTTGTACTTGCCGTCTGTCGGTGCAAAATTGATCTTATCACGCAGATCACGCACGTCTTCCACGCTGGTGTTCGATGCGGCATCGATCTCGATCAAGTCCAGGAAACGGCCTTCATTGACTGCCTTGCAATTCTTACATTCATCGCATGGGCGGTTGGCCAGGTCTTCTGACAGACAATTGACAGCTTTTGCCAGCAGGCGCGCAGTAGTGGTTTTACCTGTCCCGCGTGGACCAGAAAACAGGTAGGCATGCCCGACCCGGTCTGATTTGATCGCATTGCGCAGGGTCGCAATGACGTGATCCTGTGCAACCACCTGTTCCCATTTGCGGGGACGCCATTTCCGATACAAAGCCTGTGTCATAACGTCATGTCCAATTTCTACTTGATGTGAGCAGTACTGAAATGATCAATGTTTTGATTTTACCTGAAACTAAAAAGGATTCCTAAAATTCATGCCATTTTTAAGGAATCAGGTAAGAGGTGCGCAGGTTGCCGTCACCATCCAGCAGTTTTACCATCTCACCTGAACTCCAAACCGGCTTGTCCAAACCCCAGAAGACCTCCACCGAAGTGTTCACACCGGAATGGGTATATAGATTCAATCCTCCCCCTGGATAGATGGTCAACGTTGGAAAAACAAATTCATGATGCTGTTCATCCGTGATCTTCCACCCCTGGAGATTGATCGCTTCTTCCGCCACACTCACCAGCTGGACTCGCTCCAGATTAAGGTCTCCAGCCCCTACCACGATCTGGATTTCGAGAGTATTCGTTCCAATCGGCAACGCCGTTGGAGATGGATTGGAAGCCGGGGCGGCGTAAGATAGCTGTGAAAGATTGGGGTTTGCAGCCTCGGGGTTTTTATGCGTCGCATTCCAGATCAGCAATACAATCAATACGGCAGCGGCTGATACAAAAAAATTTAGAACGAGGTATGGGATGATTTTTTTCATGTGCATTCCACCTGATCTTTTTGAATCATAGCATAATTTGAAAGTAAAATGTTTATGAGAGGTGCCTGCTCTTGAAAACGATCTTAATCGATGGACATAACCTGATCCCCAAAATCCCTGGATTGCGTTTGGACGACCTGGATGACGAAATTAAATTGCTGGGTATTCTGTCCGATTATTGCCGCTTTTCGCAGAATCGAATTGAGCTGTTTTTCGATGGGGCTCCGCCAGGATATGCCCAACGAACAAACCGCGGATCGATCCATGTTCACCATGTGCGGCAGGGATTGACAGCTGATGATGCGATCATCGCATTTCTGCATTCCCTAGGAAAGAATGCACACAATATACTGGTAGTCAGTTCTGATCGCCGAGTTCAGGTTGAGGTAAAAGCACTTCATGCATCTGTCGTGTCCTCCGAGCAATTTTCAATGGAAATCCAACGAACATTATCCACTCCGAAAGCTGTACAGGAACAACGCGAAAAGATTCTCACGGAATCTGAAATTGAGGAATGGGAGAAACTTTTCAAATCTAGAAAATAGGATAAAATACCATTGTATACTGGATATCTTTGATATATAATATCTATATAACACACTTTTACTGGTAAACAAATTCAGTGTGTTATTCCACCGGGATCTTCGCAGAACACCGGTGGAGTTCACTCCCTAGAGATTGGCAGGCATTTCCTCGTGCCTGCCAATCACTTTATTCATCAAGGTACTGACTTTCCCTATGAAATCTAATCCTAGGCAAACTTTTTAAGAACAAATTTTCCCCATCAAAATCAAATACTTGAAAGGTTTTTTTGCTGGGAAACTTTTCGTTCCATTCGAATTGTTCGTTTCTTTCGCCTTAATCTTTAATAATTTTAAATAGACATTTATTGAGTCTACGAAAGACAGGGTCGCGCAGCACCCTCGAAGCATAGAAAACAAAAACTCCTCTTATCGAGGAGTTTGAGGCGGAGAGGGTCGCGCAGCACCCTCGAAGCATAGAAAACAAAAACTCCTCTTATCGAGGAGT
>Ga0116191_1000786_pt1 | contig 27125 bp, 30 predicted proteins | sample AD_UKC111_MetaG_FD_89897 | JGI IMG/M metagenome (GOLD analysis project Ga0116191, IMG submission 89897) | Active sludge microbial communities of municipal wastewater-treating anaerobic digesters from Hong Kong - AD_UKC111_MetaG | ecosystem: Engineered > Bioreactor > Anaerobic > Digestate... | reverse complement strand
CATGGTGCCGGCCGGCGCTTACCGCAACCTGGAGTACCTGGAACAGTGGCTGCGCTGGGGGAGTGGGCTGGATGATCTCGATAAACTGATCCTGGCTGACCCGCAGACTTCCGGCGGCCTGCTGATAGCAGTTCCCGGAGAAAAAGCCGGGGATGTAGTTGAAGCTTTGATGGCGGCGGGGGTAGCCGGGGCAAAGATTGGGGAGATCATAGAATCTAAAGAACCTCTAATTTATGTAGAAAGGTAAAAGCCTGAACAATATAAAAAAAGAGCCATGATCAGTAAGCAGCGTTTGATGCTGTTTACTCAAACTTGACTTCCATTTTCAAGGGGGAAAGAAGGCTCTTCTTGGGGACGCGAATATACAAGAACCCGTTACGGTAAGTGGCGGTAGCTCCTGAAGGGTCTACCAGCGCTGGTAATCGTACTTTTTTATAAAAATTTTCAATCCTTTTATCACCTCCCGAAAATCCAACGGCAGTCCTGACGCCGGATAATTCCAGCGCTTCATGGGAAAGAAGGAGATTCAGGTCGTCCCTGGAGGCAATACCGGGAATAATAACATGAATACTTATTTCATTGTTTGTTTCATGTACTGAGACAGGTACGTTATAGCCACTCTTTGTTGCTCCTGACACGAACGTTCCGCTATGTACGGGCCCGGTCTCCTGCTGCCAAAAGACCTCATTCTCTATTTTTTCTTGGTCCGTAAAACTGGCTTCCTGTTGAATTTTTTCCCCTTTATCGGGTTGTGTGTGGCCGATGCCGGTGGAAGTAAATTTATTGGCTACATCTATCAGTGACTCCAGGCCACCTTTGTCCCAATAGTTGGTAAAGCCCATATCCTTGGTTTTTTCGTAGAGTTCAAGGGCGAATTTAAGCCAATCTTTATTTTGAAAATTCATGCCGTAAACCTCCATTTATGCATGGGCTTATAACAGGCGGCACTGACACGACGCTATGTTCCTAACCCTTTTTACCCTTCGAGCCAGATGGTGAATGTGTTATGATATCTCCTTAACGGAGTCGTTCAAGCCCAGCGTATTTATACCGGTGGGAAGTGATGGACGAGCATTTTTATTTTTTCTAAAACAGCTTTGTGATGTTGCGACATGTGCGCGATTGTTTTTTTTAAGTGTTCGGGCGGAGGGTCATTGGCCAGTTCGTAGTATAAGGATACCAACATTTCTTCGTTCTTCATAAGCTTGTCAAGAAGTATACGGGGGTCGTGGTGGATATAACATTTCATTATGATATCCATGCCTTTTGTAGCAGTCTCGTCCATTTTTGCGCCTCCTGTTTAAAAGGGGATAGACAAAACCCTATCCCCGACAATTCATTCAAAATGGTTAAAAGCCGGCAAATTCTTTTACCGTCTTTGCGGCGTCACCGTCAATAATATCGGTGATGACACCGTTTACTGAGACGCTGGGCTGGTCGGTTGTACCGTAGAAAAAGCTGCCGTCTCCCACGCAAAAGGAATTGGCGTCCGCTTCCTGGTGAATGTTGCTCCTGGCGCAATTGATTGCTATTTCGCCGTAGTTAAATATGCCGCCCGATTGAAGCTCAATGTTGAGGCCGCCTATAATTAAAGCCAAAAAAAACACCTCAATCTGTTTTATAGCCAGCTTTCCGCAAGAAATTATTAAAATTGCTGTTATTGATAATGTCGGTACGTACCTTCCTGAATTCCAAATCCGGGGCGTTGGAAAACGAATTTTGAAAATTCTTACTTCCCTGGTTAAAAGAATTAACTTCTGCCTCATTATGCAAGTTGTTTTTATTAACAACTATAAATGCGCTGCCAAAATTAAATTTTGCGCCGGTTTGCATAGCAACCCTTACAGGCCCTATGACTAAAGGCATTGTTCAACTACCTCGCTTCCCTGCCGGGAGAGCACTAATTGCGCTCCCATTAGTTTAAAAATCGCCTTGTCTCTTTGGACTCTGACCCACCGGCTTTGACACCAAGCAATTAAATGATTTTTTCCAATAATTCTGAATCTACTATATCAGTGGAAATTCCACTAATTAGTATGGAAGGGTAATTTGAAAGAGAGGACTGGTTATTAAAGCTACCCTGGTTATATGAACTACATCTGCCCTCAAGGTGCATATTGTTTTTGTCAGTTGTAAAAAAAATGACGCCAAAATTAAATTTTCCTCCAGTTTGGTTTTCTACTATAACAGGTCCAATAATTACAGGCACGGTAATCAATTCCTTTTGAGTTAAAAATATTTTTAAAGATTACTTAACAAACCTTTCTTCTATAGACTATGCGACTAATCAAAAAATATCTACAAACGCCTGGCGAAAAATGGCTGCCGTAAAGAAGGAAGGAACGATGGTTGTTTTGGGTAAAATGAAGGAGCGGTAACAAAATAATCTGTTAAAACATATATAAAAACTAATAACAAGGAAAGAACCGATTTTCCAGTATTATCCTGTCATCCCGAAGGATTTGCAGGTAAATATTTCTTCTCTCCGGCAGGACTTTGCTGCTCTTTTTGAACAAGTGAAGTGATGCCGTCCCCAGAGCAAAAAGAATTGCTTCCTGCCGTTAATTCAATTTTATTCGAAGGCAGGCTGAAAATAATATCTCCGATATTTAAAACCGCGCCCGAATGAATGCAGTTTATCTTTAAACTGCCAATTACTATTTGAGCCATTAATATCACCTTAATCCAAAAACTGTGCTTTGGCTGCCCAGGTATTTGTTCCATCGGTCCTTTTAGCCGATATGCTAAGTATTCCTTTTTGGTATGTGACTGATAATGTCTCAGGAATGACTGAATAAGGAAGCTCTATCTTTTTCTTGAATTCACAAGGTTTTGATTCCAAGTTTCCGGTTTCGTCACTTTTATGCCAAATACATTCAATTCTTAAAATTATACCATTATCAAGCTCAACAGAAATATCCTGAGGATTGAGGATATTAGGAACTACTCCTGATACAATCACCTCATCTTTGTATGAATGGATTTCCATATTAGGTGAGGAATCCATCAAAGTCTCTGCTATTTCTGCTAGTTGTCTTAAGGTAAATTTTCTCATTTGATTTCTTTCGGAGGAATTTAATAACTGCTTTTGTAACAAGGTTGCCTGAGATAATATTTTTTTTAAGTCATCCACATATTGTCACCTCAATTTCAATGGATTTGTCATATAATATATTGCCAGAAGTTTAAATAGGTGCTATCGGCCAAAACTTATCTTTTACTCATATATCAAGTTGACTTTTGGTTTTCCAGGTTCTGACTGATCCAAAGGTTTTTCGTCCTTATTGAACGCATATTTTGTTTCATAATTGGGATATATGGTCCCAACGTTCATTGTCCCGGAGAGATTTTCTGTTGTAATAGAATCTATTTTATAATTGGTTTCAATTTTTTCACAGACTATTTTTTCAACAATGACTTTTTCAATTTTTAATACCTGCGCATCAGTTATTTGCAATTTAATTTCTTTAATTTGTTTTTCTAATTCCTGTATCTTATATAAATATTCATCAGATCTAGGACTTCGATAGATAATTTTTTTTAATTTCGAACTCAAGAGTTGTATCATATTTCCATATCCTTAATGATAGTTTATCTATGGGGACTGGCTTAATAATACTCAAAATAATTAATAATCCAAATTCAAAAGTATTTATAAACATTATTCACCTATAAAAATAAAAACATTTTGTTTAGAAAAATGGCGAAAATAGAAACCCTGGATAGCCATACATTTTCTCTAGTTATATTGCCCCGGCGTTCCGGAGTGTCTTTAATATATATTCAAACCGGTAAGGAACAAAAAACCATTCTCCAAATTTTTAAGTTTTGGATTATTCTACGCAAACTTAAATCCTTCAAAAAGGCAGGTTTTAAAAGGAGTTGACGTTTGCATCGTAAATTGTGCAGCGGCGCCGCTAATCCTTTTGAAGGTTGTGAGGTCTGGGTAAAAGAATCAGATCGGAAATAAAATTGTTTTGTATTAAATTGGCGGATAATAAAACAGCCGCAAGTCACGGCACGACAAATTATCCAGCCCTGGCAATGTATAATAAGACCAGGGCTGTAATCATTTAGCCGGTATGTAATATGAGACTATTTAAGGAAATATAATGGTAGTATGGGTAATGGGAGTCTGGCCTTATGGCGGCTTACACGGTTTACCTGGACCAGGTCTTTCTGGGCAACCTGGTGATGAACTATGCTATTCTGTGGTCAGCCGCAAAACTTGGACGCGCCCCGGCCGGCAGGTGGCGCCTTGCCGCGGGGGCCGCGCTGGGGTCGGCTTATTCTCTGGCGCTGTTTTTCCCGGGCAACAGCTTTTTGATGACAGTATGGTTTAAAACAGCTGCTTCCATAGTGATCACAGCCACAGTCTTTGCGCCGGTCAGTCTCTGTAAGTTTTTGACCTGCCTGGGCTGTTTCTACTTAAGCTCTTTTGCCCTGGGCGGGTTGACCTTAGGCCTGATCTTTTTTTCACATTCCGGCCGCCTGGCAAGTTACAGCGGGCTTGGCGGCATTATTGCCGAGCATTTTTGGCCTGGCATATTTTTGGGGCTTGCCGCTTTCTATGCCGCCGCAAAAGGCATAGCCGCGCTTATTAAGAGTGGCTATTTTGAAAACCTCTTCAACATGCGTCTTATAATCAAATCCGACGGCGGGTGGATCAAGGTGGATGCTTTTTTAGATACCGGAAACCACTTGAAGGACCCTATGACCAGGCGCCCGGTAATTGTGGCGGAATATGCAGTTTTAAAACCCCTGCTGCCGGAGGAAGCCAGGAACTGCTTCGAAAGAGAAGGGGAGCCTGACGTCTGGGGGTTTCTTGGCTCTCTTGGTGATAAAAACTATGCCTCGCGCTTTACGGCGGTCCCATTCCAGTCGCTGGGCAATGTCAACGGGCTGATGGTAGGATTCCGGCCGGATGAAGTTCTGATTGAGAGTCAGGGGAGGCAGGTCCGGGTGGGTAAAGTGGTCATTGCCATCTACCATAAGAAACTTGACCCAGGCGGCAGTTATCATGCCCTGCTAAGTTCCGAGCTGCTGGCTCCGGTATCCTGACCCTAAGAAAAGTCTAGGCGGAGGTAAATCTGAAAAGTGTCCTTACAGTCTGTTTAGGGGGGATTATTCTTGGCCCGGTTAAAATTCTGGCAGGTCAAATGGACGATTAGGCTAGCTGCGCTGCGCCTGTTAATATGGCTGGGCTACCGGCCCAAAGTATATTACGTGGGAAGCAGCGAAGCTTTGCCCCCCCCTTTGACAACGGACGAGGAGTCTTTTCTGATCAACCGTCTGGAATCCGGAGACAGCGCCGTCAGAAGCATCCTCATTGAAAGGAACCTGCGCCTGGTGGTCTATATCGCCCGCAAATTTGAAAACACCGGGGTGGGCATAGAAGACCTGGTCTCGATAGGAACGATCGGCTTGATTAAGGCTGTCAATACCTTTGACCCGGCCAAGAAGATTAAACTGGCAACTTACGCGTCGCGCTGCATTGAAAATGAAATACTGATGTACCTCAGAAGAAATAATAAAACCAGGGCGGAGGTGTCATTCGACGAACCGCTCAACATCGACTGGGACGGCAATGAGCTGCTGCTGTCCGACGTACTGGGCACGGAAAACGATATAATTTATAAACTAATTGAGGATGAGGTGGACAAAAAGCTCCTTTACCTGGCACTCCAGAAACTATCAGGCCGGGAGCGCAAAATCATGGAACTGCGCTTCGGCCTGAACAGCGGCCTCGAAAAAACGCAAAAGGAAGTCGCCGACCTGCTGGGCATATCCCAGTCCTACATTTCCAGGCTGGAGAAAAGGATCATCAAGAGGCTGAAAAAAGAAATCCACCGCATGGAGTAATCCACTGAGCCGCCCTTTGAGGCGGCTTTTTGGTTGGAGGCGCTGATGTATAATAAAATTTTGCCGTGGTAATAATGTGACTGTAAAAACGAATTGGATATATGGAAGGGGTGCTGGTCCGTTCATGCTGGTGAACAAAGTCGAGATTTGCGGTGTCAACACGTCAAAACTCCCGGTATTGACAGGAAGCGCGATGCGAGCTTTGTTCGAGTCCATGCAAAAAGGAGACACCACAGCCAGGCCTAAGCTGATTAACGGCAACCTGCGGTTGGTGCTTAGTGTGATCCAGCGTTTTACCAACAGGGGCGAGTATGTAGACGACCTTTTCCAGGTAGGCTGCATTGGCTTAATGAAGGCTATAGACAATTTTGACCTGTCCCAAAATGTTAAATTCTCAACATATGCCGTGCCGATGATCATTGGGGAAATACGGCGTTATTTGCGGGACAACAACCCGATCAGGGTGAGCCGCTCACTGCGGGACGTCGCCTATAAGGCGCTGCAGGTGAGAGACGCCCTGGTCAACAAATTCTCCCGCGAGCCTTCCATTAATGAAATAGCCGGTGAGTTAAAATTGCCCAGGGAGGAAATAGTTTTCGCCCTGGACGCCATCCAGGAGCCGATCTCACTTTTTGAGCCTATTTACCATGACGGCGGCGATCCCATATTTGTGATGGACCAGATTAGTGACGAAAAAAATCAGGACCAGAACTGGCTCGAGGGGATAGCCATCAGGGACGCCCTGAAGAAACTCAGCGACCGCGAAAAGTTAATCCTGACGCTGCGCTTTTACGAGGGAAAAACCCAGATGGAAGTAGCAGATGAAATAGGTATCTCCCAGGCCCAGGTTTCGCGGCTGGAAAAGGCCGCGCTAAGTCACATGAAAAAGCATGTTTAGCAAGAAGCGGCTCTGAAGAGCCGCTTCTTTCAGAATACAGAATTCAGGAGCCGGAATTCAGAATAAAGAATTAAGATCATTTCTTCTGTCTGCTGACTCCTGAATTCTGTATTCTATCCCAATATTTTTGTTCAGATTGGAGTCTTATGAACATATAGATGTAATGAGTATTGACCACATAGAAATGCTTGGATTCTCACGACTCACTGCCCACTTCTCACGACCAATACCGGAGGTGCTTGATGGTGGTTAAAATTTCTGACCTGCGGGTGCGGGAGATTATCAATGTGGTGGACGGGCGCAGGCTCGGCTTGATCAAGGACATAGACATCGACCTGGAAGAGGGAAAAATCAGTTCTATTATCCTGCCTGGTGTAAGCGGTAAGTTTCTTGGCTTTCTTGGTAAGGAAGAAGAGATAGTCGTGCCGTGGAATAAAATAATGAAAATAGGAGCAGATGTTATTTTGGTCGAGGTCAACACTTTTACCGACCCGAGGCATGAGGCCAGAGGCGGTTATTAAACTGCAGCCAATTGCAGAATTCTATCTGATAGAGCATTGTCCGGATTAGCAAAAATTTAAGAAACAGCAACCTTTTTGAAGCGTGGGGGAGTTACTGCTCTCCCATTTGCTATTATGGTATTGTTTACCGTTTTCAATAATAATCAATATATAGTATAATTCTCCTATGTCTGATACCATATTATGTAGCTAAATAAAAGCACGGAGCGTGAATATAGCTATGAAATGCCCCTTTTGCGGATTATCGGACAGCCGTGTGCTAGATTCCCGGCCTACCGTGGAGGGTGATTCGATCAGGCGGCGCAGGGAATGCGGGGGCTGTGGTAAAAGATTTACCACCTATGAGAAGGTGGACTGCCTGCCCCTGGTAGTAGTGAAAAAGGATGGCCGCAGAGAAACCTTTAACCGGGAAAAACTGGTGCTCGGTTTAATTAAGGCGTGCCAGAAAAGGCCTGTTTCAACTGAAAAAATCGGGGCAGTCGTAGACAATATAGAAAGGGAGTTGCGAAACACGGCGGAAACAGAAGTGAAAAGCGAGTATATTGGAGAACTAGTAATGGGGCGCCTGCGCGGGCTTGATGAAGTCGCTTATGTGCGTTTTGCCTCGGTTTACCGTGAATTCCGGGATGCGGAAAGTTTTATGGAAGAGTTGAAAGACCTTCTTAGCACTAAAGGAAGCAGTTCAAAAGGGGGCCCGGAGGGAAATGTTTAAAGCTATACAAAAACGGGACGGCCGGGAAGTAGCTTTTGATGAGACCAAGATTACAGACGCTATTTTCAAAGCCGCGCGGGCGGTCGGCGGCGAGGACCGCCAGACAGCCATGGAGTTGACCATTGAGGTCTTAAAGCTGCTGAAAAAGCAGTATAACGGCAACCTTTTCGGTGTGGAAGATGTACAGGATATCGTGGAAAAGGTACTGATTGAGGCCGGGCACGCGCGCACCGCTAAGGCGTACATTCTTTACCGCGCCAGGCGGACACGGATGAGGGACGCCAAGGGTGAATTGATGGACGCGGTGAAAGAAATCCTGGAAGAAACCAACCGGGAAAACGCCAACATCAGCAACTCACCTTCGGCAAAAATGCTTCAGATCGCCAGTGCCGCCAGTAAAAAATACTACCTGAACCGGCTGATCCCCGAAGAAATGGCCCAGGCCCATATACGGGGCGATCTTCATATTCACGACCTGGACTTCTACGGAAAAACATTAACTTGCCTGCAGATACCTTTGAACAAGTTATTGATGGAGGGATTTAACACCGGGCACGGCTATATCCGCCCTCCCAAGCGGCCTACAACAGCCACCGCCCAGGCGGCCATAATATTGCAGAGCTCACAGAACGATATGCACGGCGGCCAGTCTTACGCTTTCTTCGACCGGGATATCGCCCCCTTTGTGGAAGAAGCCTCCGACTTCGAAACCTACCAGGCCATGGAGGCTTTAATTCATAACCTTAATTCGATGCACAGCAGGGCTGGCGCACAGGTGCCCTTCTCCTCCATTAATGTTGGTTCAGAGACATCAGAACCGGCCAGGCGGGTGGTAAGAAACCTCCTGATGGCCTACGAGGCCGGCCTGGGCAACGGCGAAAACCCTATTTTCCCCAATATCATCTTCAGGGTTAAAGAAGGTATTAACTACAACCCCGGCGACCCGAACTACGACCTGTTCAAGCTGGCCATCAAAGTGGCAAGCAAGCGGCTGAATCCGACCTTCAGCTTTATGGACTCCTCTTTCAACAAGCAGTTCGGCACTGAGGTCAGCTATATGGGCTGCCGTACCAGGGTCATGGCCAACAGGCGCGGTCCGGAGGTTACCGACCGCAGGGGCAATTTATCTTTCACCACCATCAACCTGCCCAGGGTGGCGATCAAGGCTGAGCGGAATTTAGACGCTTTTTACCGCGGGCTGTCAGAAATCGTGGATCTGACCGTGCGGCAGCTCTACCACCGCTACCAGGTGCAGTCTATGCTGAAAGTTAAGGACATGCCCTTTATTATGGGACAGAAGCTTTATCTTGACTCGGAGTGCCTTAAGCCGGATGATCCAATTGAAGAGGCGATCAAGCACGGCACTCTTTCTGTTGGTTTTATCGGCCTGGCTGAAGCGCTTACAGCCCTGACCGGCCGCCACCACGGGCAGGATGAGGAAGCCCAGGCGCTGGGCCAGGAGATAGTAGCCTTCCTGCGCGGGAAAATTGACGAGGCCTCTGACGAGTACAACCTCAACTACACGCTGCTGGCTACCCCGGCGGAAGGTTTGTCCGGCCGCTTTGTCAAGCTGGACCGCAAGGAATTCGGTGTTATTCCAGGTGTCACCAAAAAGGATTACTACACCAACTCCTTCCATGTGCCGGTTGATTTCCCCATCAGCAGTTTTGCTAAAATCAGCCTGGAGGGCCCGTACCATAAATACTGCAACGCCGGCCACATCAGCTATGTGGAAATGTCTTCGCCGCCGCTGCACAACCCGGACGCGGTGGAAACAATAGTCAGGCATATGCACGACAGCGATATGGGTTACTGCGGTATTAATTACCCTGTGGATTTCTGCACCAACTGCAGCCTGACCGGAGTTTTTAATGAAGATCTCTGCCCGCGCTGCGGTTCAATCAACATCAGGCGGGTGCGCCGGATCACCGGTTACCTCAGCACCACCGACAGGTTCAACGACAGCAAGCTTTCGGAGTTACGGGACAGGATAGCTCATAAATAATCACAAAAACAATCAGACAGGATTTACAGGATTTAATAAAATTAACAGAATTAAAAGATTAAAGAAATAATCTATTCAATAAATTATTAATCCTGTTCATCCCATCTAATCTTGTTAATCCTGTCAATTTGTTTTATTTATGTTTTGACAAAATCATACTGAGTAAGAGGAAAAAACCTTATGGAGATGCGTATAGCTGGAACGGAGAGAGAGAGCGTGGTGGACGGGCCGGGCCTGAGGTTTGTTGTATTCGCCCAGGGCTGCCGGCACGGGTGCAGGGGCTGCCACAATCCGGATACCTGGAACCAGGCCGGCGGCGCCCTGATCAAAGTAGAAGATTTGTTGGAACAAATAAAAACTGCCAGGTTAATCAAAGGGGTAACATTTTCCGGGGGCGAACCATTTCTCCAGGCGGCGCAGTTGGCCTGGCTGGGTCGGGAGGTTAAAAAGCTCGGCCTGGACCTGATCACTTTTACCGGGTATACCTGGGAGGTGCTGCTGGCCCTTGCGGAAGAGGACAACGCGGTGCGTGAGCTGCTCCTGGTATCCGATTATATTGTGGATGGCCCTTTTATCCAGGAGGAGCGGGATTTGGAACTGCCCTTCCGCGGCTCCCGCAACCAGAGAGTAATAGATGCCGTGCGTTCACGGCAGGCGGGTGTAGTAATTGAGGCCGGCTTTTCATAAGAGAAGCCGGTTTTTGACCTCAAGCGGCAGTGCCTTTATTACACATAGAAAGCTGCTGGTGGAATATGTATTATATCAACAAAAGGAACAGGCTGATATCTGTGGAGTAATTTTAGGTGGAGTGATTGAGATGAAGCAAAAAAAACAGGTGCTGGTGCTTTTCGGGGGCCGGTCCGGCGAGCATGAGGTTTCATTAAATTCAGCAGCCAATGTAATAGCTGCTTTAGACCGGGAAAAATATGAAGTAATTCCGGTGGCTGTTACCAGGGAAGGGAATTGGCTGTCCGGAGTAACCCCTGAGCAATTGAAGGCTGGAGTACGTCAACCGGTTCTGACAGGGATGGATGTGGATGCTGGCGTAGATCCGGAAAAACCAAAAGATGACCGGACAGATTTAAAAGTAGCCTTGCTTGCGGTGGGAAAAGCAAGGCAGGATAACAGCCCGGTCGATGTGGTAATTCCGGTCCTGCACGGTACCTACGGGGAGGACGGGACCGTCCAGGGCATGCTGGAACTGGCCAATGTTCCCTATGTCGGGGCGGGTGTGCTGGGTTCAGCTTTGGGGATGGATAAGGTATTGATGAAAACAGTGCTGGCTCAGCATGGCCTGCCCCAGGCCAGGTTTTGGTCCTGCCTGCGGCGGGACTGGGTAAACAACGCATCCCTTGTGGTCGAGACAGTGGAAAAGGAGTTAGGCTATCCCTGTTTTGTCAAGCCGGCCAATCTTGGTTCCAGCGTCGGTATTTCTAAAGCCCGCCACAGGGGAGAGTTAACCAAGGCTATGGATCTCGCAGCTAAATATGACCGCAAGATTATTGTGGAGGAAGGCATTATCGCCAGAGAAGTGGAGGTAAGCGTGCTTGGAAATGATGATCCCATCGCCTCCCTGCCGGGAGAGATCATCCCCCTGAAGGAGTTCTATGACTATGAGGCCAAATACCTGGATGGTATGACCAGGTTGGAGATCCCGGCAGATTTGCCCGCCGGTATGGTTATCAAGCTGCAGGAAATAGCGGTAAAAGTTTTTAAGGTGCTTGATTGCGCAGGTTTGGCCAGAGTTGATTTTTTCATACGCAAGTCAGACGGTGAGATATTGGTAAATGAAATCAACACCATGCCGGGCTTTACCCGGTTCAGCATGTTCCCCAAGCTGTGGGAGGCAACCGGCATCGGTTACCAGGAATTACTCGACCGTTTAATTGAGCTGGCCATAGAAAGACACCAGGATAAAAACCTTTCTCAAACCAGCCTGAATTTATAAAGTCAATATAGTAATGCAGCAGTGATTCTACCTGTTTGGGGGAGACAGCCTTGACCTGGACACAGTTAACAGATCCAATGGGAAACCTGGGGCTTGCCGCCCTGACAGCTGCGCTGCCGGTGCTTTTCCTGTTCGCGGCCATGGCCGGCCTGCGCTTGAAGGGATATGTGGCAGGGCTGTTGACTGTGTCGCTGGCTGTAGTAATTGCCTCAACAGCTTTCGCCATGCCGGTCCGGTACGCGCTGCAGTCCACTCTTTACGGGGCGCTTTACGGGCTCCTGCCCATCGGGTGGATAGTAGTGACTGCTGTGTTTCTTTACAACATAACCAGCCGGACCGGTCAATTTGAGATAATTAAAAACTCAATAGCCTCTGTAACTGAAGACCGCCGCCTGCAGGCCCTTCTAATAGCTTCTTCCTTCGGCGCTTTTATTGAAGGGGCGGCCGGCTTCGGCACACCGGTGGCCATCACTTCGGCCATGCTGGTGGGATTGGGGTTTAACCCAATTTACGCGGCCGGTATTTGCCTGGTCGCCAACACTGCTCCGGTAGCTTTTGGAGGTGTGGGGCTGCCGGTCATAACCGCCGGCGCTGTCAGCGGGCTTGACGCTATGGCTGTAAGTCAGATGGCAGGCCGCCAGCTGTCGTTGATTTCGCTGCTTGAGCCGTTTTTACTGGTGTTGATTATGTCCGGCCGGCAGGGGATAAGAGAAACCTGGCCTGCCGCGCTGGTCAGCGCTTTATCCTACGCGAGTATGCAGTTTTTTTCCTCCAATTATTTAAATCCCATGCTTCCTTCAATTGTTTCCTCCCTGTTCTCGATCATCTGCCAGGTAGTCTTCCTCAGGTTCTGGAAGCCCAAAAAAATTTGGCGTTTTAAAGACGATCCGGCGCCGGCGCCCAGTGTCAGGAGCTGCAGCTGGGGAGAGATTCTGAAAGCATGGTCCCCTTTCATCATACTGACTGTTTTAATTACTGAATGGGGTTTAAAGCAGGTAAAGCCAGTCCTGGACCTGGTTAGTGTCAAAATAGTGTTCAGCGGCCTGCATAATTTGATCATCGCGGAAGGCAGGCCGGTGGCCGTAATATATAACCTGAACTGGCTTTCCGCGGTAGGCACGGCTATTTTAATCACAGCTGTGCTCAGCGCCGTCCTGCTTAAAGTCAGCCCGCTGCAGTTTGTTAAGATATTCTGGGATACGTTGAAGGCGCTGCGCTTTGCCTTATTGACCATCGCCAGTGTGCTTGGTTTTGCTTATGTCGCCAACTGGTCCGGCATGACTGTGACACTTGGCCGTGCTTTTACCGTTTCCGGCAAGGCCTTCCCCTTCCTGTCTGCTTTCCTGGGCTGGCTGGGTGTGTTCGTCACAGGCAGTGACACTTCTTCCAACGCTCTTTTCTGCAATATGCAGAAAGTGACAGCTGAGTACATGGGCATTAACCCCGTGCTCACTGTGGCGACAAACGCCACCGGTGGGGTGGCGGGCAAAATGATTTCTCTCCAGAGCCTGGTGGTGGGAACATCTTCCACGGGACTGGCCGGGCGTGAGGGAGAACTGTTCCGTTTCACCCTGCCCTACAGCCTTCTGATTACTTTTCTTGTCGCCATAGTCGCGCTTGTCCAGGCCTACCTTTTTCCATGGATGATCCCTGCGGCGAACGCAGCTTCCACAGCGACGCCAGGCGCGGCTGGCGGCGGCATGACAATCCTGCTTGTAACCAGCCTGGCTGTCACCGTATTCGGCATATTTATCTGCCGTATCAAAAGTAATAAACAGGAAAAATAGCCGGAGTCAAGCCAGACATTCTTTTCCCGGCCGGAACTATTCAATTTGGGCTGACATAAAATGAAAAAAATGTTTGTTCAAAATCGGATAGTTGCGAAAGGAAGGGAAAAGAATGGCTACTACCTATATAGTACAGTCGGGGGACACTTTGTTTGAGATTGCGCGGCGCTTTGGCACCACTGTGGAAAGAATTGTCCAGGCTAATAATATTGCAAACCCGAGTGCGATTTATGTAGGCCAGGTGTTAACCATTCCGGGAGGCGGGAACACCGGGGAGAATGATAACACTGGAAGCACAGGGACACTGACAGGCGGTGGGGAGAATTCAACCAGCCGCCGGATAGGCGGACTATTATACACAATTTTTACCAACAAGCGCACTTATACTTTAGGAGAGAATGTATCCATCACTCTGGTTAAGACAAACCAAAGCAGCCGCAGTATAACCCTCCGCTACAATACCGCACAGCGTTTTGATTTTATCGCGAGACGAGTTGCTACTCAGGAGGAAATCTGGCGCTGGTCGCGAGGCCGGTTTTTTGCCCAGCGGGTTGCCGAAATTACCCTGAGACCCGGCCAAAGCCAGGTCTTCCGGGCGACTTGGGACCAGCGGAATAATCAGGGCAGGCAGATTGCACCCGGCAATATCATTATTCAAGGGTTTAATATGGCCAGAGGACTCCAGAACGAATCAGTTTCAACCACAATCAGAGTCCTGGGGGTCGGTCCCACAACCACACCGTCGCCGACAATATCCCCCACGCCCTGCCCCGATATAAATGTGCTGGTAAATCCGGGCTTTGAGAACTGGCCAAACCAGGCCTCACTGCCTAACGGCTGGACGGGAAGCAATATCTACCGGACCACTATCTCACACCGTGGTAATTACGCCGCGGAAATGGGCGCCGTGCACAATCAGAGGGCCACTTTAACGCAAAGGGCGGATGTAGAGCCCGGCAGAATATATGAACTGGCCTGGTGGGCCAGGGAGAATGTCCGGGCGGGTGGAGAGGCAAGGTTTGTCTTGTTTGTGGAAATCCTGTTTTACAACAGGGCGGGCCAGTTTGTGGGCAGGACGGAACCAAGGTACACGCAGGATAATATTCCTAATAACTCTTACCAGAGATACAGCCTTTCCACAGGCCGCGTACCGTCCGGCGCCAGGATCGCGGAAGTCAGGTTTACCTTTGAACCGTCAAGCGGCAATGATAATACGGTAAAAATTGATGACGTGGACCTGCGCTGCATTTTTTAAACCCGAAATAAAAAACATGTTTTTAAACCAGGAAGGCGGAGCCCCATCCGCCTTCTTAAATTTTAGTAGTAGGCCGTAAGCCGTAGGACGTAAGTCGTAGGGCGTAGGTATATCTTGTATTCCTAATAGGTCTTTGGCCCAAAAGAATTACTTTCACACTTACGCCCTGCACCCTACAGCTTACGGCATTCTTCATTGCCCAGCTGGGTTCTGGTGTGAACTATTACCAGGCAAACGCGAGAACCGTTCCCGTTTTGTTTTGGTTTAGATTTGGCCGAACAAAATGTGCGACTGAAGTCGCACCTACTTTTAATGACCCACAGTTATTGCTCAAGATTGTAGGTTCGGATTTATCCGAACTCTTTTACCTCATTCCTGTGAACTATTACCAGGCAAACGCGAGAACGTCCCCGGTTTGCTACTAGAGAGGAATACCCTAATCCCACGTCTCACGTCCCATTTCCCACTTCTCAATGTCCGCAGGTGGCGCAGTTATGTGTGCTGCAGCCGCTGCAGGAGCTTTTGCCCCCGCCGGCGCCCGCGGCGTAAAAGGAAGACATTACCCGGTGGGGCGCCCTGGCCCCGCAGTTGGGGCAGCTGAGTTTCTCCCCGCTTTCTCCGATGGGACATAGTTTTTCAAAATGTCTGCCGCAGGCGGCGCACCTGAATTCGTATATAGGCATGCACATCCGCTCCCTTAATTAGAGTAAAGGATTAAATTAACACTTCTTAGAGTAAGCTCAGGACTGCCGCCTTGTCAAGTAACCCCGAGCTTTTTGTCGACAAAAAGAGGGTTTCTCAGCTGCGGAGATGAATTAGTTTTAATAAAAACTGTGAACCAGGGGGGGTTTTATGCGTCTGCAATTTCTTGGAGCGGCCGGCACAGTAACCGGTTCCTGCTTTTTATTGGATACGGAAAGCACCAGGATTATGATTGAATGCGGCATGTTTCAGGGCAAAAAAGAGGTCCGGGAACGCAACTATGAGAGTTTTAAAGTGCCGCCGCGCAGTGTTAATCACGTCTTGCTTACTCATGCTCACATAGATCACAGTGGGATGATCCCTAAGCTGATCAAAAACGGCTTTAAAGGCAAGGTATATGCCACAGCTCCCACCGTGGAATTATGTGAGGTCCTGCTGCCGGACAGCGCCTATATTCAGGAGATGGAGGTTGAACGGAAAAACCGCAAATTCCGCAGGGCCGGTAAAAGTATGATCGAGCCCATTTATACTGTCAACGAGGCTTACAAAAGCCTGCCGTTCTTTAAAGCAGTCCAGTATGATGAAATAATCCAGGTAACCCCTGATATTAAAGCAAGATTTGTCGATGCGGGGCATATACTTGGATCGGCAATGATTGAAGTCTGGGTAAATGAAAACGGGCGGGAGTCCAAGCTGGTCTTTTCAGGCGACATCGGCAATAAGGACAGGCCGATTATTAAAGACCCTTCCAGTGTTGCCGAGGCGGACTACCTTATTATGGAGTCGACCTACGGGGCCCGCCTGCATGAAAACCATGAGCAGGAAATAGAAGCGCTGCATAAGGTTATCTGGGAGACATATGAAAAAGGCGGCAACTTGATTATCCCGGCCTTCGCGGTTGAACGCACTCAGGACCTGCTTTTCCACCTGTTCCAGCTTGCTGAATCAAAAAGAATGCCCGCCATGACGGTTTACATAGACAGCCCGCTGGCCACAGCCGCTACGGATGTTTTCCGCAAGCACCACGAGGTTTTTGATCAGGTTGCTTCGGAAATAATTAAAAGAGGACAGGACCCCCTGCAGCAGGCCGGCATCAAGTTCACCAAATCGGCCGAGGAATCGAAGGCGCTGAACCAGATTGACAGGGCAATCATTATTTCCGCCAGCGGCATGTGTGAAGCCGGGCGGATCAGGCACCACCTCAAGTATAACCTGTGGCGTCCGGACAGCACCGTGCTTTTCGTAGGCTTCCAGGCTGACGGCAGCCTGGGGCGGCAGATCCTCGACGGCCAGAAAACTGTGAAAATTTTTGGCGATGAGATTGCTGTAAAAGCCGATATCAGGTATATTGAGAGTTATTCAGCCCACGCTGACCAGGCGGGCTTGATCGAGTGGGTCAAAAATTTTACCAGGCCCCCCCGCGAGGTGTTCATCGTGCACGGGGAGCCGGAATCAGCCAGCACGCTGGCCGCACTGCTTAAATCGGAGCTGGGCCTTAAAACCACTATTCCTGAATGGCAGCAGATTGTGGAAATACTGCCGGAGGGAACAGTTAAACCGGAGGAAGAAGTCAGGGCCGCTTACGAGTCACTTGCCGCGAAGCTGCAGAAGCTGGTGGCGGTGGGTATGGAACCGGCGCGCCGGGAGGAAATTCTGGCGCGCATTGCCGAGTTGGAAAATATCATCGACCAGGATGTAAATAAAGCCGCCGTTTAAAGAAAAGAGGAGTAAGAGTTTGCCTGAAACAAGAAAAAACGAATTGGAGGTTTACACTTTCCCGCACCTGCATGACACCGGACTGGTGACACACGGTTTTACCACCCGCGCCGGTGGTGTCAGCAAAGGACACTGGCAGGGTCTGAATACCGCTTTTCATGTCGGGGACAGGGAGTCTCATGTAAAAACTAACAGAGCTCAGGCCTGCCAGGCTCTCGGGATAAACCCCGCGTTTTTGGTGGCCGGCGATCAGGTCCATGGTGATGTTGTGTCAGTAGTCGGGGAGGCCGATAAAGGAAGGGGCGCCTTTTCTGAAAAAGACGCGCTGCCGGGTACGGACGCGCTGGTTACGGCCGCGGCGGGCCTGCCGCTAGCCAGTTTTTATGCTGATTGTGTTCCCATTTTTCTGCTTGATCCGGTAAGCAGGGTTGTTGCCCTGGCGCATGCCGGTTGGAAGGGCACCGCTCTTAAAATCGGGCAGAAAACAGTGGAAAAGATGGAAGCTGCTTTTGGCACAGACCCGCGGGACTGTCTGGCGGGTATCGGGCCTTCCATTGGTCCTTGTTGTTATGAAGTAGATGAGGTGGTTATTGATCAGTTCAGAACCAGCATGCCGGATCTGCCCGGCCTGGCCGGGGCCGCCGCCCCGGGTAAATGGAAGCTGAATTTGTGGGAGGCCAACTGCCGCGTCCTGCTTGACGCAGGGTTAAAGCCCGCTAATATATGGTCTGCTGAAATATGTACCTCCTGCCATAGTGATACATTTTTCTCCTACCGCGCCCACCAGGGGAAAACCGGGCGGATGATGGCGATAATAATGTTAAAGTAGTATTTGCCGGAAGGATGATGGTAATTGTCCAGAATACTCGTAGTTGAGGATGAGACAAATATCCTGGAATTAATTAAGTATAACCTCGAACGGGAGGGTTTCGAGGTGCTGACCGCTTTGGACGGCACGCGGGGGCTGGAGATAGCCCGTGAGGAGTCCCCTGACCTGATCGTGCTTGACGTGATGCTGCCGGGCATGAACGGCCTCGAGGTATGCCGGGAACTGCATCTTGACCATACGACCAGAAACGTCCCGATTATCATGCTGAGCGCCAGGGCTGAGGAACTGGACCGGGTGCTGGGGTTGGAAATGGGCGCCGATGATTATATGGTTAAGCCCTTTAGCCCCAGGGAGCTGGTAGCCAGGGTGAAAGCACGGCTGCGCAGGTATCAGCCTGGTGACCCGCAGGGGGGGAAATTATCACCGGCTAAATGTCTTGAGTTTGGCCGGCTGGTCATAGATGAAGAAAAGTTTGCGGTTTATTTGGGCGGTGACAAACTGGATTTTACGTTGAAAGAGTTTGAACTGCTGCGCTTTTTAGCCCGCCACCAGGGAAAAGTATTCACCCGGGAGCAGCTCTTAGACCAGGTGTGGGGATATGACTATACCGGAGATTCCCGGACTGTCGATGTTCACATCAGGCATATCAGGCAAAAATTTGAGTCTTATCCCGGCTGTGCCGAATATATAGAAACAGTACGCGGTGTGGGATACCGTTTTAAGGAGGGATCCCAGTGACAATCATTGTCAGGGTTTTAAGAAACATAGGCTGGAGGCCGGTTGCCAGTTACTTTTTTATGTTTTTGGTGTTTATCGGGCTGGCTCAGCTGCATACATTGGGGTGGCTGAATTTACTGGTTTTTATGCTGCTGGCGTTTTTGTGCACTTTTTTGCTTGCCTGGATTATGTACAGCAGTTTAATCAACCCGCTGCAGGAGGTTTCAACCATCGCCCGTGAGATAGCTGACGGGAACCTGGAGCACTATATCCCGGTGTCCCCGCAGAATGAAATAGGTGACCTGGCCCGGTCGATAAATTTTCTGGCCAGGACCTTAAAAACGACGCAGGACGACCTGAATACGGAAAGAGGCAGAGTACAGGCCCTTTTAGGCGGCATGTCCGACGGCGTGATCATAATGGACAACTGGGGCCGGGTTATTTTGGTCAACCAGGTGGTGGAAAGGCTGTTCAGGATCACTATGCCCGCCAGCAAAGGCAAAAACATTGTCAGGGTAATCAGGGATTATGAGTTGGAAAAACTGCTCCATGATTCGCTCGAGACAGGCAAGTCAATCAAGAAGCAGATACAGGTTTTGACTCCTGACCGGCGTGTTTTTCGGGTATATGTGACCCCTACCAATACCGGTGAGGACCGGGGAGAGGTTGTCGCCCTGTTGAGGAATATAACAGACAGGAAAATGCTTGAGGAAATGCGCAGTGAGTTTGTCGCCAACGTCTCCCATGAGCTGCGCACCCCCCTGACCTCTGTGCGTGGTTTTGTGGAAACCCTGCTGGACGGGGCGCTGGAAGAGCCTGAGACAGCAAGAAAATTTCTTGAAATTATCAATAAGGAAACTGAGCGCCTTACCAAACTGCTGGATGAATTATTGAGCCTCTCCAGGTATGAAGACAAGAGCAATGTGATTAACATGGAAAGTATCGACATCAGCGACCTGATCAAACGAACTGTGGCCATAATCAGCCCCCGCGCTTTGGAGAAAAATTTGGCTATTACCACCGACCTGCCCGCGGACCTGCCCGCGGTGCAGGGTGACCCTGACATGCTCAGGCAGGTGCTGATTAACCTGATTGATAACGCTATTAACTACACCATGCCGGGCGGGGCAATTTGCGTCGCCGCCGGTATCGAACAGGGCGAATTAAAGGTTGACGTAAAAGACACCGGGGTAGGTATTTCTCCGGAACACATATCCCGCCTTTTCGTGCGCTTTTACCGGGTGGATAAAGCACGCTCCCGTGAACTGGGAGGGACCGGCCTGGGCCTGTCTATTGTAAAACATATTGTAGAAGCTCATAACGGCAGAGTGCAGGTTGAAAGCAAAGTAGGCAAGGGAAGCACCTTCTCATTTATTTTGCCGCTTGCCGGACAGAAAAGGTAAAAAAGCCCCCTGAAGTAAAAAGTATTAAAAAAAGCTTTGGTTTTAGCGCCGGCAGCAGGAGTTGGCATTTATACCGTCGAATAGTCTTCCATTTGAAGGTAATTTTCGGGTATGATGAACTATGGCAAATGACAACAGGTTACCTATGCCTTCAAGGAGGAGAAAAAAGCCAGGCAATTTGTTTTTGAAGGCTTTGCTTTTGACCGCGTTATTGTGTTGCGCATTTTTTTTGGCCAGGCAGTTTATAATTGTTTTTATATCTGACGTACAGTCTTTAACAAGTAAGGAAGTTGGCGAAACTGTCTCCCTGGACGGAATTTTACTAAAAGACGAAAATGTGGCCCGGGCGCCGGCCGGCGGCCTGCTCCGCTTCACCAACCCTGACGGCAGGCGTCTTGAAGTAGGGGCCAAAGCGGCGGATATAGAAACCGCAGGGGAACAGGGGGCGGATGGGCAGACATTTGCTGTGTACACCAGTTCAGCCGGTATATTTTGCAGCCACCTGGACGGACTGGAAAGTACGCTTACACCTGCCAACAGAGATGTATTAGATCTGCCGGGATTAGAAAAAATAGCTGGTAGATCAATGGCCGCCGGGACCAGGGTTGAGAAGGGCCAGCCGATATTTAAGATAATTGACAATCTCTCACCGGTGTTTATATATGGCTCCATAGCAAAAACCTCTCTTCCCGCCGGTTACGCGGACAAGCCGGTGTGGCTGCAGGCGGCCTGGAACAACCTGACTCTAAGGATAAAGTCGTCCAGTCTTGTGGATAAGGGAGACCGGTGGGAAGGTTATTTTCTGCTCTCCGGTTACCCCGAGGCAATAGTACATAACCGTAAGGTCAGCCTGACAGTAACAACAAAACAGCTTAAAGGCCTGCTGGTCCCCAGCAGGGCGGTAGTCTACCGCGCGGGGCAGCCTGGGATTTACATGGTAGTAAAGAAAAAGGCTCAGTGGGAACCGGTGGACATAAAGGGAGAACTTGCCGGCTGGGTCGCCATTGCCGGGGATGAGCTTGTGGAAGGCGCCCGTTATGTCAGCAACCCCGTTTTGGTCAGGGAGGGCTGGTTTGTAGAATAAAGGGTGGGGTTTGCTTGAGTGTTCTGGAAAACCTGAGCTCTGTGCGCGAACGCATCCGCGCCGCCGCTCTCCGCTCAGGCCGGCGCGATGAAGGAATACGCCTGGTGGCGGTAAGCAAGAATATGGGCGTGGATCTGATTAAAGAGGCGCTTGGCTGCGGAGTGTCATGTTTTGGGGAAAACAAGGCCCAGGAGTTTCTGAAAAAATATCCCCAACTCCCGCCGGAACTGGAATGGCACTTCATTGGACACCTGCAGACTAATAAAGTGAGAAAAGTTCTCAGCGCCGTCAGCTTAATCCATTCGCTTGACCGCTGGTCCCTGGCGGAGGAAATACACAGGGTCGCATCTGAGACAAACAAAAAGGCCCAGGCACTGGTCCAGGTTAATGTGGCGGGAGAAGAGTCCAAGTACGGGATTGCTCCGGCTGAAGCCGAAGATTTTGTGGCGGAAGTAACCAGGCTGCAGGGCATCCGGCTGCGGGGGCTGATGACAATCGCACCGGAGTGTGAAGACCCCGAGGAGGTCAGGTATGTATTCCGCCAGGCCAGGGAACTGTCCCGGCGGTTGGAAGAGAGAATACAGGGGTTGAAAATGGAGTACCTGTCCATGGGTATGAGCGGGGACTTTGAAATAGCCGTGGAAGAAGGCGCCAACATGCTGCGGCTGGGCACAGCCGTGTTCGGCAGGAGGTATTAAAGAGAAATATATAAATAATAATGGACACTTACCTGAAAACCTATTAGCGGGAAGGTTTTTAGGGTTTACATAAAAATTTGATATTAAGGAGGTCAGATGCTAGATGAAACTTGTAGATAAAATGTTGAATTTTATGGGTTTTGAGGAGGAAGCTGTAGCAGAGGAAGAAAAAAGCGCCCGTGAGGAATTGCGTGAAGAGCAGCCGTGGCTAAAGAGAAAAGATAAAGAAAAAGAAAAAGGCGCGGTTATCAGCATGCACGCACAACGACAGGTGCGGGTCGTAGTATCTGAGCCAAGGACATTTGATGAAACCAGGAGCATTACTGACAATCTTAAAAACAGGCGTCCGGTTATCGTAAACCTGGAACACGCGGAAGCCGAGTTGGCCCAGCGGGTTGTAGACTTCGTAAGCGGGGCGACTTATGCTTTAAGCGGCAGCATGCAGAAGGTCGGCAACGGTATTTTTCTTTTCGTACCGAATAACATGGATATCTCCAGCGAGTTAAGAGAGCAGGGCAAAGAAAAACTGTTCTCCAAAATGCGTTTTTGATCAATACCTGGGAGGAATAAAAATATGCCTTTAAAAGGGCAGAAAATCGGATTTCTGGGCGGAGGAGCCATGGGCGAAGCTTTGCTGACCGGACTGGTCCGCACCGGCCTGGCTCCCTCTGCTCTATATGTTAGCGATATCAGTGCGCCGCGGCTGGATTACCTGAAGCAAAAACTTGGTGTGAATATAACCACTGATAATGTCGCCATGGTACAAGAGGTTGATATAGTAATCCTGGCGGTGAAGCCGCACCTGGCGGCTGACGTGCTGAAAAATGTTGCCGCGGCGGTGCGCCCCGGCCAGACCTTTATCTCTATAGCCGCCGGTATAACCACCGGTTTGATCGAGTCTTACCTGGAAGGACGCATACCTGTGGTCAGAGTAATGCCGAACACACCCTGCCTGGTCGGTGAGGGGGCAAGCGCGGTCAGCGCCGGTAAATATGCCGCGGAAGATAATGTTGCCATGGCGCTGGCTGTTTTTGGCGCGGCGGGAAAAGCTGTCGAGGTCCCGGAGACCTTGCTGGATTGTGTTACCGGCTTGAGCGGCAGCGGGCCTGCTTATATGTATATGATTTTGGAAGGATTTATTGACGGTGCGGTGCACCTTGGCCTGCCCAGGCAGGTGGCCAGGGAGTTGATGGCCCAGACCATGTTGGGAGCCGCGCGGATGGTGCTGGACAGTGATGAGCACCTGGGTAAGCTGAGGGATCAGGTGACTACACCGGGCGGCACCACTATAGCCGGGCTTTTTGCCATGGAGGAAGGGGCGCTCAGGTCGGTTTTGATGAAGACGGTAGCCGCGGCAGCCCAGCGCTCCCGTGAGCTTTCAGGGTAAACACCAGGAAATTTTCCCGATTCGGAGATGCACCAGCTGATAATTGTTTTCAACAGATAGGGTGTGAGGTGTTTTATGGGTCTTAACATAATGTATCTTATCAGACAGGTTGTAAGCGTAGCTTTTGAAGTGTATTCGTGGATTTTAATTGTGCGGATCTTGCTTTCCTGGATCAAGCACAATCCTTACCAGCCGATTATCAGATTTATTTACGAAGTGACTGAACCTTACCTGCGGATTTTCAGGCGCATCGTCCCTGCTTATGGTCCGGTGGATTTCTCCCCGATTATCGCTTTTTTTGCTCTCCGTATAATAGAGTGGATAGTGATTAGAGTTCTATATTACATCTCGTTAGGTATGTTATAAGCTTACGGAAAAGTTAATCTGAGGTGAAAAGTTGTGCTGACGCCGTTGGACATACAAAAAAAAGAATTTCGCCGTGTTTTTAGGGGTTACAGCGAGGAAGAAGTTGATTCTTTCTTAGACCAGGTTACGCAGGACTACGAAAACCTTCTCCGGGAAATTCAGGCGCTCAAAGATAAAATAAACCAGTATGAACAGAACATCACCCGTTACAGGGAGATTGAGGAAGCAATAAAAAACACTATGGTCATGGCTCAGAAGAACGCGGATGAACTGAGGCAGAATACTGAAAAAGAGGCGGGTGTGATCCTGGACAGGGCAAGGATTGAGGCCGCTCAGCTTACCCGGGAGGCGGAACAGGAAGCGGCGGCGCTGCTGGCTGAAGCTGAGACTAAACTAAGGCAGATCATGGAAGAACAAAACCAGTGCAAAAGAGAATCTCAGATTTTTAAAATTCGCCTGCGCTCTTTCCTGGAAGCCCAGATGAAACTTTTAGAAGATGAGGGAACCGACTTTTCTGATAGTCTTGAGGATGAAGATATTTCAGAAACGGCATAGCTTTAAGAACAACATAATCTGTTTTAATGAAGGCGGCCTGTTGGAACGCCTTCTTTCTGTAAAAAGATAAAATTGTCCGGGGAGTATGCAAGGTGAATGACTTAAAAAGGTTTTTGACAAACAGGCAGCCGGGAATTCAAAATGAAGGCGAGTATTTTGTTTCCGCGGTATTGCTGCCGCTGATTAACAGGAACAATAAGTGCCATGTGCTTTTTGAAGTAAGAGCCAGTCACCTGCGGCGGCAGCCAGGGGAAATTTGTTTTCCGGGCGGCGGGGTTGAAGGTGATGAACTCTCACGGCCGCAGAACACAGCGGTCAGGGAAGCAGTCGAAGAGTTGGGGCTCGACAAAACGCAGATTGATCTGCTGGGACCTCTCGACTACCTGGTCGCGCCGCATGGGACACTGGTTTATCCTTTTGTCGGGCATATTAATAACGGGGCAATTATTGCCCCGAACAAGGCTGAAGTTGAAGAGATTTTTATGGCGCCGGTTGAGTATTTTTTCAACAACCCTCCCGCTCAAAGCAGTGTTGAGGTGGCTACGCGCTATGGCAGGGATTTCCCTTACGACAGGGTCCCCGCGACATATAAAAAAGGGTGGGGCCGGAAATGGTCACTGCCGGTCTATTACTACGAATATGAAGGACACTTCATCTGGGGGATCACCGCCAGGATCCTTTATAACTTTATTAAGGTATATTACAATATCAAAAAGGTACGTTGAATTTTAGCCTGGCGCGTGCGAACCCATGGACAAGGAGGTTAAGCCGGTGAAGTATATTTTTCAGAGAAACTGGTTTAGTTCAGTGAAAAGTTTGGGCAAACAGCAGCTTTTGGCTGAAACCAACCTGATTGGGACTGAAATTGAAGCTGTGGGGAGGTTGGTAATTGATAAATCAACCTTTGTAATAAAGGAAGCCGGCTGGGAGGTATCCCGCTCACCCGGGGGGCTTTTAAATGGCGGCAGGGATGTGCCTGAACTTATTGGGGCAACAGCCTATTTTAACGCGGGGGGAGACCTGCGGCGGGCGGTAGGCGGCGAGGCCGGGGGGTTGGCCAGAGAATTGCTGGCTGAGTGTACCAGGGGCATTATCCAGGCTGAAACTTTTTTATATGTTGAAAGGGGCTTTGGGACGCCGGAGAATTATGGCGCTTACTGGGAAAGAGAGTTTCTTAACTCCTGCCGTTATTACAGCAACCTGGACCGGATCTCCCGCAGGTGGCCGGAGTATGTCGGCGGGTATTGCCCGGGAACAAGCCTTTATAAGCGGGCTAAGAACTGCTCGGTTTTTAAGGCTGCAGGGAAAACAGTCACTTCCGGCGTGTTCAGCGACTCTTTTCATGAGATGAATGTGTGGTTGGAAATCAGCAGGGAAGGCACAGTGGCAGAATGCGGCGGCAGCTTTCTGAGGGCGCCCGACCAGGTCTGCTTTGAAAACGCGGGGTTGCTGGGCCGGCTGCGCGGCCTTACTGTAAGCGGCCTCAGTAAAAAGCAAATCGCAGGTGTGATCGGGGGCTCCGGGGGATGCGACCATTTGGTTGACCTGGTTAATGACCTGTTTAGGGTGTTGGAGAACTTGCCGGGGACCATCGGCCTGAAGATGGGGAGCTGATCTATTGCTTAATGTTAAAGAAGAGAAAGGCTGTGTCTTATTTAAACTGAGGGTTCTGCCACGTTCATCTAAAAATCAGGTTGTCGGCTATTATGATGACGCGGTAAAAATACGCCTGACAGCGGCGCCTCTTGAGGGCAAGGCCAATGAGGCTTGCCGGGCTTTTCTGGCTGATCTTCTGTCAGTGCCGAGGTCCAGGGTCGAGATTGTCTCCGGAGAGGCCAGCCGCAATAAATTGATTAAAGTGGCAGGCATAAGCGCGCAAAAAGTCGTGCAGGTGTTTTCTGCGGCATGTGGGGAGTAGTTGGCAATGCCGCTGATGCGGCACAAAGAAGGATGAAAATTTAGGTTCGATTTCAATCGGACAACGGCGCGCCAGCGCCGGAGGTGTTTGGGGTAATTGCAGCATTGTGCGACTGAAGTCGCACCTACATTTGGCCGCATTTTGCATGAATGCCTTATTGCCCCTGGATTTTTTGCTGAAGCGCTTTGATTTCTTCGACTGTAAGCACCTTGGTGACAAAAAGACTGCCTGCCTCGGCCAGCGATATTTCCTTAGGTGTTGACAGCTGCCGGTGGTTTTGATCAAACAGCAGGTTAACCCTGGGGAAGGTAGAGTACCCTCTGGGTGTGTCAATGACAACGGCTATATAGCCGTTGTTTAATTTAACCAGTGACCCGGATGGGTAAGCGGCTATATTGTATAGAAAAGCGCTGACTATATGCTCCCTGAAAAGGTAGTCTCCTGATGCGGCGCACATTTCATAGGCTTCGTGAGGCGGAAAGGACCTTCTGTACACCCTGTCCGCGGTCAAAGCGTCGAACTTATCAGCTATCGAGATGATTTGAGCTTGCTCTATAAACTTATCATCTTTTATCCCCAGCGGGTAGCCTGAACCATCATAACTCTCGTGATGCTGGTAGGCGATCAGTGCATGGGTTTTGTCCAAATTTTTAGAGTTCAGGATCAAATTATACCCGTAGGTAGTATGTTTTTGAATGGTAGAATACTCTTCTCTGGTTAGCTTGCCAGGTTTATTGAGTATTTCGTCGGGTATTTTTACCT
>Ga0116191_1000781_pt1 | contig 27194 bp, 17 predicted proteins | sample AD_UKC111_MetaG_FD_89897 | JGI IMG/M metagenome (GOLD analysis project Ga0116191, IMG submission 89897) | Active sludge microbial communities of municipal wastewater-treating anaerobic digesters from Hong Kong - AD_UKC111_MetaG | ecosystem: Engineered > Bioreactor > Anaerobic > Digestate... | reverse complement strand
TTTATGTTAGAAGTTTCGTAGCACTAAGGTAAGTGAATTTTTCGACATGAGCAAACTCTGGGGAACTTATTGTTCCTCAGAGCGTTATAAATAATAATAAATAATTTGCTACGGATTTATGGGACAAAAGAAAATCGCAAACTAGCATCGGATTTGCTCCTTTTCCGTCGCCGGAAAGCTCATCAATGTAGACTCATTTTCCTGAAAGCATCATTCCGGGGCGCGAAATGCAGCAAAAGACAACGCGCTTTGCATCTTTTCGCCATGCAAAAGCAAGCTGTTTGCAGTCTATTTGATGGTTAAACAGAGGCAGAATGTTTCCCTGCGGGACCTTAAAATCTATTGCATCGTGCTTAAAGTGCTGATATTCAATGAAATAAGAAACGGGCTCAAATTTCGCGTATTTCCGTCAAAAGACGAGCTTGATTGGTTTCAAGCGATTCTCCGTGTTAAAAAATAGGATTTCAATCGCGTTTTGATGCCGTTTCGCCATGCCTCTGAACACGCTCGTTTCAGATTGCTTTGATCAGTTGATTACCCAGAAAAACGGCAATCAAACCCAGGAAGACGCTGCCGCCGGCATAGAGTGCGCCATAGAGGATGTTGTCCGAACGGAACAGTTGCAGACTCTCGTTCATGAACGTGGAGAATGTGGTGAAACCGCCGCAGAAGCCCACTGTGAGGAAAAGTTTCAGATTGGCGTCGAGCATATCGCTGCGGTCGAAGATGCCATAAAAGATTCCGATGAGCAGGCAACCGAGGATATTCACCACCATCGTGCCCACAGGAAACGATGTGATGACGCTCCCCTGCAAAAGCTTGGACAGAAGGAAACGAGCCACCGAACCGAGAGCTCCGCCAAGAGCCACAAATAACATGCTACGTATCATAATTGGTGGCAAAGGTACTGACTATTTATTAAATTAACAAAATTATCGCCGATTTATTCTTTTATTCATTTTCTTTTAACTATCTTTGCCCGATTAATTTTTTTGATGTTAGTTAAAACAATAAAGTTTAAATTTTAGATGAACGTAATTACGAAAACAGTTCAATTGCCTGATGGCAGAACCATCAGCATTGAAACCGGGAAAGTTGCAAAACAGACCGACGGTTCAGTAGTCCTTCGCATGGGCAACACCGTTCTTCTCGCAACTGTTTGTGCAGCAAAGGATGCAGTTCCTGGAACAGATTTTATGCCTTTGCAGGTGGACTATCGCGAATTTTATTCCGCTGCCGGCCGTTATCCGGGCGGATTCACCAAGCGTGAAGGCAAAGCAAGTGACAATGAGATTCTTACATCTCGACTCGTGGACCGCGTTCTGCGCCCACTCTTCCCATCAAATTATCATGCCGAAGTATTTGTTAATGTGATGCTTTTATCAGCCGACGGCGTAGACCAGCCTGATGCCCTTGCGGGTTTCGCTGCCTCTGCCGCTATGGCTTGTTCAGATATTCCATTCGAATGCCCAATCTCAGAGTGCCGCGTGGCACGCGTGAACGGTGAGTACATCGTCAATCCTACTTTCGAACAGACGAAAGAGGCCGACATGGACATCATGGTTGGCGCATCTGCCGAAAACATCATGATGGTGGAAGGCGAGATGAAGGAAGTTTCCGAACAGGATATGATTGGAGCCCTGAAGGCTGCCATGGCTGCCATCAAGCCGATGTGCGAGATGCAGAACGAACTGTCGAAGGAACTCGGCACCGACGTGAAACGCGAATATTGCCATGAGGTGAACGACGAAGAACTGCGCGAGCAGGTGAAGAAGGAAACCTACGACAAGTGCTACGCTATCGCTGAGGCTGGCGACCACGACAAGAAGAGCCGCGAAGACGCTTTCGACAAGATCAAGTCAGATTTTGAAGAGGCTTACGACGCTGCTCACACCGACCTTTCGGAAGACGATTTGGCTGAGAAGCATGCTATGGTAGACCGCTATTATGCCGACGTGATGCGCGACTCTATGCGCCGTTGCATCCTCGACGAGGGCAAACGTCTCGACGGTCGTAAGACTGATGAGATTCGTCCTATCTGGTGCGAAGTTTCAGCTCTGCCAATGCCTCACGGAAGTGCAATCTTCCAGCGTGGCGAAACCATGTCGCTGTCTACTTGTACGCTTGGTACCAAGTTGGATGAGAAGATGGTCGACGACGTGCTCGACAAGAGTTATCAGCGTTTCATGCTGCACTATAATTTCCCACCGTTCTGTACAGGTGAGGCCAAAGCTCAGCGCGGTGTAGGCCGTCGTGAGATCGGTCACGGTCATCTGGCATGGCGCGCATTGAAGGGTCAGATTCCAGCTGATTTCCCTTATACAGTTCGTCTGATGAGTGAAATCCTCGAGAGCAACGGTTCTTCATCTATGGCTACAGTCTGTGCAGGTACACTTGCATTGATGGATGCCGGCGTTCCAATGAAGAAACCCGTGAGCGGTATCGCAATGGGTCTTATCAAGAACCCAGGTGAAGACAAATATGCAGTGCTGAGCGATATCCTCGGAGATGAGGACCACCTTGGCGATATGGACTTCAAGACCACTGGTACAAAGGATGGTCTGACAGCCACACAGATGGATATCAAGTGCGACGGTCTGAGCTTCGAGATTCTCGAAAAGGCTCTCATGCAGGCAAAGGCTGGTCGTGAATACATCCTCGGCAAACTGACTGACACGATTGCAGAGCCACGTGCTGAAATGAAGCCGCAGGTTCCACGTATCGTCCAGATTGAGATTCCTAAGGAGTTCATCGGTGCCGTGATAGGCCCGGGCGGAAAGATTATCCAGCAGATGCAGGAAGATACTGGTGCTACAATCACTATCGATGAGGCAGATGGCGTGGGCAAAGTCCAGGTCAGTGCTCCTAACAAGGACAGCATCGATGCCGCTCTTGGCAAAATCAAGTCTATCGTGGCTATCCCCGAAGTGGGCGAGGTGTATGAAGGAACCGTACGTTCTATCATGCCTTATGGCTGCTTCGTAGAGATTATGCCGGGTAAAGACGGATTGCTCCACATTTCAGAAATCGATTGGAAACGTCTTGAGACAGTCGAAGAGGCTGGTATCAAGGAGGGTGACAAGATTCAGGTGAAACTGATGGAGATTGACCCGAAGACCGGAAAATACAAACTCTCTCATCGTGCCCTGCTGCCGAAACCGGAGGGATACGTAGAGCGTGAGCGTCGACCGCGTCCAGAGCGTGGTGACCGCCGTGATGGTGGCGACCGCCGTCCACGTCGCGATGGTGGCGACCGTGGTGACCGTCGTTTCAATGGTGACCGTCAGCCGCGTCGTTTCGAGCATCGCGAGGAGCGTCAAGACCAGGATTATCACGATCCTATGACTGGCCATGAGCCGAAAGACTTCAACGACAGTCTGGATAAGAACAACGATATCGATTAATCAATCGGTTTTTGCAAAATACAAAAATGGGCGCTACAGTTTGTAACGCCCATTTTTTATGTCTATTTGTGAAAGTTCATTTGCATTTGATGGCCATGGCAAATGATTGCTGTTTCATGCCTGTCGGCAGCGTCACAGTCACTGTGTTGTCCTTGATTTTTGTCTTCAGTTTGGCGCCGTTGGCTAGCAAAGTCACTTTGCTGCCTTTCTTTGGCAGATTCTTTGTCCATGAGATGGTGGCGGGCAGAGTCTTTCCCTCTTGCAATTCATAGATGGCATAGATGGTGCCACCGTCTTTGCTGGCAGTGAACCACACGTCGCCGTCGTGATAATCAGGTGTCGCTTTGGTGTCATAGATTGCCTTGCCGTTGGCTTTCAGCCACAATCCGATGTCGTGCAGACGCGTCACCGCCTCTTTCTGTATCAGTCCCTCCGGCGTCGGTCCCACGCCTAATACGAGGTTTCCACCTTTGGCAACGATTTCTACGAGCGTGTTCACCACTTTCTCAGGCGATTTCCATGTGGGATGTTTCACGTATCCCCAGTCGTTGGTCAGCGGTATGCAGCTCTCCCACGGATAGTCGAGTTGCTTGTCGGGTATCGTGCGTTCAGGCGTCTGATAATTTTCATAAGGTCCATGAATCGTTCGGTCTACCATGATGAGTCCCGGTTGATGTGCCCGTGCCATCGTTGCAATCTTCGGCATGTCGATGTCCTGATTGTTCTCTTTGCACACCCAGCCGCCATCCAGCCAGAGGATATCTACTTTGCCATAGCGTGAGAGAATCTCCTCCATCTGATTATATGTGAACTGTTTGAACTGGTTCCAGCGCCAAGGATATTTCTTGATGTCATAGTTCACATTGCGCCCTTTCTCTGGATACACGTCCCACCAATAATATTGCGAGTGCCAGTCGGGTTTCGAAAAATAGGTTCCTATCATGAAGTTCTGTTTGCGGAAAGCTTCCAGCACATATTTCAGCACGTCCTTTTGGGGATTGTCTTTGAACGCATGATGGGCGATCGAGAAATCCGTGTATCGGCTGTCGAACATGCAGAAGCCGTCGTGGTGCTTGGTGGTGAAAATCATATAGCGCATTCCAGCGTCTTTCATCACCGTCGCCCATTGGTCGGGATTGAATTTAGTGGGGTTGAATTTGTCCGCCTGTCCCCAGTACCAGTCTTTGTATTGCTGGTAAGTCATCGTGGTGTCGCGACTGATCCAGTCTTCGTCGCAAATCGACCACGACTCCACAATGCCCGGCACGGCATACAGTCCCCAGTGGAAAAGCACGCCGAATTTCAGGTCTTGCCAGTTGTGTAACTTGTTGACCACCTGTTGGTCGCTCGGCCATTCGTATGTCTGCGACTTTTCATAGACGTCGCCTTGCGCCATGGCACTGACCGATAGCACAAGCGCTAATAATGAAATGAAAGTTCTTTTCATGGTTCGAATATTTAATTGATGCAAATATAGGAATAATTTTTAAATTTATTATTTTGTTTTACTTGTTTTTGTCAATATTTTTTCGGAACTTTGCACGCTCAGTATAATCTATAAATCTATTTATTGCTCAAACGCAATCCTGGGGGCTATGAAGGACAATTCCGCAAAATGCTTTACAGGGTTATTTAAAACAACAGATCGACATGAAAACTATCAAGCTGTTTTTTTTGGCAAGTCTATTGCTAGTAGTATGCGGCGCGTCTGCCGCTAACCGTACCAAACACACCTTTGCCATCAAGGATGGAAATTTCCTCTACGATGCGAAGCCCGTGCAGATACATTCGGGAGAGATGCATTTTGCCCGTGTGCCCGCCCCATATTGGCGCCATCGCATGAAGATGATGAAGGCGATGGGACTCAATGCCGTCGCTACGTACGTGTTTTGGAATTATCATGAAGTGGCTCCTGGCAAGTGGGACTGGAAGACGGGCAACCATAACATTCGTGAATTTGTGAAGACCGCAGCCGAAGAGGGGCTGATGGTGATTCTGCGCCCAGGTCCTTACTGTTGTGCCGAATGGGAATTCGGCGGCTATCCCTGGTGGTTGCAGAAGACTCCGGGACTTGTGATCCGCACAGACAATCAGCTGTTCCTCGATTCGTGCCGCACGTACATCAACCAGCTCGCTGGTCAGTTGCGCGACCTCCAAATCACTCACGGCGGACCCATCGTGATGGTCCAGGCGGAGAATGAGTTCGGCTCTTACGTGTCGCAGCGCAAGGACATTCCGCTCGAAACGCACAAGAAATACAGTGCCGCCATCCGTCAGCAGTTGCTCGACGCAGGCTTCGACATCCCGATGTTTACCTCCGACGGCAGTTGGCTCTTCAAGGGAGGCACCATCGAAGGCGCGCTGCCCACCGCCAATGGCGAGGACAACGTGGACAATCTGAAGAAGGTGGTCAACGAATATCACGGTGGAGTAGGTCCCTATATGGTGGCTGAGTTCTATCCCGGTTGGCTCGACCATTGGAACGAACCGATGCCGAAGGTGAGCACAGAGAGCGTGACGAAGCAGACCAAGAAGTATCTCGATGCTGGTGTGAACTTCAATTTCTATATGATTCACGGCGGTACCAACTTCGGTTTCACTGCCGGTGCCAACTATGGCAACGCCACAAACATCCAGCCCGATATGACCAGTTACGACTATGATGCGCCGATAAGCGAGGCAGGATGGAACACACCCAAATATGACGCGCTGCGCAATCTCATGAAGGGTTACGTGAAATACAATGTTCCCGAGGTGCCCGCCCGCATTCCGGTCATTGCCATTCCTCACATCGCACTCAGCAAGACGGCTGACGTCTTTGATATGTTGGACAAGACCACGGCTGTGGAGAGCGACAAACCGATGACGTTCGAAGACCTGAACCAGGGTTCCGGATACGTGCTCTATCGCCGTCATTTCAATCAGCCCATCAGTGGCATGATGCGTGTGCCTGGCATCGCCGACTATGGCATCGTTTATATAAATGGTGAAAAGGTGGGCGAACTGAACCGCGTCACAGATAAGGACAGCATCCAGGTGAATATCCCGTTCAATGGTGTGATGGACATCCTCGTCGAGAATATGGGCCGCATCAACTATGGTGCGCGCATCACCGACAATCTGAAGGGCATCTTCAAGCCCGTCACCATCGAAGGAAATGAAATCACTGGCAGTTGGCAGATGTACAAAATGCCGATGAGCGAGGTGCCCGACATGGGCAAACTCCCTGCCGCTTACCGTCCCGGAATGCCTGTGCTCTACAGTGGCACGTTCGAACTGACCGATATCGGCGACACCTTCCTCGACATGGAGAAATGGGGCAAGGGCATCGTCTTTGTCAACGGCATCAATCTCGGCCGCTATTGGAAGGTAGGACCTCAGCAGACGCTCTATCTCCCTGGTTGCTTCCTGAAGAAAGGCAAGAACGACATCGTGATTTTTGAACAGCAGAATGATGAAAAGAAAACCGAGGTGGCAGGCGTTACCGTGCCGGTACTCGAAAAACTCGTGAAGTAGAATGAACAAACTTTTATATATTCTCAGTATGCTGCTGATACCTGTTTTTCAGGTGTCGGCAGCTTCTGTTCCCGCCAATGATGCCGTGACCGGCATCCGCCAACTCAATGGCACCACGGTGGAAGTGGTTTATAATGACGGCAAATGCCTCACCCTCGATTTCTACAGCAACAACATTTTCCGTATGTTCCAAGACAATGCAGGCGGCATCGTGCGCGAACCGGAGTCCACTCCGCCAGCAAAAATCCTCGTTCAGAATCCTCGGAAGAATGTCGACAAGTTGCGCGTGACCACGACGGACGCGGATGTGTCGGTGTCTACGGGCACGATACGCGTGGATATCAGCCGCAGTCAGGGTCTCATGCGCGTCACCGATTTGCGCACTGGCAGACAGGTGATGGCAGAATCGCAGCCCGTCAGCTTCAAACGCAGCAAATACACGGTGTCGCTCAGTGAGCAGCCCGACGAATATTTCTATGGTGGCGGCGTGCAGAACGGCCGTTTCTCGCATCGCGGACATAAGATTGAAATTGTGAATACCAACAGTTGGACCGATGGCGGCGTGGCTTCTCCCGCCCCTTTCTATTGGTCTACAGCCGGATATGCGGTGATGGGCTATACCTTCGCCCCCGGACTTTATGATTTCGGTGCCACTGCCAAGGGCGTGGTGACGCTGACTCATGATGCCAATTATCTGGATATGTTTGTCATGGTGGATGCCGAACCCGTGTCGCTGCTCAACGATTATTACCAGCTCACGGGCAATCCTGTGCTGCTGCCCAAGTTCGCTTTCTATGAGGGACACCTCAACGCCTATAACCGCGACTACTGGAAAGAGACCACCGAGGCAGGCAAGGGCATTCTTTTCGAAGACGGCAAGCGCTACATCGAAAGTCAGAAGGATAATGGCGGCATCAAGGAAAGCCTGAACGGGGAGAAAAACAATTATCAGTTCTCCGCCCGTGCCGTGGTCGACCGTTACAAGGCCCACGACATGCCGCTCGGTTGGGTGCTGCCCAACGACGGCTATGGTGCCGGTTATGGTCAGACCGAAACCCTCGACGGCAACATCGCCAATCTGAAAAGTTTCGGCGATTATGCCCGCAAGAACGGTGTGGAAATCGGACTTTGGACACAGTCTAATCTGCATCCTGTGGATGGTGTGAGCGCCCTCTTGCAGCGCGATATCGTGAAAGAGGTGCGCGATGCTGGTGTGCGTGTGCTCAAGACCGATGTGGCATGGGTCGGCGATGGCTATTCCTTCGGTCTCAACGGCATTGCCGACGTGGCGCACATCATGCCTTATTACGGTTCCGATGCCCGTCCGTTCATCATCTCACTCGACGGTTGGGCAGGCTCCCAGCGTTATGCCGGAATCTGGTCGGGCGACCAGACGGGCGGCAAATGGGAGTATATCCGCTTCCATATTCCCACCTACATTGGTGCGGGGTTGTCGGGATTGGGCAACATCACGTCCGATATGGACGGCATCTTCGGCGGCAAGAACGTCCCGGTCAATGTACGCGACTTCCAGTGGAAGACGTTCACGCCCATGCAGCTCAATATGGACGGCTGGGGCTCCAACCCCAAATATCCGCATATTTTGGGCGAACCGGCTGCCTCCATCAACCGCAGCTACCTCAAATTCAAGTCCATGCTGTTGCCTTACACCTATTCGCTTTCTCACGAGGCGTTGACAGGTAAACCGCTCATGCGTGCGATGTTTCTGGATTATCCTTCGGATTACACGCATGGCAGCGGCACGCAATATCAATATATGTATGGTCCCAACTTCTTGGTGGCACCGATTTATCAGGACACCGAGATGGATGCCGACGGCAACGACCTGCGCAATGGCATCTATCTGCCCGAAGGCACGTGGATAGACTATTTCAACGGCGATGTGTACGGCGGCAATCAGATGATTAACAATTTCGCCGCGCCCATCTGGAAGCTGCCTCTCTTTGTGAAGGCAGGGGCCATCATCCCGCTCAACAATCCCAACAACAATCCTTCTCAAATCAATCGCGACGCCCGCACCTACGAGGTCTACCCCAGTGGCAAGAGTTCTTTCTGCGAATATGATGACGACGGTACCACCGAGGCTTATCTCAACCATGCCTTCGCCACCACGATGATTACGTCGTCGCTTTCGGCTTCGGGTCGCTGCGATATCATGGTGGAGCCCACCGTGGGCGCTTTCGACGGGATGGTGAAGATGAAATCCACCGAGTTCATCATCAATCTCACCGCGCGTCCCAAGACCGTCCGTGCTTTCATCGGCAATGCAAAATCGCCCGTAGCTCTGCGCGAAGTGCAGACGATGAATGATTTGGCGGCAGGCAGCAACGTGTATTTCTACGACAAGGCTCCGCAACTCAACCGTTTCGCCACACCTGGCAGCGACTTCGCCAAAGTGGATATCACCAAGAATCCTCAGTTGCTGGTGAAGTTGGCTTCCACCGATATCACCCGCAACAAGGTGACTTTGCACATCGACGGTTATCAGTTTGCCGCCGCAGACAAGTCGAGATCCAAGACCGGCGCTCTCTCTGCTCCTGCCGATGCAGCCGTCAAAGCTGCCGATGCCACAGCCTATACGCTCACCCCGACGTGGCAACCCGTTGCCAATGCCGATTTCTATGAGATAGAACATGATGGTATCATTTATTCCACCATCCGACAGAACAAACTGTTGTTCAATGATTTGGCGCCTGAGACCGCTTATGATTTCAAGGTGCGCGCAGTGAACAAGTCGGGCGTTTCGCCATGGACGTCGTTCTCGGCAACCACCAAGAGCAACCCGTTGGAGTTTGCCATCCAAGGCATCACGGGCAAGACGGATGCCAAGAGCAGCGAAGATCATGAGGTGACGCGCCTGTTCGATTTCTCCGACAAGGGCGATATCTGGTTTGCTGAAATGGACAAGAGTGGCAAACCGTTTGTTCTGACCATGGATTTGCACGGCACCAGCACGCTCGACAAGATGCGTTATCTGCCGCGTGAAGGCGGTTCCTCAGGCACGTTCCTCAAAGGCAGCGTCGCCATCAGCACCGACGGCACCAACTGGACCGAGGTGGGACCGTTTGAATGGAAGGCTAACGATGATGCCAAGGAGGTGAAGTTCGAGGGTCAGCCGCAGGCTCGATACATCCGTCTCACCGTGACCGAGGCAGTGCGCAATTATCTTTCTGGTCGTGAAATCTATGTGTTCAAGGTGCCTGGCACCAAGACGCTCATCCCTGGCGATGTGAACCAGGATGGCAAGATTGATAGCAACGACCTCACGTCGTACGTCAACTACACGGGTCTACGCCGTGGCGATTCCGATTTCGACGGCTATATCAGCAAGGGCGATATCAACAACAACGGTTTGATTGATGCCGCCGACATTTCAGAGGTGGCTACCCGACTTGATGGCGGAGCTGTTGCGGATAATGCAACGTTGGCTGGCGAGATCGCAGTCACGCCCGAAAAGTCGCAATATAATGCCGGTGAGGACGTGAAAATCACGGTCTCCGGCAAGGGTTTGAAGGCTGTGAACGCTCTCGATTTGATTCTTCCTTATTCGGAGCGCGATATGCAGTTTGTGTCCATCGAACCGCTTGCGGTGAAGGGTATGCAAAACATGACCAACGACCGTCTGCACAAGGATGGTTCCAAGGTGCTTTATCCCACGTTTGTGAACGTTGGCGACCAGCCCACCCTGAACGGTGACGCCGATCTTTTCGTCGTTCATTTCAAGGCATTGCGCAAGCTGAAACTCGCCCAATTGCAGACCAACGGCATGTTGGTAGACAAGTCTCTGAACGTTTTAAATTTCTGATGTCTCAGGAATGAGGCAATTCTAATATTTCAGGAATGAGGCAATCGATATTGAGATTGCCTCATTCCCGTTGTATGGAAATAATATTTCCCGTTAGGGAAAAACTATCGGTAGATAATAAACCATGAAAATGGCCGTGAATCCGGGCTACGCCAAGTGATGTCGTAGAAGAGAAATCTTATTGCGCGAGTTTAATAACGTGATTTTACTAGCGCGATATTAGTAGCGCGATTTTAATAACGTGATTTTAGTAGAAAGTACCAAGAGGCATCAGCTCCTCTTGGTACTTTTTTTGTTGGTCCAGCAAGGGCGCATCCTCATGGGATCAAGTCTATAAAATGTCCCAACAGAGGTAAGAGTACAACCGAGTTGAGTTATGTGCATATTGCACATAAAAATCGTCGATATCGACCGAAATGTTAATTTATCCCTCTCATGCTTGCGATATTTTCAAATGAGAAAGAATTAGCTGAGAATATGCGAAATTTGAGCGTATTTCTCAACTCGTTGATATCCAATGCGTTAATATTGTATGGCTATTTTCTGGCATCTGTTTGATTGCTTTTGGAGTTGCAAGAAGCATCAAAATAGCCTCCAACTCATGGTTACTTGTGCTCCGTTTTGCCGTTACCGACAGTGCGAAAGCATGTTAGTTGCAGTGTCAGAGCATGCAAATCGCAAAATCAAAGCAATTTCCCGACATTGAGGGAGGCTATTTCTCGCTTTTCCGTTTCTATTTTGCAACTTTTTCCGAACAAAATTGCAAGTCGGATTTTAACTTAATTTCTTTTGTAAGTATAGTGAAGTTGACTTGAAATGTATTGCCTTTTGAATAAAAACGGAGTGTAAAAATAAATCGAAATAAGAGGGAATCATGCTAATAAACGTAAAAGAAAAAACAAAGAGAGAATCCTAAAGTTCATATAAAGACAGATCTCGCCATCGTGGGCGGTGGCCTGAGTGGTGTGTGCTGCGCGATCATGGCAGCGCGTAAAGGTGCCATGATGGTGCCCTCGTGGATGAAGCGTATAGCGTGGAAGCCGATGCCGAAGGCTAATGGAAACGAGGGATGGGTAAATAAATCAAAAATCAAAGTGATTTTGTCAATTTTTACGCGTGAGTCAGACAAATATGTCTTATCTTTGCCCTATTAATAATCCATTTATAAAACATGAAAGAGAAACTCATTTTTTTGTATTTATTGGTCTTTCCGATATTTGCATCTGCCGCCTCAGGCTTTTCGCTATACGGACTGACTTGTGACGACGCAGTAAACCCGCTGGGCATGGACAATCAGAAACCGTGCTTCGGCTGGAAAATTCATGCAGAACAAAGCAATTTCCTCCAGTCCGCTTATCAGATATTGGTATCTGGGAGCATGGCGGAATTGAACCGTGATGAAGGCGACGTGTGGAACAGCGAAAAGGTGAATGCAAAGCAATCTGTATCGGTGCCTTATCAGGGCAAAGGACTGATGCCGGCAACCACGTATTATTGGAAGGTGCGTATATGGGACAAGAATGGCACACCCTCGTCGTGGAGCGAGCCGCAGACATTCTCCATGGGACTGCTGACCGATGCCGACTGGCACAACGCTCAGTGGATAGCTATGCAAAAAGAAGATGCCGACGGCCGTCTCGTGCCTGGCATCCATGTATATGAAAATCCGAAGAAAATCCTCGGCGACAAGAAAATCGGAATGTATAAATTGCCCCAGTTCCGCAAGACGGTTTCCTTGAAGAAAACCGTGAAACGGGCTTTCGCTTATGTGTCGGGTCTCGGCCATTTTGATTTCTTCATCAACGGGGAAAAAGTGGGCAACCACTTCCTGGATGCAGGGTGGACCAATTATGACAAACAGGTGTTGTACGTCACGTTTGATGTGACCCGTCTGCTGAACAAAGGCATGAACGTTTTAGGCGTGATGCTGGGCAACGGTTTCTATAATGTGCCGAACGAACGGTATTTCAAGTTGACCACTTCTTACGGTGTGCCGAAGATGAAGATGCTGCTTGAAATTGAATATGATGACGGCACGAAGCAGCAGGTGGTTTCCGACACCAGTTGGAAGGTGACTGCTAGTCCAATCACCTATTCCAGTATCTATGGCGGCGAGGATTATGATGCCATGCTCGAACAACAAGGTTGGAAAGAAGGCGGATTCAACGATAAAGGATGGAGCCGTGCCGTGGCTGTGAGCAATACGGCGACGATGCGGTCTCAACAGTCCACGCCGCTGACGGTGAGGACAGACGTGCCCGTGGTGAGGAAATTCAAAAACGCAAAAGGATATTGGGTGTATGATTTGGGACAAAACTTCTCGGGCATCATCCGCGCCGACATCAGTTGGCAGGGCAGAGACACCGTGGTCTTCAGACCAGCGGAACTGCTGAAAGCCGACAGCTCGGCAAACCAAAAAGCCACGGGTTCGCCTTATTATTTCTCGTATCGCACACGGGCGGAAGGCGGCGAAACCGTTTGGCAGCCCCAGTTCTCCTATTACGGGTTCAGATACGTGCAGTTGGAAGGCGCAGTGCCATCGGGCGAGAGCAATCCGAACCATCTGCCCGAAATCAAATTCATCGTGGGTCTGCACACATGCAATTCCGCGCCAGAGGCGGGTTCGTTTGTCTGTTCCAAACCCATGTTCAACCAGATACACCACATCATCGACTGGGCGATACGCAGCAACGTGGCGAGCGTGCTCACCGACTGTCCGCACCGCGAGAAACTCGGTTGGCAGGAAGAGGCATATCTGATGCAGAACTCGTTGCTCTACCGTTACAATCTGTCGCGTCTCTACACCAAGATATTCGGCGACATGCAGGCTTCGCAACGTACCGACGGTTGCATACCTTCCATCTGTCCTGAATACGTGCGCTTCAACAGCGGGTTCGAGGATTCGCCCGAATGGGGCAGTTCTTTCATCATCGCCCCGTGGAACGTTTACAAGTGGTATGGCAAGAAACAAGACCTTGAGACATATTATCCGGATATGCAAAAATACGTCAGTTATCTGGGTTCGAGAACTCAGGATGGCATCATCGAATATGGGTTGGGCGACTGGTTCGACATCGGTCCTGGCAGTCCCGGATATTCTCAGCTCACATCGAAAGGCGTCACCGCCACGGCACTCTATTATCAGGATGTGACCATCATGCAGAAAGTAGCCGCCCTGTTGGGAAAGACGGATGACGAGAAGATGTACCAACGTCTGGGTGAAGACATCCGCAAGGCGTACATCAAAAAATATATGGACAGCACCACGGGAAAAATAGACCGTAACAGTCAGACCGCCAACGCCATCTCTTTGAGCGTGGGTTTGGTGGATGCTCAGGACACGGCGAGAATCATGCGCAACCTCATCGAGGATATCCGTGGCCGCAACAATGCGTTGACGGCTGGCGATGTGGGCTTCAGTTATCTGTTGCACACCTTGTCAGACCACGGCAGGTCGGACATCATCTACGATATGAACAGCAAATATGACGTGCCCGGCTACGGTTGGCAGTTGGCTCACGGAGCCACCGCGCTCACGGAATCATGGCAGGCATATAAGTCGGTGTCCAACAATCATTTCATGCTAGGTCATCTCATGGAGTGGTTCTACAGCGGCATCGGCGGCATCCGGCAGTCGGAATCGTCGGTAGCTTTTGATGATATCATCATTGACCCGCAGATTGTGGGCGACCTCACGAGCGCGTCCGTTTCTTATGAATCCCCTCACGGCACCATCCGAAGCGAATGGAAACTGGAGGGCGACGATTATGTGCTGCATGTCTCCATACCCGCCAACACGCGTGCCTCGATATACCTCCCGCAGGATGATGCCAACAGCATCAGTAATTTCGGGATGCCCATCTCGGCTGACAAAGACATTAATTTCAAGGCGATCGCCCCTGGCAAATCGTGCGTGAACGTGGGTTCAGGCGATTATCAATTTTTAATGAAGAATAGTAAGGCCGACGGCTCTGCCTCGTCCCATAACAAATAAAAGATGAAACATCCATTTAAACATTCACTGCTGGTAATCGTTTTAGTTGCATTGTGCATTTTAGCTCAAAAGATACAATTAGGTTAGTTGAAAAAGATGTTTTAGGTTAACAGGAAGGATTCGTCAAAAAAACGAATCCTTTTTTATTCGCGTTTTGATGTTTTATCATTTTTTACTTTATTCGTTATGTTTTTTTTCTTATTTTTGCGGCATTCGATACAACTAAATAACAAAACAGTATGAAAAGACAAATGATATGCAATGCCATCTCGTTGTTGGCAATGATGCTGCTCGGCACGATATCTGCCTTTGGCGGTGACGATGTGACGACCAACGGCAAAGACAAGCAGGACGCGGTAATCAGCAACATCCTGACTCGTACATCCATACGGGAGTATCAGGACAAGGCAGTGGAAAAAGACAAAGTGGAGACGCTGTTGCGTGCCGGTATGGCAGCACCGTCGGCAGTGAATCGTCAGCCGTGGCACTTCATTGTGCTGACGGATAAAAAGATGTTGGCAGCCATCGCCGACATTACGCCCAATGCCGCTATGGCTGAAAAGGCGCCGCTTGCCATTGTGGTGTGTGGTGATATGACCAAAGCCCTTGCGGGCGGAGGCCGTGAATTCTGGGTACAGGATGCGTCGGCTGCCACTGAAAACATTCTGTTGGCTGCCCATGCTTTGGGCTTGGGCGCTGTATGGACAGGAACTTATCCTTCGAAAGACCGCAGTGCGAAGGTCGCGGAATTGCTGAAAATGCCTGATACGCTGATACCTCTGAACACAATCGTCATCGGATATCCAGCCGAGAATCCTGCACCGAAGGATAAATGGAATCCGCAAAACATATCCTATAACTTTTATGGTGGAAAAGAGGATGGCTCTGTATCGGTGGCTCAACCACTGTGTCAATAGTAGTGACACCGATATCTCTAAATGGTTGATAGTCAAAATGGTACGTATCCGCTTAAATGTCAATGATACGGAGGCTATTGTAAAAATCGAAAACTGTTAGTACCTTTGCCGTACCAACAAACAAATCTGCGAAGTGCAGTATGGTATCTGTCTCTGTTCGTCCTCGGAAAGGTATCGGCTGCACTTTCTTTGTTGTCAATACTCAAATAAATCTCGATTTTGTTTCGTTTTGCACGATATTTGCAGTATCTTTGCACCTTGAAAGTTCGAACATTTTATTATATGTAATTATGGCAAAGAAAGCTTTATTGATGATTCTCGATGGATGGGGAATCGGAAAACATGGTAAGGGCGATGTTATCTATAACACACCGACTCCTTATCTGGACTATTTGTATGCAATTTCTGCTCATTCCCAGTTGCAGGCTTCAGGTGAAGACGTGGGTCTGCCCGACGGTCAGATGGGTAACTCTGAGGTGGGCCACCTCAATATCGGCGCAGGCCGAGTGGTATATCAGGACTTGGTGAAGATTAACCGTGCTTGCAAAGATGGCTCAATATTGAAGAATCCGGAGATCGTTTCAGCTTACAGCTATGCTCAGAAGACGGGCAAGAAACTGCACCTGATGGGACTGACCAGCAACGGCGGTGTACACTCTTCACTGGATCATCTTTTCAAATTCGTAGAGATTTCCAAGGAATACGGACTCAAAAATACATTCGTTCACTGCTTCATGGATGGTCGTGATACCGACCCGAAGAGTGGTGTAGGTTTCATTCAGCAGTTGACAGACGTTTGCGCAAAGAATGATGCTGCCATCGCAAGCATCGTGGGCCGCTTCTATGCCATGGACCGTGACAAACGTTGGAACCGTGTGAAAGAGGCTTACGATTTGCTCGTTGACGCCAAGGGCAAGCAGAGCAATGATATGGTGAAGGCTATGGAAGAAAGTTATGCCGACGGCGTGACCGACGAGTTCATCAAGCCAATCAACAACGCTTCTGTTGACGGAACAATCCAGGAGGGTGATGTAGTGATTTTCATCAACTTCCGTAACGACCGTGCCAAGGAGTTGACAAGTGTCCTCACCCAGCAGGATATGCCGGAAGAGGGAATGAAGACCATTCCTAATCTTCAGTATTATTGCATGACTCCGTATGATGCATCGTTCAAGGGCGTTCACATTCTGTTCCCGAAAGAGAACGTGCAGGATACGCTGGGCGAGTATCTGAGCAAACAGGGCAAAAAACAGCTGCACACCGCAGAGACCGAGAAATATGCTCACGTAACATTCTTCTTCAACGGCGGTCGTGAGGCTCCGTTCGACAAGGAAGACCGCATACTGGTTCCGTCTCCAAAGGTTGCCACTTACGACCTGAAACCGGAGATGAGCGCTTACGAAGTAAAGGAAAAGCTGGTAGGTGCCATCGATACACAGGAGTATGATTTCATCGTTGTCAACTTCGCCAACGGTGACATGGTGGGCCACACTGGCGTTTACAATGCTATCGCCAAGGCTGTACATGCAGTGGATAATTGCGTGAAAGACGTCATCGAGGCTGCCAAGGCTAATGACTATGAGGCTATCATCATCGCCGACCATGGCAATGCTGATAACGCTATCAATGAGGATGGCACTCCAAACACGGCTCACTCGCTGAACCCTGTGCCATTCATCTACGTCACAGACAACAACTCTGCAACGGTCAAGGATGGTCGTCTGGCAGACGTCGCTCCTTCCATCCTGCATATCTTGGGATTGGAACAGCCTGGTGATATGACGGGTGAGAACCTGATTTCAGACAATAAGTAAATGATTTTGGACGAAAAGTCTATATAAGAAAAACGGATGTGGCATTTGCGCTACATCCGTTTTTTTCGTATTTAATTTTGAATTATTTACTATGATTACCCGCAAATAATCCTAAAGCCAGATTTCCCGTTAGGGAAAAACTATTGGTAGAAAAACGGTTTCTCAAATAATCTTTGAATCCCATAGGGATTTGTCATAAGCAGATGGAACAAGGTTAATCCCTATGGGATTCCCATTTTTTGGATATGTTTGGATTTCTACCGATAGTCAATGCCTACGGCATTCTTTCCCGCTATAGTAAAACCATGGTAGAATGATGCCTACTGCATTTTCGGAATGAGGATATCTTGCGAATATTATTATTTGCTTTTTCTTTTTTTAGTCTTTCGTCTCAAACGTCATTTGTTTACACATTCCAACATTATTTCGATAAGTCGCGGCAGGGCGTAATTGTCCAGTTCCGACTCGTCTATCCATACGAAATCATCGGGCAGTTGGGGCTTCTGCTGCGTTTCCAAAAGGTAGAAGTCGGCGTAGATGATTCGATGCGTGAGCACATGTTTTACGTTTCGTTCCAGTAATGTCAGTTTTCCTTCAAAGTCGGGTATCTTTTTGTCTTCCTCAATCAAAAGCGGTTCCCAAAGCCCTTGCCATATATCGCCCGCCGGACGACGGCGGATGGCAGTCTGGTGATGGCAACGGATGTAAATATATGAGAAATGGCGGGTCTTGATTTTTGTGGTTTTGAGTTTAACGGGTAGTTGTCCGATTCTGTTTGTGCGGAGAGCTTCACAACTTTCCGATAGCGGACATATGTCGCACCTCGGTGAAGTGGGCGTGCATTGAGTAGCACCGAAATCCATCATCCCTTGGTTGAAAGCCGCAGGTTGGTCGATGGGCAAAAGCGATTGCGCCAATGACGTAAACTCCTTTTTCCCCTCAGTGGAATTGATGGGCGTCTCTATGCCGTAATGGCGGGACAGTACACGGTAGACGTTTCCATCGACTGCGGCTACAGGCAGGTCGAAAGCGAAGGAACCGATGGCCGCCGCAGTATAGTCGCCTACGCCCTTGAGTTTTCTGATTGTTTCAAAGGTGTTCGGAAAACTGCCCAGTGCGGCAATCTGCCGTGCCGCCGTGTGCAGATTTCGTGCGCGGCTGTAATAGCCCAGTCCCTGCCAAAGGCGCAACACTTCGTCTTCGCTTGCGTCCGCAAGAGATTGCACCGTGGGGAAGCGTTGCATGAAACGTTCCCAATAAGCGCGGCCTTGCTGGATGCGCGTCTGTTGCAGGATCACCTCGCTCAACCATATCGCATACGGGTCTTTAGTCTCCCGCCAAGGCAAGTCGCGGCCGTTCTCTCCGAACCATTCCAGCAATGCAGATGTAAAATCACTGTGTGCCATTCCTCTGTTTTTAGAGTGCAAACTTACACAAAAATATCTGTTTTCGGGAATACTCGATGAAAAATAATGCAGATGCACCGATGATATTATGTATTTTTATTTTTATTGAATTTGCGATATTATTTGGCTAAACATTTCATTTTTAATATCTTTGCAGATTGTATGGCTCATGAGTCTAATTAAACATCGCAGATGATATGAACGTAAAGATAGAAGAATCGTGGAGAAAACATATCGATGCCGAGTTCGACAAACAGTATTTCGTCGACTTGACCAATTTCGTGCGTGAAGAATATTTGCATTATCAATGTTTCCCTCCAGGCAAAATGATATTCAATGCCTTCAACCTATGTCCTTTTGACAAGGTGAAAGTGGTGATTATCGGTCAGGATCCGTATCACGAACTGGGCCAGGCTCATGGTCTGAGCTTCTCTGTGAACGACGGAATCCCGTTTCCGCCGTCGCTCGTCAACATCTTTAAGGAGATAGAAATGGACCTCGGTACTCCGATGCCCACCACGGGCAATCTCACGCGATGGGCCGAACAGGGCGTGCTGCTGCTCAATGCCACACTCACTGTGCGTGCCCATTATGCAGGCAGTCATCAGCGCAAGGGCTGGGAGAAGTTTACCGATGCCGCCATCAAGGCGCTGAGTGCCGACCGGGATCATCTCGTTTTTATCCTCTGGGGCGGCTATGCACGTTCCAAGGCTTCGCTCATTGATGCGTCGAAACATCTCATTCTGCAATCGGTACACCCGTCACCCCTTTCAGCAAACCGTGGCGGCTGGTTCGGCAATCATCATTTTTCACTGACCAACCGATATTTGGTTCAGAATGGTATAGAACCGATAAAATGGTGAGACATGATGGATAAAGATATTATTCCGATTATACAAGTGGGCGATGTATTGCTCTCGCCCGACATATTGACCGAAAAGTTTTGTTGCGATCTTGACGCTTGCAAAGGTGCCTGTTGTGTGGAAGGTGAAGCCGGCGCGCCTGTCACGCTGGATGAGATAGGAGGCATTGAAGATTCTCTGGACACTGTATGGGGCGACTTGTCTGCTTCGGCACAATCGGTCATTGATAAGCAAGGCGTTGCATACACTGACCCCGAAGGCGAACTGGTGACAAGTATCGTGGGCGGCAAAGACTGCGTGTTCACGTGTTATGAGAACGGAGTGTGCCTGTGCGCCTTGGAGCGGGCATGGCGCAAGGGAAAGACGAGGTTTTGCAAACCGATATCATGCGCGCTTTATCCCATCAGGGAGAAACGGTTCGCTGACGGACTGGTGGGCCTGAATTATCACAAGTGGAGCGTTTGCAAAATGGCGGTGGAAAAAGGAAACGAACTGGATTTGCCCGTTTATAAGTTTTTGAAAGAGCCACTCATTCAGCGTTTCGGAGAAGAGTGGTATCAAGAATTGTGCGAAGTGGCTGAAAAAATATTATCTTAGCTTCGGCGGTATTCCAGCGGTGACATTCCCACATGCTCCTTGAAGTATTTTCCAAAGAAACTTTGGTTGGGGAAATTCATGTCGATGGATATTTCTTTGATGCTTTTGGCGGAATTTTTCAGCAAGACTCGGCTCTCCATTGTCACGTAATTGTCTATCCACTCGTTCGGGGTGCGGTGACTAACTTGCTTGATGGTCTCGGAGAGATATTTCGGGGAGATGTTCATCTGCACTCCATACCATCCCACACGGCGCTCTCTGCGGAAGTTTTGTTCCACGAGTTTGATGAAAGAAGTGAACACCGATTCCGCTCTTGTCATCTTCTTGTCTGCAACGTCCTGTATGCGATAGATGGCGTTGCTCACGTCATAAACCATTGTTGTCATCATCGACTGTACTGTCTCCCGACGGAAATGGTGGTCGTGTTCGTCCACTTTCTTCTTGATCATTCTCACATAGTTGACGATGGTGTTCGCCTCTTCTGGCATCAGAGAGCAGACGGGATGGCTTCTGGAAAAGAGGAAAAGGGATGAAAGTTCGTGTACACCTTTGATGATTTCATTGAAGAAATCATAAGAAAGCATGATGGCGATGCCTCGGCAGTCGCTCGACAATAAATAATTGTCTGTTACCTGGTCTTCGCCGATAATCATGATGCAGTTTGGTTCTACCGTATATTTAATGGTGTCTACCGTGTATTCGGCCCTTCCCGTGAGGCAAATGGCAAGTAAAAGACATTTCATTCGACGTGGACCCTGCGGCAGAGGTACATTGGTAAACTCATCGAAGATGATTAAGTCGTCGTCAAGATAACTTCCATTGCATGCTTTTTTGGCAGTCTCAATTGAAGTTTCGTTCAGTTGCAGATTGTTCATTTTTTCGTATTTAAGTGGCAAAGGTATGAAAAAACTTGCAGACTATCAAATAAAAATCGAAAAATCGAACACAACTGGCGGCTGGTAAAGAGGTTTAGTATCTATAGCTGGCGTGCGGATAGGATTCTATCGCGATGCCTTCCACCTTTTGAATCTGTTCTTGCTTGAAATTTTCGTCACCACAAATGATGACGCGCCGACATTCCGCGATACTGAATTTGCGGCAAGCCTGCTCGTCAATATTCCCGTTGCAGATGTATTCCAGACCGCCGATATTGATTCTTTCTCCCTCTTTCGCGTTCCTGATTGTCACGCGGATCCATCCTTTGAAGGCTGTTCCGAAATCATAAATCACGCTGTCGCCTTCGATGTCGAAATAGTTGGGATTGAGTATCTTGCTCACTCTCTTGCCTGTGTAAAATGATTGCAGCGTGGTGGTTGCTTCGCTCTGATTGTCGGATGCGGGTGCCGCCGTTAGCCAACAGGCGGCATCAATGTCGTTGGATTTCCATCTCAGCGGATATGAATTGGCATCGATGCTCTCGTTTCCGTCGGTGGTTATCGAGTGGTTTGACTGGCGACATATCCAGTTTCCGTCTGAAACGTATGAGAAAGGTTGTCCGTATTTGCTCCTTCCTGAGAATGAAACGGCTATTTGTCTGTCGGTGATGTGCGGATATGACGGGGCATACCACACGGCGATGGTGTTCTCGCCGTTGCGCAGAAATCGGGTGACGTCGTAGGTGATGGCGATGGAATTGTCTGTAGCTTCGTCACGATATGGGATGAGGACATCTGTGCTCACATTATATTGGTTGACAAATAGATCGAAATTCCCTGTAGAAGTGATTGTGATGGATGCTTGCTCAGGGTGCCCTTTTGCAGGATAGGTTTGTCGGAACCATACTTGAGATGTGCTGTCGGGTGTGGGATAGGAAATCCACGGAGTGCTGAATGTCTGCGCTGAGGCTTTCAGCACGCCGAGGAACATGATGCTCATTAATATTATTCTGTTCATTTGATCGTTTTTGTCTGTCCGGCTTTCAGCTTCAGTTTCTTTGTTGTGCCGTTGTATTTCACATTGACCTCGCCGCCCACTTTACTTTTGATAACTGCTTTGGTCACTTTTCCACCGTTCCAAGTCATGCCTACTTCGTATCCGCCACGGGCGCAGATACCGCTAATCGAACCGCTTTTCCATGCTTCTGGTAATGCGGGAAGTAGTTCTATGCAGCCGTCGCCACTCTGCACGAGCATCTCGCAGACACCTGCCGTGCCACCGAAATTGCCGTCGATTTGGAAGGGTGGGTGAGCATCGAAGAGGTTGGGATAGGTTCCGCCGCTACGTCTGCGGTCGGCACCTTGATAATTGTCAGGCGATACATAAGTCAGAAGTTTCTGATACAAGTGGTATGCCTGTTTGGCATTGTGGAGTCGTGCCCACAGGTTGATGCGCCATCCGGTGCTCCATCCCGTGGTTCTGTCACCTTTGATTTCCAATGATCTTGTGGCTGCATGAGCCAAATCAGGTGTCTTGTCAGTCGTGATCTGATGACCTGGGTACACGCCGATGAGATGTGACTGGTGACGGTGCTGGAAATCCCAGTCGTCCCAATCGTAGTACCATTCGTTGATATCGCCGCTGTGACCGATGGTATAAGGGTGCAGCTTTTCGATGGCTTTGTTGAGATTGATGATGGTGTTCATCTCGCTCAACTTCCCTACGGGAGAATCATTTCGTTTCCCTTGCTGTTCATGCTCTAGCAACGCAGCGGCGCGAGAGGTGTTGAGAAACAGTTCGCGGATGATGGCTAGGTCGGCTGTTCCGCCATAACAGGTGGTGCCATGATATCCTTTGTCGGTCTTGTATTCGTTTTCGGGCGATGTGCTTGGGGCAGTGATGAGTTCGCCGGGATGCTTAGGATTGTCGATAACCCACTCTAGCATGAAGTCGGCAGCGCCTTTCATCAGTGGATATGCCGTGTCTTTGAGGTACTGGATGTCGCGTGTGAAATCAAAATGTTCCCACAGAGCCTGTGAGAGCCACGCACCGCCCATGTTCCAGTTGCTCCATTCGGGACTTTCATGCTTTTCGCCCACAGGATTTGTCATAGCCCAGATGTCCGAGTTGTGACTGGAACACCAACCCTTGTTGATGCCGTAATAGTTTTGTGCGGTGTATCTTCCGTTGTCTGCCAGAGCCTTCATGAACGAGCTGAGCGGCAACGTCATTTCCGACAGGTTGCTCACCTCTGCGGGCCAATAGTTTTCTTCCAGATTGATGTTTACGGTGTAGTTGCCCCTCCATGGCGAACGTAGATGAGGTGTCCAGAGCCCTTGCAGATTGGCAGGTACACCCTCGGTGCGTGAACTGGAGATGAGCAGATAACGTCCGAATTGCATGTATAATGTTTCCAAATACGGGTTGTTGCCGCCCTGGTCGGTATAATCTTTCAACTGTTGCTCAGTCGTCCGCATGTTGTCCAGTTTCGCCCCGTCGAGAGACAATGTCAGTCTCTTGAAATACTTCTGATAGTCTGCCACGTGGCGGTCGCGCATCTGATTGTAAGTATAGTTCACGGTGTGCCATGCGTCGTCAGCGGCTTTCTCTATATATGGTGCGCCTTCGGTAACCGGATTCTTGTCGAACCCGTTGAAACTGGTCTCATTCACGAAATAGATGGTCGCTTCGCTCACACCGTCCAGATACAAGGATGAATCGGCGGCATTCACGTTTCCGTCTGTGTTTTTGATTTTCAGGATTGAACAGAAATGGATGCTGTTGGTCTCGTCGCCTGTCACATGTCCTGTCATCGTCAACTGACCGTTGCTGGCTTTCACACCGTGCGGAATCTGTGCTGTGAGGACGATTTTGCAGTTGATGGCGCCTGGCTTGGATGCTTTCAGATGGATGGCGATGAGTTTATCGGGATTTGAAGCGAAATATTCGCGCGTGAAGGTCACTCCACCTTTTATATATCTGTCCCGGCAGATGGCACTGTCGAGGTTGAGTTCGCGATAATAATTCTCCGCGTTGCCATTCACATCGTCAATGATGTGCAGAGTGGCAAGTGGTTGGTAATATTGCGAGTTGGGACCCTGCACGTAATGTTGCAGCGAGTCGGCGGCTCTGTAATCTTCCTTGAACAGGGCTTCCCTAATCTTTGGTATCCATAAGTGTGCATCCTTGTCCATGTTCTTGTCCACGGGCTTGCCTGTCCACATCGTGATGTCGTTCATGTAGATGATGTTGTCATTGACTCCTCCATAGACCAGGGCTCCAAGTTTGCCGTTGCCTATGGGCATCGATTCTTCAAAATACGTTGCCGGCGTGTTGTACCACAGCTTCATCGGCAGTTGCTGTTGTGCCATCGATGCAGCGGAAATACAACTAAGCATCAAGGCAATGAAAATTTTTTTCATGATAGATGTTTGAATGTTTCTGCAAAATTAGCAATTTATCTTTTAACAGCATCATGCAGACCGCATTTTATTGGTGTGCATTTGCATATTTCATTTCTGAGAAACAAAAAAATGGGGCGGATATCTCTTCCGTCCCATTTCGTTTATATCGTTGGATATCATTTATGCATCGATATTGGCATACGTGGCATTTTCTTCGATAAACTCGCGGCGCGGCTCCACGTCGTCGCCCATCAGCATGGAGAACACCTCGTCGGCGTCGGCGGCATTCTCGATGCTCACCTGTTTCAGCAGACGTGTCTTCGGATCCATGGTGGTCTCCCACAACTGTTCGGGGTTCATCTCACCCAAACCTTTGTAGCGCTGGGTGTGAATGCTCTTGCCGTCTTCCACACCGTTGCCGTATTTGTCGAGGAAAGCCTGACGCTGCTGGTCGGTGTAGCAATATTCTTTGATTTTGTTCTTGAATGTGCAGAGGTAGAGCGGAGGAGTGGCGATATATAAGTGTCCCTCCTGTATCACCTTCGGCATGAAGCGGTAGAAGAGTGTCATAATCAGCGTGTCGATGTGAGAACCATCGACATCGGCATCGGTCATGATGATAATCTTGTTGTAACGCAGTTTATCCACATTCGCCTCGCGGTCGCCTTCGCCTTCCACGCCGAAGCGCACGCCGATACTCTGGATGATGTTCATCACGGATTCGGCTTCGAACACTCTGTGCCACTGAACTTTCTCTACGTTCAGAATCTTACCGCGCAATGGCAATATCGCCTGTGTGTAACGGTCGCGTCCCTGCTTGGCTGAACCACCGGCGGAATCACCCTCGACGAGGAATATCTCACAGTCTTTGGGGTCTTTGTTGGAGCAGTCGGCCAATTTGCCTGGCAGTCCTCCGCCCGACATCGGGTTCTTGCGCTGTACACTCTCGCGTGCCTTGCGGGCAGCGATACGTGCTGTGGCAGCCAGCACCACCTTGTCGCATATCATCTTGGCTTCCTTCGGATGCTCCTCCAGATAGTAGGTAAGAGCTTCTCCCACAGCCTGCTGGACTGCACCAGCCACCTCGCTGTTACCCAGCTTGGTCTTGGTCTGTCCCTCGAACTGCGGCTCTGCCACCTTGATGGAGATGACTGCGGTGAGGCCTTCGCGGAAGTCTTCGCCTGCAATCTCGATCTTTGCCTTCTCGATTTGTTTTGATATCACCGGGTCGGCATCGGCATAAGCCTTCAGCGTACGTGTCAGCGCGATACGGAAACCGGTGAGGTGGGTACCACCTTCAATGGTGTTGATATTGTTCACATAAGAGTGGATGTTCTCGGAATAATCGGTGTTGTACATGATAGCAACCTCGATGGGTGTGCCTTGTTTCTCCGTCTTCAGATAGATGACATCATCGAACAGGTGTTGACGGTGACGGTCTACGTAACGAACGAATTCCTTCAGTCCGTCTTTGGCATGGAAAACCTCTTTGCGGATCTTGCCGTCCTCATCGGGACGCATATCTATGAGCGTGATTTTGATGCCGGCATTCAGATAAGCCAGCTCGCGCATACGGCTTGCGATGATATCCCATTTGTAGACTGTGGTGGTGAAGATGGAGGCATCCGGCCAGAACTGCTGGCGCGTACCCTGCAAATCCGTTTCGCCTACCACCTTGACAGGATAGAGCGGTTTGCCTTTTTCGTATTCCTGCTGATAGATTTTGCCGTCACGGAAAACCTGAGATTTCATGTGTGATGATAGTGCGTTCACGCAACTTACACCTACGCCGTGCAGACCGCCGCTGACTTTGTAAGAACCTTTGTCGAACTTACCGCCGGCGTGCAGCACCGTCATGACAACTTCCAGTGCCGACTTGTGCATCTTCTTGTGCTCATCCACAGGAATACCGCGGCCGTCATCCTGCACTGTGATGGAATTATCTTCGTTGATGGTGACTTCAATGTTTGAACAGAAGCCTGCCATCGCCTCGTCTATTGAGTTGTCTACGGTCTCATTAACCAAATGGTGCAGACCCTTTTCACTGATGTCGCCAATGTACATTGCCGGGCGCTTGCGCACAGCCTCAAGGCCTTCGAGCACCTGGATGTTACTGGCCGAGTAGTTACTCTCGTTGTTCTGATTTTCTGCCATTTCTTCTTTTAAATATATTAACGTGCAAAGATACTAAAAAAATGGCATACATGAAAATATTTGTGCGATAAAATTGCCTAAAAACGAGCTCTCGTTTTTGTTCTTTTTTGTGATACTTTTTTATTACCTTTGCATTCGATATGAATAATCTTCGTTGCTACACATTTTCAGTTCTTTTTCTGCTTGCTTCCGTTTCGGCTGTGGCAGGCACCTTTTTCACCACCAGGGATTTCTCGTGCAACGAGCGGAGCGACAGCATGGCGTTCGCGGCACGTGTGGATTTCCCCTTGACGGGGAACGCTGCTGCCATGCGAAGTGTGAAACGGTGGATATGCGATGTGCTCGACATCGATACGCCGCAGACGATGGATGAGTCGAATTTTGAAAATTTTCTGCGCGTGAGTTGCAGCCAGTATTTCGAGA
>Ga0116191_1000780_pt1 | contig 27230 bp, 23 predicted proteins | sample AD_UKC111_MetaG_FD_89897 | JGI IMG/M metagenome (GOLD analysis project Ga0116191, IMG submission 89897) | Active sludge microbial communities of municipal wastewater-treating anaerobic digesters from Hong Kong - AD_UKC111_MetaG | ecosystem: Engineered > Bioreactor > Anaerobic > Digestate... | reverse complement strand
ATTTGCCCGATAAAATTCAAATAGCCGCTGTCAAGCAGCTGATTTGCCGAAAAATTGATGGAAACAGGCTTCAACTCCATGCCCGATTCCTTCCAGTCCGCCAGCTGCTTGATCACCTTCTCCGTTACGATCCTCCCGATCTGGATGATGGAACCGTTAATCTCCGCGACGGGGACAAAATCCCCCGGCGAGACGTCAGACCCTTTCAGCCGCAGCAGCGCTTCATAACCGCGGACCTCGCCCTTCCTCAGATCGATCTGCGGCTGATAAACGAGCTTAAATTCGTCGTTTTCAATGGCTTCACGCAAAAGGAGCTCGATTCTGGATTTATTCACCTGGCTGTTCATCATGCTGCTGTTGAAGTACCGATAGCCGTTTTTACCCGAATCCTTGACGGAATACATGGCAAGATCCGCATTCATGATGAGCTGGTTCACGTCCGTGCCGTCTTCCGGAAAGAGAGTAATCCCCATGCTGAATCTGATTTCGATATCGTTGTTTTCCACATGGATCGTGCTTCTGAAGGATTCCCTGATCCTGCCGATCAGCTGGTCTATTTCCCCCGAAGCGCCCGTGCGCTCCGCATACAATAAAAATTCATCACCGCCGAACCGGGATACCCAGGCATGTTCACCGGCGGTTTCCTTCAGTCTGAACGCGATGGTTTCGATAACCCGATCACCGAACACATGGCCGAGGGTGTCGTTGATTCCCTTGAAGTCGTCGAGATCGAGCATGATCACAGCGCCTTTTTTCCCTTCTGACAGCTTCGCTTCCAGCAGATCGATAAACTGCCTGCGGTTCGGCAGCTTTGTCAGGGGGTCGTGCAGCGCCAGGAAATTCAGCTCATTGAAGTACTGATGCAGCTTGGCGAGCAGGTTGTTCATGGAATCGATAACGCCGTGGAACGGATTGTTTCTCGATACCTCCACCTTCAGCAGTTCGTTCTTTTCGATATCGATGTTCTGGATCTCCTTGTCGATGTATTTGACCTGATCGATAAACTCGGTATAATTTCCATGCATCTCCACCAGAGCGGTGGCAACGACTCCGACCTCGTCATTCTGTCTCGCATATGCCGTAAGATCATTGGGGAATTTGAAGTTGAAGTCGGTCATGCGATTGATGACGTAAGAGATCTCAAGGATCGGTTTTGTGAATCGCCTGGAAATCTGGTATACGATCAGGAAAATCAACACCAGGGTCAGCGCGTAAATGATCAGCAGAATACTGGTCATGGCCCGGGCTTTTTGAAGGATCTCGTTTTTCTCGACAACGGAAACGATATGCCAGCCGGTTTCTTCGGACGTCACGGCATTCATGACGTAGTCTATATTGTCGATCTTTGATTCAAATACGGCTTCCTTCGCCTTTCCCAGCTCGTTGAAACCGGAAAGCCTGAGCTCCTCCGGTGTCTTCATGATCCAGTCCCGATGATACGGACTGACAAGGAATTTATGATTCGGACTCATAAGAAGAATATAGCCCGAATCGCCGATCTTGATATTATTGAGGCTGGTCGTCAGGTCGTACAGGTTTACCGTGATGCCGAGAACGCCTGACGCATAGCCCCTCTCGTCCCGGATCTGTTTTGTAAATCCGACGACCATTTCATTGGATACCTTTGTCAGATAGGGTTCCGAGATCTGAACGTCTTCTTTATGAATCGTGGATTGATACCAGGGTCTCAGTCTGGGCTCATACGCCTGCCTGGCCTGGAACCTGGGATACTCCATATATCCGCCGTCTGCCGTTGCAAGGAACACGAAGTTGACCTCCTTATGACTGGTCTTTAAAAGCCGGAAATGTTCCTCGATGGTCTTTTCCGTCTCGCTTGCCCTGTAGCGGAAGGTGCTTCTCTCATATCGGGTGTAGTTCTGAAGATTGTGGTTTGCGTTTTTCACGCTGTCCAAAGAGGAGAGCAGCCTGATCTCCTGTTTCATGTTTGCGACCAGAGACTCGTCGATGAGATCGGTGATCCTGTAAAGGATCTGATTCGTGTTGTCGATGCTATTTTTGTACAGCCAGTCCTCCGTGTAGGATTTCAGATACGCTCCGCCCAGGATATAAGGGATCAGGCATCCGATAAAGATTGCCGCCAACAGCTTGTTGCGCATCGAACCGTTCTTATTCATGCAGCCGCCCTCCCTGCCGCTAGTACTCCATATCATTTATCGGCCGTTGATCGTGTAATTTTAGGGCTAAATTTTTCGAAGTCCGCGAATTTGATAATAAAAAACCCCAACATGTTAAAAAAAGCTAAAGTTTTATGGGAGCGTGCCGATAAAGAGTATGACAGGCTATAGGTCCTGCCGATATTGAATCAAAGATGTGTGGAGCGAGAATAACTGGAGTAGCAGGCTAGGGCGCAAATTGCAGTTGCAGTTGCGGTTGCCTTGTTCCTGTTTTCGTATCACAGATCGCAGTAATGAAGCATTACTGCATTGATAAAATATCTGAAAGGAGAGGTAGCTATGAATGCGGCGATATCGAGTGTTATAAGGACTCAGTCCTCGAATCCCGCATCGGCAAGCAAGGTGGAGAACGAAGCCGTTAAATCTGCCGAGGCTGCTGCCGGAGGACAGAACATCGCTGAGGAGACAAGCGTATCTTCAAAATTTGACACGCTTGAGCTGAGCCAAAAATATCTGGCGTACAGGACACAGAGCGAAAACAAGGCTCTGCAGGACAAGACAAGCCAGTTGAATTCAACGGTCATCAAGAAATATTCCGAGGAAAAGAAATTTCAGAATGACAAGAAGGATTCCGATGAGAAGGATCCGCTGGGAAAAAACGGTAAAAAGTTTTATTACTACAATCCCATCTATTCCTATACGGAATTCGAATTGACCCAGATGTATAACGACGGAACGATTAGCAGAGCGGAATACGAAGCCGAAATGGAAAGCCGTGAATTACATTTCGACGCAGAATAGGATATTCCTATCGATAGAAAGATTTCAAAAGGCCGCCTGACCAAGGCGGCCTTTCCGCTTTGATCAACATGAGGAAGAGACAGCCGGGACCGACCCCGCTGTCTCTTCCTGCTTTAAGGAGGTCCAATGATCTCATATTTTTGCGATCTTCTTTGCGAGTTCTTTTTTATGTTCGAAATTTCCGAGCCGGTTGATCATAATTCTCTGGGCCTGGGGTGAACCTGCCCCGTGCATGGATTCGGTGCGGTAGCCGACGGCTCCCGTTCCCAGTGTCAGATTTTCGATGAGGCGCATGATGCGCAGCCTGTGCTCCGTCGGTACGGAATCGACTCCTTTGAGATATTTTTCTATGTAATGACCCACCGCCTCACTTCGAAAATCCTTCTCCGACGGCTGGGTGACCATGAGCCCCCCGGCGATGTCTTCGGCCAGACGGCACATCTCGTACGGGAATCTCGTCACGTTCTGCTTGCACACATTGGCCAGCAGCAAATCGATCAAATATGCGCCGGAAGGCGTGGGAGACCCTTCATAGGAGCAGGCCAGTGCCGAGGAGTAGATTGTCTCGTTCAAGTGAGTCATCTCAATGAGCTTATCCTTGATATGGGAGGCATTTTGTACTCCGTTATATTCGGCGGCCAGCGCCGCAGCTCCGATAAGGACGTCGCCAACGCCCGATTTGCACGCGTAGCTCGGCCTGTGATGACCGGCGAACCGCTCCACCAGCATTCCCACGAATTCCGTTTCCCCGTTGAGGAAGATCCTTTCGTCGGGAACGAAAACATGGTCGAAGACGACGAGCGCCTCATGTCCGCCGAATTGGCTGTTACCCACGTCGATCTCAGAGCCCTCAAGCTTTCTGGTATCACAGGACTGGCGGCCGTAGATGATGGTGACGCCCGGTGAGTCGGTAGGCACCGCGAAGGAAACGGCATAATCCTTGTCCTCCGGTTTCATTGCAATGGTCGGCATAACGAGCACCTCATGGGAATTTACGATCCCCGTCTGATGAGCCTTGCAGCCGTTGACCACGATCCCGTCCGGTCTCCGTTCCACAACCCTCAGGTACAGATCAGGATCCTTCTGCCCGCTGGGCGAAAGTCCTCGGTCCCCCTTGACGTCGGTCATGGCGCCATCGACCACAAGATCGTTATCCTGCACATAGGCCAGAAACAGATTGAAGCGCTCCTGATAGTCGGTGCCATATTTTTTGTCGACCTCATAAGCCGTGCTGTAGACCGCATTAAAGGCGTCCTGGCCGACGCAGCGCTGGAAGCAGCAGGCTGTCTTCTGGCCCAGCATCCTCTGCCGCTTGACCTTTTTCACCAGATCGCCGGTGCTCTGGAATACGTGGTTGAACAAATTGATTTTCTTTCCCGTAAGGTGAGATTTCGCTGTCATCAGATCCTCATACATGGGATCCAGAGCCAGATCATAAGTCATGGCCATTGCGTTCATGGATGGTATGATGATGGGGTGATCGACGGGCGATTCCACCTTCTCCCCAAACATGTAAACATTCAAATTCAGCCTTCTAAGGCTTTCAATATATTCTTTTCCGGTTTTCAGCATGATCAATCTCCTTTCCATCAATCCGAAAATGGCGGATACTTCATGAATACCCTGAAAATCCCGGTTTACACTTTTTTGTATCCGGATAGATGATCAGGCCGGAGCTGTCCGTTTCGGTAAAAAAAATAGCACCTGATACGGTGCTATTTTTTTCGCATAATAAAGCTCAGATGTCTGCCGCAGTTCTTGTCCCTGCGGTAGGAGAAGCAGCCGGGGCCGGTATAGGTGCAGGTCCCTTCAACCGTGATGTTTTTCGCCGGGATCCCCGAAAGCTCACACTGCCTCTTCACGGTCAGCCGATTGTCGATGTGGTATTTTCCGGTCTGCCCGTTATAAGATATGAATTCGTCCGCATAGCCGAGGGCCTTGAACCGGTCGCAGACGTCCCGGTCCACCTCGAATTTCTCCCGGCTGATGGCTGGTCCGATGATAATTTTAATATCCTCAGGGCTGCAGTGTTCTTCCCTGATCAGATGCCTAAGGACCTTCGACGTGATTTCTTTGACCGTCCCCTCCCAGCCTGAGTGGATGGTGCCGACAAGGCCGGCCGGTTCGCTGTACAGGATCAGCGGTACGCAGTCGGCGGTAAAGCAGCAGAGCAGCAGATCCGGCTCGAAGGTATAGAGGGCGTCGGTATTCGGGATCGCGTTATCCGTTGTCATGGCTCCCCGGCCCCTGTCCGTTCGTGTCACTTTATGGAAGTTGTCGCTGTGGCTCTGACAGGCGCAGACGAAGTCCTCCAGGCCGCAGTTTAAGAAAGCCGCCAATTTCCGGCGGTTTTCAATGATATAATCCGTATTCGCGCAGACGTGCAGCGCCATGTTGAAGGATTCCGGCTCTTTCGGGTCCTTCAGGGTCACGCCTGCGACGAGGTTTTCGGGGGTAGGGTAAATATGGAATATGGCCATAAACGATTCCCTTTCGCTCATGATTCTGACTTAAAGTGTATTTCGGAGATTTTTCCGCAATTGACCAGCTCCGTAAACACCTTTACGACCTCCGGGTCGAACTGGGTTCCGGCGTTTCGTCTGATCTCCTCGACAGCCTCTTCCGCACTCACTTTCTCACGATAATTGCTCTCTGTGGTCATGGCGTCGAAGGCGTCGGCGACGGCGATGATCCTGGACTGGATCGGGATGATATCGAAACCGACTTTGCTCGGATAACCCTTCCGGTCGGGCCGTTCGTGATGATAGAGGATATAATCGGCAATGGAGGCGTACTGTACCGTGGATCGCAGCAGCTGATAGCCGATTTCCGGATGCCGTTCCATTTCGACACGCTCCGCATCCGTATAGGCGCCGACTTTATTCAGGAGTTCCTCGCGCAGGCCGATATAGCCGATATTGTGCATGTAGCCTGCAAGCCTCAGATCGTTTACGCTGTCGGCGCTCATTCCCATCGCTTCCGCGATTGCCGCGCTGATTTCACTGATCCGTTTCGCATGCTGTTCTTCTCTCGCGTACCTCTGCGAAAGCGTCCGGAGAATGAGCTTGATCGTGTCATTCCGCATGGCGGCACTCTCCGTCAGTTTGCGACGATACATCCGATTCTCCGCCTTGGTGTAGATCTTACTGATATCATCCGCCGGATTTTTCTTCGTATCCCAGCCGAAGGAAACCGAACAAACAACGGAATTGTCGTTTTCTCGGGCGATCGCCGTCCTGATCCGGTCGACCAGCCTTGCAGCCTCATCCGCTCCGGTCCGCGGAAGCAGCAGCACGAACTCGTCCCCGCCGATCCTGGCGATGATATCGTCGGATCTGCACTGCTTCCTGATGGTGTCGGCAATATGCCTGAGCAGCTTGTCTCCTGCCTGATGGCCGAATGCGTCGTTGGTAAGCTTCAGTCCGTTGACGTCCCCAAGCACAAGGGTGATGGGCAGGTTCCTCGCCGTATCGACCCTTCGGAGTTCTTCCGCATAAAACCTTCGGTTATACAGTCCTGTGAGCTGATCATAATAGCTCAGATAAAGGATCTCCTCTTCGGCTCTCTTGCGGTCGGTAATATATTCCAGCATGCACAGAAGCCGCGGGCTCGAAAACTCATCCTCAAAATTCAATCCGGCTATGGTGATGTTGATCCAGACATCAGAGCCGTCAGGTCTGGTGACCCTCTTTTCCTGCGAAAAGCTTGGGATCTGATTCTGCAGGATCAACCCGATCTTACGCCGGAATTCCTCTATCTCATCCTGGCCGAGGTAATTCTTGACGTCGCTGGAAATCAGCTCTCTCTTCGTTCTTCCCAGGATCTCGGCGTACTTTGAGTTGATCTCATAGGTTTCGCCGGTCAGGGCGTCGATGATCGCCATACCCAGCGGCGCCTCTTCAAACATGGTCCGGAAGCGCTCCTCACTTCGCTTCAAAGCCTGTTCCGCCAGCTTTCTCTGGGTCACATCAATGATAAAGCCTTCTGCTCCGGTCTCATTACGGTCGGCGTCATAAATTCTGTGAGACTGCTCCATGACCCACTTCGTCTCTCCCGACTTCGTCGTGATCGGATATTCGTCGGTTGAAATAACTTCTTCAGCGCTTTCGGAGTCCCATTTTCCAAACAGCGCCTTACGGTACTCCGGATGAATCAGATCGTTATAGGCAGGATTCCCGGAAAGCAGTTCCTGCGACGTATAGCCCGTCAGATCATAACAGCTGTCTGAAATAAAAGTCAGAGTATACTCGGCGTCTTTATTGGAGCGGAAAGCGACTCCCGGCATATTGGAAAGGAGTATGGATTCTTTTTCCGCCATTTTTTTCAGCCTTTGAATCGCTTTTTTTCTCTGGGTGATATTCCGGGAGATTCCTATGGTTCCGGCCAATTTTCCGGATGTGTCATATACCGGCCTTTTATAATCCTCATAGATCTCGTTACCGATTTTCTGCTCGTAAAAGTCAAGAGTTTCCCCTTCTAATGCCGCCCTGTCCGTTCCTACATACGCTTCCGCATCGGCCTCGGGGTAGAGTTCGTAGTCGTTTTTCCCTATGATATCTACCTTTGTTTTTCCAAAGTATTCTTCAACCTTCTGATTGACAATGAGATATTTTCCGTCAAGATCCTTGTACCAGACTTCAAAGGGCAGATTGTTGATGATTGCTTCCAAACGCGAAATATGAAGCAGCAGTTCTTTTTTAGTTCTTTTCATAGAACGGATCCCTCACTGGATATTGTCTGATATGTAACATGAAATCATTCTACATCGGTTTTCACCAAAATACAACTATAGGTTGTAATTATTTGACGATAATTTCATCAAACGGCAAAGATTTCCTGAATTCCAAGTATTGATCCGCTATTTCCGGACTGTTTTCCAGAAAGCAATTTAAAGCTTTCAGATTTTTTACGGTATCGGCGTTGAGGTAGTGTTCGATCAGCTCCGTCTGGATCAGAATATGATCTTCTTCGCAGCCGATGATCCTGAGAAAATTTTCTATGATATGATGTCTCTCGAACAGCAATTTCCCGATCTCCCTGCCTTTATCGCTCAAAACGATAATTCCGTATTTTTCATATTTCAACAGGCCGAGGCTGCCCAGTTTCTGCACCATTTTTGATGTGGACGGCGCCCTGACGTTCAGCAGCCGGGATAGCTTGTTGATTCTCATATATCCGTCGTTGATGCTGTATCGGTAGATCATCTCCAGGTAATCTTCCATTGCCGGTGTGATCAATTCCTTATTCTGTTCAAGCAGCTGGTATCCGCGCACGGTATGGAATTCCTCACTCTCCATATTGATCCTCCCCTCCCGGAATTTATTTAAATATATGTGTAGCATTCTCGTTGTATTTATCATATTTTAGCCTAGGGAAAAAATCTTACCCGTAACTTTAATAATAAACTCATATTCATGGAGGAAGATCATGGATCATTATATGCCGCTCAATACATTACCACTTGGAAAAAAAGCAAAGGTGAAAATACTTACTTCTGATCCTGTAAGCAGGAGAAGATTTCTTGATTTGGGCCTGATCTCCGGTACGGAAGTGGAGGCCTTGCAGAAAAGTCCTTCCGGCGATCCGATCGCTTACAATATAAGAGGCGCCGTGATCGCGCTTCGTTCTGAAGACGCGTCCGGCATCCTGGTCGAGGAGGCTTTCGAATGGGCTTAACGAGCCGGTCAACAGGAGCATGCATATTGGAGAGCGAGCTTCCCATCGAACGAACGGATCCGACCGATCAATTGATCGCATTGGCGGGCAATCCCAATGTCGGGAAAAGCACCGTATTCAACAGCTTGACCGGACTGAACCAGCATACCGGAAACTGGCCCGGTAAAACCGTCACGAATGCGCATGGAAGGTATCGGCATAAAGACAGAGGTTTTCTTCTCGTTGACCTTCCGGGTACTTATTCGCTCATGGCAAATTCCGCAGAAGAAGAGGCAGCCCGTGATTTCATCTGTTTCGGTGATCCGGACACGACGGTGGTTGTGGCCGATGCAACCTGTCTTGAGCGGAATTTATTTCTGCTTCTGCATACGCTGGAGATCACGGACCGGGTCGTGCTGTGCGTGAACCTGCTGGACGAAGCAAAGAGAAAGAAAATTCATGTGGATCTAAAGGAGCTTGAGAGACGGCTCGGCATACCCGTCGTCGGCACCAGTGCCAGAAACGGCAAGGGTCTGGAGGAACTGAAGGATGCGGTTTATCATTTCGCCGGCCGGCAAGCTTCCCGGACGCATCAGGAAACTGCCCTCACTCCTCTCAAGATCCGCTATGACGATCCCATCGAAAAAGCGGTCGGCATCCTGGAGCCCCATGTCCGCGGATTACTGCCGGATCGTCTCGACAGCCGCTGGGTTTCCCTGAAGCTTCTCGACGGAGACGAAACCCTGCTGGCCGCGATGCGGAAGTATCTCGGTTTTGATTTGACGGAAGACCCCGCTCTTGCAGCAAAGCTTGAAGATGCGAAAGCACGGTTGAACAGAGCGGGAATCGGCCCGGAACTGTTCCGGGATAAGATCGCAGCAAAGATCGTGTCCGCCGCAGAAAGCATCAGCCGCAAGGCAGTGACGACAGAAGACGGACAATATCTTGAAAGAGACAGAAAGATCGACCGCGTGCTCACATCAAGAACGTTCGGCATCCCGATCATGATCGGTCTGCTCGGCGTTGTTTTCTGGATCACGATTACAGGTGCCAACTATCCGTCTCAAGCGATCGCCGCATTTCTGTTCGGAATCGAAGACAGGCTGACGGAATTCTTTGCTTTTATCGGTACGCCGCCATGGGTTCATGGCGCACTGGTCATGGGAGTCTACCGGACTCTGGCCTGGGTCGTCTCGGTCATGCTGCCGCCGATGGCGATCTTTTTCCCGCTGTTCACGCTGCTGGAGGATCTGGGATATCTGCCGAGGATCGCCTTTAACCTCGACCATTTTTTTAAAAAATCCTGCGCACACGGAAAACAGGCGCTCACCATGTGCATGGGGTTCGGCTGCAACGCCGCGGGGATTATCGGCTGCAGGATCATCAATTCGCCCAGGGAAAGACTGATCGCGATGATCACGAACAATTTCGTCCCCTGCAACGGGCGGTTTCCGACTCTGATCGCGATCATCACCATGTTTTTCGCAGGCGCGGCTGCCGGACCGCTGCAATCGGCCGTTTCAACGCTGCTGCTTACCGGTGTGATCCTTCTGGGCGTCGTCATGACACTGGCCGTCTCCAGGGTCCTATCCAGGACGATCCTGAAAGGAATTCCCTCCTCCTTTGCGCTGGAGCTGCCGCCCTACCGCAGGCCGCAAATCGGCAGAGTCATCGTACGCTCGGTTTTTGACAGGACCCTGTTCGTGCTGGGCCGGGCCGTAACGGTGGCGGCGCCCGCAGGTCTTATCATCTGGGTGATGGCAAATATCCGCGTGGGAGATCTGAGTCTTCTGTCGCAATGCGCCGGTTTTCTGGATCCCTTTGGGCGGCTGATCGGCCTCGACGGATATATTCTGATGGCGTTCATTCTCGGTTTTCCTGCCAATGAGATCGTGATTCCCATCCTCATCATGAGCTACATGGCGGCGGGAAATATGCTGGAATTGGATAGCCTTGATCAGCTGAGAGACCTGCTGGTCTCCCACGGCTGGACCTGGCTCACGGCGCTCTGCACTATGCTCTTCTCGCTGATGCATTGGCCCTGCGGAACGACGTGCCTGACCATCAGAAAAGAATCGCAAAGCCGGAAGTGGACCCTCGTTTCCTTCCTGGTTCCCACGATTACGGGGATCGCCGTCTGCTTCTTCGTCGCAAATGCGGCGCGACTGCTGGGGATGGTTTGAAACCCTCTGCCGCCTTGTCGAAGAGGCAGTATGCCTTCTCGGCGCAGCGCTTATTCTTGCCGGACAGTTTTCAAGTATTCCGTCGGGGACAGCGTCGTAAAGCGCTTGAACACGGAGGAAAAATAGTTTGACGTGGAAAAGCCCAGCTCGATGGCCGTTTCGGTGACGTTTTTTCCGCTTTCCAGCATGCCCTTCGAGGTCTCGATTTTCTGGAAATTGATATATTCCCTTGGCGTAAATCCGAGCTGCTGGCAGAATTTCTGCTTGAATCGGGACAGGGACAGCCCGGAAAGCTCCGCAAGAAAGTCCAGCGAGATGTTGTCGCAGATGTTTTCCTGAATATAGTCCACCGCGGTCTGGATATCCTTTGAAATCACCTTTTCCTGTTTTCGTGAGTAGGCGATCAGCTGGTTCAGAAAGAGGATCAGCACGGACGCCGCATGGAATCTTTTGTCTTCTTCCGTATGGTTGTAGGTCAGTCTGAAAAATTCCTTCATCAGCCGCTGCATCTCTCCCGTATTTGTGTTGATCAGCCGGCAATTGACCTGTCGCAGGTCTTCGATTAGTCTCTCCTTCCATTCGTTTCCGAGAAAAAGAAAATGATCGGTGCTGATATCGAGCTGAAACCAGTACATCTCATTGAGGGAGATCGGTACGGCCCCCGTGCTATGCACTTCATCGGGGAAAGAAATATGGACATCGCCGCCGGATAAGTGGTAAGGCTGGTTATCCGAGATGAAGGTCATGGTTCCTTTACATAAGTATGTGATCTCAAAGGCGTTTTCATGGTAATGGGGATAAAGCGCCGGAATCGCCTTCGTGACGCTGTGCTTGCCGAACATGCGAAGTCCCGGTATGTTAAGCTGTTCTTCCGTTTGAATGATTCGGAAACCGTCGTCAAAGGGCGGATCTCTCCAGTTGATCGGATCCATACGAACCTCCTTCTCATGTATAATTTTGTACTATGGTTAAAAATGGATGCAACTAAATTATACTTATTATATAATTCAGAATCATATTATGCAATAGGATGTGATCTAATCATGAAACGCTCACAAATTAACACACTCATAAAAGATGCGATCCAATGGCTCGAAGAGCTGAATGTCCATCTCCCGCCCTTTGCATACTGGACTCCGAAAGAATGGGCGGAGAAAGGACATGAATACGACGAGATCCGCTGCAATATGCTCGGCTGGGACGTGACGGATTACGGCCGGGGCGATTTTGACAAGATCGGCCTGCTGCTTTTCACGATTCGAAACGGAAACCTGAAAAATCCGGACTACGCGAAGCCCTATGCGGAAAAAATGCTGATCTCCCAGGTCGGCCAGCTCTCTCCGAATCATTTTCACTGGCATAAAACGGAGGACATCATTAACCGCGGAGGCGGCACGCTGATGCTCCGGCTGTGGAACTCCACAAAGGAAGGAAATCTTGACGATAGCAATGTTACGGTGCGCATCGATGGCAGAAGATGCACCGTGCCCGCGGGAGGCGAAGTATTTCTGAAACCCGGGGAAAGCATCACGCTGACTCCCGGGATATACCACCTCTTTACCGCCGTGGACGAAAAGGTTCTGGGCTGGGAGGTTTCCGCGGTCAATGATGACAACACCGACAACCGTTTCCTTGAGCCGCAGGCAAGATTCGCCGACATCGAAGAGGACGAACCGGCGGAGTACCTGCTCTGCAACGAATATCCGGAGGCAAGGTAACCATGTTTGATATCACCGCGCTGGGCGAACTGCTGATCGATTATACTCCTGCGGGGAAATCGCCTTCCGGCATGGACCTGTTTGAACAGAATCCGGGAGGCGCACCGGCCAATGTCCTGGCTTGCGCTTCAAAGCTCGGCCGGAAGACCGCGTTTATCGGAAAGATCGGCGCCGATCTGCAGGGCGAATTTCTGAGGAGAACTCTGCAGGACGCCGGGATTCATACCGGCGGGCTGATCAGCGACGAGAACTTTTACACGACGCTTGCTTTTGTCCGTCTCATGGAAGACGGCGAACGCAGCTTTTCCTTCGCCCGGAAGCCCGGGGCCGACACACAGATCCGCAGAGAGGAAGTGGATCCGAAGATCATCCGCAACAGCAGGATCTTCCACTTCGGTTCCTTATCCCTGACGGACAGCCCCGCAAGGGAGACGACCCTCTTCGCATTGGAGGAAGCAAAAAAATCAGACTGTGTGATTTCCTATGATCCGAACTACCGTCCTCTCCTCTGGAAGAGCGGAGGGCAGGCGAAGGAACAGATACGGGCCGTACTCCCCTATGTGGACATGATCAAGCTTTCCGAGGAGGAAACGGAATTGGTCACCGGTCAAAGTGATCCGGAATCGGCAGCGAGTCATCTCATCGAAAGCGGGATCCGGATCGCCGCAGTGACCTTGGGGGAAAACGGCGTGCTGATCGGAACAAGAGACGGCTGCAAAACGATTCCCGGGTATCGGGTTGACGTCGTCGATACCACAGGAGCAGGCGACGCTTTTTGGGGAGCATTTCTGTATGGCATCGCCGATCTCGGCAATGCCGGAGGCTTCGGCGACATCGCGATGCTGGGAGAACAGATTGAGGACGCCGATTTGGGAAAGCTCGGGGAAATCGCAGAATTTGCAAATGCCGCCGCGGCCCACTGCATAACGAAAAGGGGCGCCATCCCCGCAATGCCGCGGCTTGACGATATTAAAACAATTATGGGGAGCCGGCGATGAATAACAGGTTACACGTCAATAACATAACGAAGGACAGCTTTGCCAAATACGGCACTATCATCGATTTTACGGGCAGGAAAGATGATCCCGAATTTGAGGTCATCATAAAGCATAAAGATGATCCCTGGCGCATTGCGATGCTTCGGGTTAAAAACAAGGCATTCGCCGTTTTGGAAAAGCACCCTTCCTCCCTTGAAACATTTGAGCCGGTGGAAGGCGTATGCCTGCTGCTGCTGTCTCTGGAAACCGAAACAGACGGCTTTGAGGTATTTTTATTAGACAGACCGGTCTGCCTGAACAAGGGTGTCTGGCACGATATCGCCAGCCTGACCCACGTTTCCAAGGTCAAAATTACGGAGAACCTCGAAGTCGACACGGAATATTACGGCCTGAAACAGCCCCTGCAGATATTTGTGGGATAACCGGCTGATCCATGTCATCCGAAAGAGGTGGGAATCATGTCAGAATGTATCGTAAAAATGGAGCACATTTCCAAATCCTTTCCCGGCGTGAAGGCGCTGGACGACGTCTCGTTCTATCTGAATTCCGGCGAGGTCATGGCCCTGCTCGGTGAAAACGGCGCAGGAAAGTCGACTTTGGTAAAGATTTTGAGCGGCGTCTATACGAAAGACGAGGGAAGCATCGAAGTATTCGGTCATGTGATCCAGGATCAGCTGACGCCGAAAAAAGCACAGGAGCTGGGTATCGCCATCATTCATCAGGAACTGAACATGTGCGGTCACCTGACCGTCGCGGAGAATATCTTCCTGGGCAGGGAAAAGACCCGCATGGGCGTCCTGTCTCAAGACTATATGAACAGAGAATCCAGGCGGATCCTCGACGACCTGAAGATCGACATCAGTCCGACCGCCGTCATCAGCGACCTTCCCGTTTCAAAGCAGCAGATGGTGGAGATCGCCAAAGCCCTTTCCACCAATGCAAAAATCCTGATTATGGATGAGCCGACCAGCGCGCTGACCAGCAAAGAAATCGAAGAACTTTTCCGAATCATCCGGCAGTTGAAGTCCCAGGGCAAAGGGATCGCATATATTTCCCACCGGCTGGAGGAACTGGCCCATATCGTCGACAGGGTCACGATCATGCGCGACGGAAAATTTATTTTAACGTCAAAGTTTGAGGATATTACCATGCCGGAAATCATTTCGAACATGGTCGGCCGCGAAATCAAGGAAAAATTCCCGAGGGTGGAATGCCCGCGCGGTGAAAAGCTTCTGGAGATCAAAAATCTGAACGCCGGCAGAGCCGTAAGGGATATCAATTTCGAGGTGTACGCCGGTGAGATCGTCGGGATTGCAGGGCTCATGGGAGCCGGGCGGACGGAAACGACGAGAGCCATTTTCGGCGCTGATCCGAAACAGACGGGCGAAGTCATCCTGAAAGGCAAACCTCTGAAGATCAGCGGACCTGCCGACGCCATCCGCCACGGCCTGGTCCTCGCCCCCGAGGACAGGAAAAAAGACGGTCTCTGTACCAAGCTGAGCATACGGGAAAACATCGCTCTGCCGAATCTTGATATCATCTGCGGCAAGCTGGGCGTCATCAATAAAAAAACCGAAAACCGGATTGTAAAAGATGCGGTTCGTAATTTCAGCATCAAGCTGGCGTCTGCGGAAGCCGAAGCAGCCAGCCTTTCCGGCGGGAACCAGCAGAAGGTCGTCATCGGCAAGTGGTTTGCCAGGGATTCCAAGGTCGTTCTCTTCGATGAGCCGACCCGCGGCATCGACGTCGCCGCGAAGGTCGAGATCTATAACCTGATGAATCAGCTGAAACTCCAGGGGATCGGCGTGCTGTTCGTCTCTTCCGAAATGCCGGAGATTCTTGGAATCAGCGACAGGATTCTGGTGATGTGCGACGGCCGGATTACCGGGGAGCTCAATGCAAAGGAAGCAACGCAGAACAAGATTCTAGAACTTGCGACAAGGTTTGAAAGCAAGGTCGAGGTGCAGTAAAAGAATCGTTTATGTTTTATGTATTGGTAATATAGAGGAGGGTTTCGTACATGATGAAAATAAACGATCATATTCCGTTAAAAGAATTGTTTGCCATACGGGGTATGGCCCAGGTCGTCACCGTAACGTTCGGCCTCGTGGTACTGTGTATCATATTCGGTATTTTGAACCCTAACTTCTTCTCAGGGGAAAATACGTTAAACCTTCTCCGGCAGATCGCTCCGATCCTGCTGATCGGCATCAGCCAGTCCTATGTTCTGATCACCGGTAACATCGACCTTTCTATTGGATCGGTGGTCGGAATGAGCACCATGATCGCTTCCACCCTGATGTCCAAGGGAGGGGTAAATCCCTGGATCGCACTTCTGATTACCATGGCCGCCTGTCTCACCGTAGGAGCGGCCAACGGCCTTCTCGTTGCGAAATGCAAGCTGCCCCCGTTTATCGCCACCCTTGGTACGATGACCATTGCCCGCGGTATCGCACAGCTCGCGAATAACAATTACAACACCGATTCCATCGGAAAAATCCTCGGCGACGAAGCGGTGCAGGGCTTTCGGGATTTCTTTTACTACGGATCCTTCCTCGGAATATACAACACTATCTGGATTGCGCTGGTACTTTGGATCGCCTTTAACTTCCTTCTCGGCAGAACGAGAACGGGAAGACATATTTACGCTGTCGGATCCAACGTCGAAGCGGCGCGCCTTTCCGGCGTCAGCGTCACCGCAACCACCGTCAAGGCGTTTCTGGTCAGCGCATTCTGCTCCTGTGTCGTCGGATTCATTCTGTGTGCCCAGGCAGGAATGGGCGCCATGGACGCCGGAAATACATATGAGCTGTATGCAGTCGCCGCTGCGGTAATCGGCGGCGTCAGCACCCTCGGAGGCCAGGGCCTGCTCATCGGCACCGTGATCGGCGCTTCGATCTGGGGCGTTCTGCAGAACGGTCTGCAGTTTGCAAATGTGGCCGTAGCCTGGAGAAACATCATCATCGGTTCCATCGTCATCGTTTCCGTACTTCTGGACGTCATCGTCAGAACGGGAGCAAAAAGCAAAAAGGTTATGAAGTGATATCAGGCAGATATCATGAAATATAAAAAAATTAAAAGGAGGAACAAAAATGAAGAAGTTTTTAGCTTTATTGACCTGTTTATTGTTAATTGCCGGTCTTTTCGCCGCGTGCGGTTCCGGAGGAACCGATGAAGCAGCTTCCGGGGATACGGCGGAAGTAGCGAAAGTTTACCTGATCACCATGGACCAGATGGATCAGCACTGGCAGAACGTAAACAAGGGCGCAGAAGAGGTTGCCGCAGCAAACAGTGACCTCGTCGAGTACAAGTGGAGCGCTCCCGACAAGAAAGATGACGCGCAGCAGATCGACAAGGTCAACAACGCGGTAGCCGACGGCGCGAAAGTCATCATGATCGCCGCCAACGGACCGGATGCGATTTCATCCGCTCTGGAAGAAGCTGCCGGGAAGGGAGTTAAAATCCTCTATGTAGACTCTCCCGCAAACTTCCCGGGAGAAGCAACCTTCGCCACGGACAACAAGGCTGCGGGAAAGACTGCCGGAGAACAGATGCTGGCGGAACTCCAGGCTCAGGGGATCACCAGCGGCGACATCGGAATCATCAACGTCAAGCCGGATACCACCTCCTGCGTGCTGCGTGAAGAAGGTTTCCGTTCCGCATTTGAAGGCACCGGGTTCAATATTCTCACAACCCAGTTCTGCGAAGGCGACGCTGCCAAGTCGCAGGACGCCGCCGCCAACTTCATTTCTCAGGGCTGCGTAGCGATCTTCGGCACCAATGAAGGCGGTACCGTCGGTGTGGGAAATGCGATCAAGGCTTCCGGCAAATCTGTGGTAGGCGTTGGCTTCGACAAGTCCGACACGATTCTCGGACTGGTGAAAGACGGTTCCCTCCTCTGCACCATGGCCCAGAATCCCGACCAGATGGGCAAATTGGGAATGGAGGCTGCGATCAAGCTTCTGAACGGTGAGCCCATTGACAACAAGAATGTCGATACCGGCGTAAGCGTGATTACAAAAGACAATCTTTAATACTCCTCTTCCATGTCAGTCCATGGCTGTGCCCTGCGGTTCTTCAGGGCACAGCCGTTGGCATTTCTTAATTTAAGCTGAGATAAGTTTTTTCAATTCGCTCCTCCATATTTTATTAAACCAGAAGTCCCCGGACCGTTTCCGGGGACTTCCGGTATCTGTTTCTAATACTTGCCGAAGTCGTCGTCATCCAGAGAGATCCCTGTTTTTCGTACTTCCTCCATTTGCTCCGCTTCCTTTTCCACCATGCCGGTCAGACGGAAGGAATCCTTCTCCTGCACGCCCTTGAGCTGGAATTCCCGGATCATGCTCTTGAGCATCTGGGCCTGCCCTGCCATCTCCTCGCTGGCCGCCGCGCTTTCTTCCGCCGTAGCCGTATTGGACTGGGTCACGCTCGAGATCTGATTGATTCCGGCGTCGATCTGGGAAATGGATGTCGCCTGCAGGACGGACGCCTCCGAGATCTTCTCGACGATCTCAACTGCGTCGGTTACGCCTTCCACGATCTTGTTCAATGCTTCCGCCGTCTTATTGGCAATGACATATCCTTCTTCCACCTTCCGGATGGAGCTTTCGATCATATCCGTGGTTTCTCTTGCTGCTTCCGCGCTTCTTGCGGCAAGGTTTCTCACCTCTTCCGCAACCACTGCGAAGCCCTTGCCGTGCTGGCCCGCTCTTGCTGCCTCAACGGCTGCGTTCAGCGCCAGGATATTGGTCTGGAAGGCGATGTCGTCGATGACTTTTACGATCTTCGAGATATTCTTCGAGGATTCATTGATTTCCTCCATCGCTTTCAGCATGTCGTTCATTTCCGCGTTTCCGTCCTGTGCGTACGTCTTGGCCTTGAGAGCCAATTCGTTTGCTTTGTTCGCGTTGGCTGCATTCTGCTTGGTCTGTTCCGCCACATCGGTGATCGTTGCGCTGATCTGCTCTACGCTGCTGGCCTGCTCCGACGCGCCCTGGGACAGCCCCTGACTCGTCGATGCAACCTGGCCCGCTCCCGCCTCAACCTGGTCTGCCGCCGAATTGATCTCAAACAGGACCTCGTTAAGCTGGACTTCGATGAAGTTGATGGAATCCTTCAGCTTTGAATAATCTCCCGGGTACTCTCTGTCGATTTCGCCTGTAAAGTCCTTTGCCGCCATCTGTCCGAGCGTTTCGGAAAGCTCGTCGATGTATCCCTTCAGCGATTCCCCGAGGGAATTCAGATCCTGTTTGATCTTTGCAAAGTCGCCTTGATAATCTCCCGTCACCCGGGCCGAGAGATTTCCTGCCGCGATTTCCTGCAGCACTTCCGATGCTTCCTGCACCGGTCTGACCATCGCATCCAGGGTTTCGTTGATCCCCGATACGATCTTGGCAAAATCGCCATGATGCTTGCCGGCGTCAGCCCTGGTATTCAGCTGCCCCCTGACCGCGGCATCCGCCAGCATGCTCGTCTCGTCGACAAGGCTGTTGACCGCATCGATGCAAGTGTTCAGGTTGTCCTTGATGATATTGAAGTCGCCTTTATACTCGTCGGTGATTTTTTCCGGAATATCACCTTTGCTGATCCTGTCGAAGTAATTTGCCGCCATGTTCAACGGTCCGATGACGGCGTCCAGAGTATCGTTGACGCCGTTTACGATCCTGGCAAAATCGCCGTGATGCTTGCCGGCGTCCGCTCTGGTTTCAAGGCGGCCTTCGGCAGCGGAATCAGCCAGCATTCCCATATCTGCAATGAGCTCGTTGATGGCGTCGATGCAGGTGTTCAAATTATCCTTGATGACGTTGAAGTCTCCGTAATAGGTATCCGTGATCGTCTCCGGGATATCTCCCTTGCTGATCCGGTCTACGTATTCGGCAGCCATGTTCAGCGGTACGATGACGGCGTCCAGGGTTTCGTTGACGCCCTGCACCAGTGTCATATATCCGCCTTTCAATTTGGATACGTCCGCCCGGTGAGACAGATTGCCTTTCGTCGCTTCTTCCGTCAGCTTCATGATTTCAGACAGCATGTTCAGCAGGGATTCCAATACGCTGTTCAGATTTCGCATGAGTTCGCCGTAATAGCCCTTGTATTGGTCCGTATCGGGGATGAGCTCACTCTGTACCCCGTTTGCCATATTGACGATGAAGTCCTTTGCAACCTGCAGGGGCGTCTCGATGGCGTCCAGGGTATCGTTCATTCCCGAAATGATCTGCTTGTAACCGCCATTGAACTGGTCCGCATTGCCTCTGATCGACAGTTCTCCTTCGACCGCCGCCTGTGTGAGCGTTCTGGCCTCCTGAACCAGGCTTTGCAGGCTATGTACCACCTTTTCCATGCTGACGGCCAGGACGTCGTTTTCCGATTTTGGAACGATGGTTATGGACAGATCGCCGTCTGCCATCCGTTCTGCAAAATTCGCTTTTTCCCTGATGCTTCGCCCAAGCTCCTGGAATGCCCTGGAAAGCTGTCCTACTTCGTTGTGCGAATTCGTATATTTTTCAAGCTCATGGTTATCGGTTACGTCTCCCAATGCCAGTTTTTCAGAAGAATGCTGCCATGCCTTGAGCGGCTTGATAATCTTGGAATTGAACAGCATGGAGAACAGCAGGATGAACAAGAGGATCGAAACCAGGAATACGGCGAAATAGATGGAAAAGACTTTGGTCACCGCCGCGGTCGCTTCACTTTCCGGCATTACCGTAACGAGTTTAAGCCCTGTCATGCCGATGGGCGTGTGGACCATATAATTCTTACCCTTTTCGGTATCCACAACGGCGATGCCCGTCTCTCCCCCGCCCCCCATCAGTTTCATTCCGAATTCTTGGATTTGGGGATTTTCATCTTCAAATATCTTAACGGTCAGATTTTTTTCTTCATCCTTCGTCGCCCAGTAATATCCCTTCTTGGTGACGATGAACGCATATCCGTTTTTGCCGACCTTGATATTCTGCACATAGTCCTGCATCTCTTTCAAACCGATATCGAAGGTCGTGACGCCGTATGCCATTCCATCCCTGCTAATCCTCGCAGACGCCGTCATCATGGTGATACCGGTGACGGTGTCCAGGTATGGCTCGCTGAAGATGACGCCGTTGCCGGCAATCAGGCCGTTTTTGTACCAGTCATATTGGAAATAATCGTACTCTTCGTTGCTGTAATCCCAGGTAACGGCCTGGGTACCGTTGTCATTGTAGACGTAGGGCCCGTAATACTTTTGAGCCGGGTCCACGTAATAGGGCTCCATCCAGAATCCGCCGCCGAAGATCATCGGCTCTTTTTTTAACTGGTTTCCGATGATATTGAATAAGGTCGCGTCGTCAATCCGGCTCATGGATGCGACCGTGTCCGCAAGGCTGCTCGAAGCTTTTCCTACTCCCGTGAGCACGCTGTTTAAAATGGCAGCCTCTTTTTCCGCTTGTGTTTTCAGATTGTTTTCGACTGCCTCATAGGAAATTTCACTGAATGAGAAATAACTGATCGCAGCCTGTGCCGTGAAGATGGCAACCGTTATCACTACCGTAATGGTGATGAACAGAGTTCTGATGCTTTTCATTTGATTCCTCCATTTCATGCCATATGATAAAAAAATACAGGTTCGTAGGCCGAATGATGAATAGTCATGTTTCATATATCGACGGGAGAACCCGATTCTTTATTCGTTTTTTTATCAAATTATGGGGAACCAAACTCTGCTGAAAACCAGCCAAAACCGTCAATCCACCCTGTTGTATCTTTCTCCTGACAGGAACGCTTCGATATTCTTGCATACGGTTTGCATGAGCCGGTCTCTCGCTTCGACGCTGCCGTAGCCGATGTGGGGCGTCATGATGATATTGTCTCTGCCCCTGAGCCTCAGCAAGGGGCTTTCTGCCGGCAGGGGTTCTGTCTCAAAGACGTCAAGACCTGCGCCGGCAATCAGGCCGTTTTCGATGGCCTCGGCCAGATCGTTTTCCTTGATAATACCGCCGCGTCCGAGGTTCAATAGATAGGCTGTCTTTTTCATCTGCCTGAGCTGCTCCATCCCGATCAGACCCTTGGTGAAGCTATTCAAAGGCGCATGGATCGAAATGATATCGCTTGTCCTTAACAGCTCCTCCAGCGCGGCCTGCCGGTACCGGTCGCTCCGGGTTTTGCCCGACGCGGAATAATATATCACATCGCATCCGAAGCATTCCGCATGGGATGCGACCTTTTTCCCGATCTCACCCAGACCGATGATCCCCCACCGCTTTCCTTCCAGCTCCATAAAATCCTTTCCGGAATGAATCGTCAGTCCTCCTTTGGAATACTCTCCGCTTTTTACAAAATCATCGTAATACCTGGAACGGGAAACCAGGTAGAACAGCATGGCAAAGGTATGCTGCGCCACGCTGCCGGCCGCATAACCTGGCACATTGGTCACCGCGATATGATGCTTGCCGCAGTAGACCGTATCGATATTATTGTAGCCTGTCGCTGCTGCGCAGATCAGTTTCAGTTTCCCGGCGCTGCCGAGATTTCTTTCATCAAGCTGATTCTGATTGGTGATAACGATATCGGCGTCGGAAATCGCAGCGGGCACGTCCTCATCCAGGACATTGTCATAGAGGCAGACTTCCCCGAATCGATACAGCCCGGAGGCGTCGACTTCAAAGCCGAGGGTTTTCATGTCGAGAAAAACAAGTTTCATATTGTGTGATCCTTTCCTTCAGATGTTTTCCTTACATTCCGCGCAATAGCCGAAAATCGCAAGCTTATGTCCGGAGATCATAAAATCGGTCTCCTTCTCAAGGGTCTTCTCATATTCCTCCAGGGGGCAATGCCTGACCGGAAGCATTTTATTGCACCCCAGGCAGACCAGATAATGCTTGTGTTCCATCCGGTTATATTCGTAAAGCGCCCGGGTGTCGTTCAACCGGCTGTGTTTAATCAGCAGACCCTTTTCCCTCATCGTCTCAAGCGTTCTGTATACGGTGGACAGATCCATTGAAATTCCTTGTGCACTCAGCTGAAGGTACACCTGATCCGCGGAAACCGGAATCTTGGAGCAATCCATAAAATGCAGAATTGCTTTTCTGTGTTTTGTACCCTTCAGGCCGCACTCCTTTAAGCGCCGGCTGACGTCTTCGTTCCTTTCCACAAGTAATGACCTCCGTTTCAATATGATATCCCGGCCCGTTTCTTTTTGCCATAAATCATATGGACCAGGTGGGATGCCAGGTAAAAAAGCGCGGATATGATCACGATGGAAGCTCCCGACGCCATGTCTGTCCTGTATGAGATCCAAAGCCCCGTGATGCTGAACAGGTTTCCGAGAACAACCGCATAGAGCATGCGCTTTTTCAGACTGCCGAAAACCATGGCGGCAGCGGCAGCCGGGATCGTCAGCAGGGAAAGGGCAAGGATGATCCCGACGACACGGATCAGCACAACGACCGTCATTGCAATCAGGATCAACAGCAGGTATTCGAGAAAAGTCGTTCTGACGCCGATGATATAGGCAAATTCTTCATCAAAGAGGTACGCTTTCCAATCATTGAACAGAATGATAACGACCAGGATCGCCGCAAGCGTCAGGATCGACATCAGCAGCAGATCCGATTTTGTTACCGACAGGATATTGCCAAACAGATATGAGCTCAGGTCCGGCGGATATCCTGGCATGAGCGCGATAAAGACAACGCCCAGAGCCATGCCCAGGGACCAGAACAGTGCGATTGCGATATCAAACAGCGCGCCGCCTTTTCTCTTGATAAAGCCGATGCCCAGGGCAGCGGCCGCAGCGAACAGAAACGCGCCGAGAATCGGTTCAAATCCCATCAGGTAGCCGAGCCCTACGCCTCCATAGGACGTATGGGCAATCCCGCCGCTCATCATGATGATTTTTTTCTCGATGATGATGACTCCGATGACGCCGCAGACGACGCTTGCCAGGAATCCGGCAAACAATGCGTTTTGCAGAAATTGATACTCTACTATCGCACGGATCAAACGATCATTCCCCCTCGTGCTGTTTCAGTACCTTGTGCGGTACTCCATGGCAGACCAGATTCCGGTTCAAACAGGCAAGACTGTGCACTTGAGCGGAAATTGCCATCGGATCATGTGTTACCAATAAGATGGTCATCGTCTGATTCAACTCTTTGAGCAGGCTGAAGATCTGATTTCTGGACTCTGCGTCCACACTGGCGGTCGGTTCATCCAAAAGGAGCAGCTTCGGGTTGATCGTCAGCGCCCGGGCGATCAGCATCTTTTGGAATTCCCCTCCTGACAGCTCCGTGATCCTCCGGCCGGCCAGATTTTCAATACCGACCCGTTCCAGGATCTCCGACACAAAAAGCCTGTCCTTCCGGTCAAATTGAAAAAACGGCGAGATTCCCTGCTTCAGGCGTCCCATTAAAACGACTTCGAACAAGGTGATCGGGAATCTTTTGACCAGATTGGAAGTCTGCGGAACATAGCCGATCCGACCCCTGCTTTTTTCCGGACTTTTCCCGTAGACCAGGATCTCTCCGGCGGCCGGGGGGACAAGGCCGAGGATCGCCTTCAGCAGCGTGGATTTCCCTCCTCCGTTCGGCCCGATGATGCCCATGTACTCACCTTCGGCTATTTCCAGACTGATTCCGGTGATGGCAGGGTTGTCGCCGTAATAAACCGATAAATTATGAATGGAAACCGCGGTATTGTTCACTGTATCGTCTCCCCAATCGTCTCGGCCATCTTTTTCAGGTTGTCGATGTAGTCCGCCGCCAGCGGGGCAAGCTGCACCGTTCTTCCACTGATTTCCTCCGCAAAAGCCTCGGACTGGCTGCTGTCGATTTCTTCCTGATAGAAGACCGCCTTGATATTCTCGGCCTTTGCAAAGTCGATCATCTCCTGCAGGCGCCGGATGGTCGCTTCCTTTCCTTCCTCCTCGAGAGCAATCATCTGAAGACCGTAGTCATCGGCAAAATAGCCGAACGCCGGATGATAAACGATGAATTTTCTGTTTTCGGCCCCCTGCAGCAACTGATTGATTTCCCGATCCAGTTCGTCAAGCTGTTCGAGGTACGCCTCGGCATTGTTCATAAAGGCCTGCTTGTTCTCCGGAGCAAGCTCGCTCATCTCCCGTGTGATCGTTTCAATGATGATCCTGACCCTTTTCGGTGAGAGCCATATATGCGGATCCCTCTCTCCCGAAGCGAAGGTTCTATCCGGATATACCTCCGCCACCTTGTCCTGCAATGCGATTACCTTCACTGTCTCTATTGATTCGAGAGCGGGCAGGATATTTGCTTCCTCCGTCGGAACGCCGATTGCAAAATACAGGGCCGCCTTTTCCAACAGCTTCATTTGCTGCGGCGTCGGCTCATAGTTTTCCGGACTGCTTCCCGGCGGAACCATTGTGATCACATCGGCCAGGTCGCCGCATACCGCTTCGGCAAAGGCCTTCTGGGGAACGATCGTAACGGCGATAACCGGTTTTCCCGTCTCAGCCGCCGCCTGCTCGTTTGCGCAGCCCGACAGACAAAGACAGATTGCCGTTAACGTCGCAAAAAGAACAAACAGGAACCCATTTTTCCGTTTCATTGTCATACTGCCCCTTCTTTAGTCAAGCTGCAAATGATTTGCATCTGCATTATATTACGGTTTACAGGTTCCAGTCAATATTATGATTGCCTGATCCGGCAAAATTTTATTCGCATTTCATGGTATCTGCCAATTTTTCAAACAGATCTCTTTGTTCCTTTGTAAGATTTGCCGGTATTGTTACCAGGACCTTTACATACAGGTCCCCTGTCTTTTTGCTCCTGGAATCTCTGATTCCCTTTCCTCTCAGCCGGAATACGGTATTCGGCTGCGTGCCTGCCGGCACCTTGTAGGAAACCTTATCCGTGAGGGTCGGAACGACGACCTCAGCCCCAAGGGCAGCCTGAGCGACCGTGATAGGCACGTCGATGTAAAGATCCGGACCTTTTCTGGTGAACCTCCTGTGCGGCTGTACATTGATTGAAACGATCAGATCTCCGGCGGGTCCGCCGTTGACGCCGGGCTGCCCCAGTCCCTTCAGTGAAATCTTAGAGCCGTTGTCGATCCCCTCAGGTATGGTAACGGATATTGTTTTACCGTTCAGCTTTATCCGCTTCTTCGCACCGAATGCGGCTTCCTCGAATGTGACGTCGATGCTTGTCTGAAGGTTGTGACCTTTTCTCGGAACATTCCTCATTTGCGCGCTGCCGAATCCGCCGCCGCCGAACAATTCTTCGAATATATTTTCAAAACCTCGGCCTTCGAAGCCTCTGCCTTCGAAGCCTCTGCCGGAGAAGTCAAAGAATTCGAAATCGGCGCCGTTGAAATTGCCGTATGTCCGGTACGAGGTCCCGAAGCCCTGACCTTGTCCATGCCCTCCGCCGAATGCCGCATTCGGGTCGACGCCCGCAAAACCGAACCGGTCATATTTATCTCTTTTATCCGGATCCGATAAGATCTCGTAAGCCTCATTTACTTCTTTAAACTTTTCTTCCGCCGCTTTGTCACCAGGATTCTTATCGGGATGATACTGCATGGCCTTTTTTCGAAAAGCCTTTTTTACTTCATCCGCCGATGCCTCTTTTTTGATGCCAAGCACTTCATAAAAATCTCGTTTTTCAGCCATGGTAATCCCTCCCTTCTGTTATGCGGATGTTGTCATCATTTTCGCGCCTGGCACTCTCCGCGCGAGAGTGCTAAGTTTCGGTTAAAATATAACACCGTCGAATGGTTTTGTTCAACAGTGTTACATAGCCTACTATATATATTTACCACAAATCGTTTACGGTAAACACTTATTCATTCTGTCATACGTTCAAGGATTCTTCCTCACCTGCTTCGACGACGATCCTTTTCATGATGAAGCTGGCTCCGACCGAGCCAAGACCGATCAACATGAGAAAGGCGCCTGTGATCACGATCGCGCGCGCGTTTGAAACCGGAAAGACAGGACCAGCAAAGCCGTATAGAAATATACCGGCGCCGAAAAACAATGCCTGCCATCTTTTGGCAGCCCCGGATCGGAAGAGGATCATCGCCAAAAGCAGCATTCCGATTACCAGGGTCAAAGGCCCGATGATCAGAAAGGGCAGCGAAAAGCTGGGTGTTTGTGTAATCGCTTCGTATAGCTTTATCATTTCTCCTCTTTCGTCGCTTACGGCCATGATCCAGGTAATCAGGTCGAACGCCAATAAACAGGATACCGCAACGGTTCCAACATAGATCAGCGCTGCGGCGGCACGGCTCAAAACAAAACGGTATCCGTCAAGTGGCGCCAGAAGTCCCTGGATCGCAAAGGGCAATAATACGAACGCCACCAAAGCCGCCATATGCGCCATATACCAATCTGCAGGGTTCGCCGTCACACTTGACAGTTCTTTTGCTAGTTAGTTATTCAAATAAAGTTTATTAATAATTAAATTATACCTTCGGGTTTCAACTTCTCTAATAAATCATAATAGGTATCTTCAATATCTGTTGCTTTTAAATTTGAATATAAATTTTTCTTAATCTCGAAAAGTATAGTTTTAACTTCTTTTTCATCTTCGACAAAAGACTTTATCCAATTTTTTATATATTGTTCTCTTTTATTTTTATGACTTTTAAAAGCACTGTAATCAAAGGTGTGAATGATAAAATAAAGGATACCAAAAACGCGCATACAAAAGATACCACCTTAAGATAAAAACGCCGACCTATGTGGTAACATGGTTAAGGCAGACAAAGCCGCCAAAAATCACAGGAGGT
>Ga0116191_1000770_pt1 | contig 27479 bp, 19 predicted proteins | sample AD_UKC111_MetaG_FD_89897 | JGI IMG/M metagenome (GOLD analysis project Ga0116191, IMG submission 89897) | Active sludge microbial communities of municipal wastewater-treating anaerobic digesters from Hong Kong - AD_UKC111_MetaG | ecosystem: Engineered > Bioreactor > Anaerobic > Digestate... | reverse complement strand
GAGGCTCTTCAATAAATGCTAACGGTTCCCATCCGACAACTTCGATATTTCGTTCTTTGAGAATTTTTCCTTTCGGAGACCAGCCAAGCGTAAAAGTTTGACTTCCTTTTTCCACAATAATTTCTGAAACAAGCACAGCATCTTTAATAAAACCAACGTTCGGTATTGCAGTAACTTCCTGTATTTTTATCTCACTTCCAACAATCCAATTGACTGGAACATCAATTTCTTCGAGTCTTTGTATGGGTAGAATTTGCACAATGCGGGAAACGGAATCAATGGAATTCCGCAAACCTCTTTTGTCATCGGCAACCAATGTTACTCGAACCGTTCCCTGTTTATTCCAAACGCCACGAGTCGAAGAAAGCGCCTCGTCGTTCATTTTCCAGATAAAGGAAAGCGTATCGCCATCGCTATCCACAAATGACGCAGGTTGTAATTCGTACTCTTCGCTTTCATAGAAAGAATTTGAAATATCAAACGTTACATCTGGCTTTGCATTTACGTATAAGGATTTTGTCTCTTTCACAATTCCTGAACTTGTTCCAGAATTATCTTGAATCGTCAAGGAGATTGTATGTGTACCAGCCGTTGGTAGTACGCATGCCGCAACCGAATTCGATGAATAATAAATCCCATCGAGCTGCCATTCATACTTCACAATGCTCCCATCAGAATCAGAGCACCTTGATGCATCCAGCACGAGCGCATCTCCGAGCGCTATATCAGAAGGAATACTCCATTCACAACGAGGCGGAATATTGACCTGCAGTTGTTGCTGAGCAGTGGCAGCGCTGCAAGGGGAACTGGATTCTATTTCGAGTTCTAATTGAATTGAATAAACACCCGGCCTCGAAAATTGGATTTGAGTTTCCATTCCTTCTCGCATAAACACTGTATCCTGTCCATCAATGCGCCATCGTACGGAACGAATTGCCCCTTGATATGTCGACGGCGTTCCATCGAGTTCCACGATCTCATTGATATTGACATTCGATGGAATTGAAAATGCAGCAATTGGTCCTTCCACAACATGCACTACCGAAGTTGCTTGATGAACACGTGTACAATTTCCGCTTCCATTTGCAAGTACAGTCAACGTTGCTGTGTAAGCACCTCCTTTTGTATAAACATGCGAAACTGTCTTACCGAAAGCGCTCGTTCCATCTCCAAAATCCCATGTAAATAAACCAATGGAACTCTTCGGAGCAACACTTTGACTGCCATCGAATGTAAGAGGAACATTAGCGCAGACCGTTGTATCTGAAAAACTCTGAATCGCATGGGGAGAAGTTTCCACAAACACAGGAATTGTAACAACAGGAGGATGTTCTACAATCCCATCGCTTAACATTAGCTTGACCAGATATATTCCGGGTTCCGTGTAAGTATGCGCAGGATTTGTTTCGTCGGAAAAAGCGTTATCGCCAAAATCCCAATGTGTTGTAATAGCGTCATTATCCGGATCATAACATTTTGAACTGTTGAAGAGCGCCACCTGTCCAACACAGGTAGAAATACTTGAATCAACAATTGCTACAGGCGGCCGATTAATATTTACACGAATTGTTTGGCGTACAATCGAGTTCGTTTTGTTCTGACCATCGTTCACTCCTACTGTAAGAACATGAGCGCCAGCCGATGGAGCTTGCCACCAAAATGAAGCTTCGTTTCGATGCGTCCCATCGGGAAGAACCCAGTCGAACGTTAGCGGCTGACCATCAATATCGTAGCTTTGAGACGCATCAAGAAAAATACGCCGCTCGTTCGAACGAATCGTTTGCTTCGTAACAAGCATTGGTGGATTATTAACAAGCACAGGAATTTCTTCTACGACAACCCCATTCTTCAGTTTTGTTCCATCATCAACGATGATTTGTACATACTTTGTTCCAGATGTCGAAAATCTTTTCCTTACAAAACTTCCATGGAATGTTGAGTCATCAGGGAATTTCCATGTAACCATCACTGGCTTGCCTTCAGGATCGTTGCTTCCTCGAGCGTCAAATGTTACAATCTCATTCGGTTCAGAAACGGATGGGGAAAAGGTATAGCGCACGTTCGGCGGAAAATTAACATGCACCATCGCTGTTTTAACCCCTATTGCATCATCGAATTGAGAGTTATCTTTTACTTGAAGCGTTACAGTATAGTCCCCTGGCGCTGGAAATTCCAATGATGTTTTTGATTCATTCGAAATTTCTTTGCCGTTGATAAACCATTGGTAAAGAACAATCGAACCATCGGAATCAACGCTTTGTGAACCATCAACGAACAATGGAACTTGCGGTTCCCAGAGCGAAGGTACATCAAAATTTGCTTTCGGATTTTTATTGATTGTAATTGTATGACGTACAAACTGACTACTATTCGAAAGATTGTTTCCATCGTTGACAGTAAGAGTTACTGTGTAAGTTCCACTGCGCTGATAGAGATGAGAAACCGTTTTTCCAACTGCTGTGCTATCATCGCCAAAATTCCATCTGTATGTAAGTTGATCTTGATCTGCATCCCACGATTTTTCTGCAGAGAAATGTATGAGCGATAAATTCGATTTCTCAGGAGCAATGATAACCGGAACAGGAGGCGCATTGACTTTGATGGTTTTTGTAAGAGTTTGAACAGAATTTTCTACCCCCTCGCCATCATCAACAATTAAAGATACCGAGTATGTACCCGGTTCTTCGAAGGAAAGACTTGCAACAGGACTTGAAAGTTCAGAGCCATCGCTTACTTTCCAAAAATATTTCAGTACTGGATTATCGGGGTCGAATGATGTCTTTGCAGAAAGGATAATTTCATCGCCAGGCGCAACCTTCGATGGCAATGTGAATGCCGGATGAGGTTCTGCATTTACCCTGTACCGAAATGAAGTAGCGTACGATCCGTTTGTAGCGCCTGTGCCATCTGAAAGTGTTGCTGTGAGGATGTACACACCGGGCTTTTCCTGTAACACCTGCACTGCTTCTTCCGTATGCGAGCCAATAATACCCATTCCATCCCAACGAATCGTTAGAGAATCACCATCTGGATCATAAGCGCCATGGAGCGAGAAGAAAGCTGAAGTAGCGCGAGCAATAACGGAACTACCCTGTATCTCTCCATACGGTTGACTATTAACACGAATCATCTTCAACGCAGTTCCACTATTGCAGAGTGAATTCGTTGAACCATCGTAGACAACGAGCTTTACTTCATACTTTCCTGGTGAACCACTGAAGAAGCGAAGAAATGGCTGATTCCCTCTGTACTCGCCATTGACAAACCATTCATATTTCAGCGGCTGCTGTTCTGGATCGAATGATTGAGTTGCAGAAAAAGTTACAACTTCATTCGGCGAAACAATTTCTTTCGCAACAGAAATTTTAGCGACAGGAGGCTCATTGAGGTGAATAGAAAAATCGTGCACCCAATATTTTGGAAAATATAATCCTCGCGTTGGAAGGATAACCGTAGCAGCGTAAGTTCCCGCCTTCGGAAATTCAACGACGATAGAATCCCCTTCATAACGTTCGACTCCGACAGTCCATTTGGGATTGCCTTCTCCCAGCAGCTTTCGCGTCTGTTCATTGAGTCGAATTTTCATTCGAAGACAACTTGTATCGGGAACTTGCTCTATTATAATTTTAGGTTTGGTCGGAATATGGACAACAATTGGATTGATGTTCCAGAGAATCGGATCGCTGCTTTGCGTTGTTATGACAAGATTATTAACTCTGATTGCAGAACCTGCAATTCCTATTCCCCATTCGTTCTCTTCTCTCTGGTCAAACTGAAAATTTTTATCAACAGGAAGATGTGAAAATTTGCCATAGCTATCTCTTACTACCACTTGAGAACCTTCTGCGCCTTTTACAACCAACTGTAAAGGCGCCGTCATATCTCTGGTTGCAGGACAAAATTGAGCTTCCTCATACGCGGAAAGACCATTGATACACACGGGAAGATTTTTTGCATAGAGCTTCCACGATTCGTTTCCACTGAGAGACTCAACGCGAATTTTAAATGCGTTGACGCCATCTCCATCGCCGCCGATTGTTCGAAGAAGCCATGCTTTACATTTATTGTTGACTGTCAGCGTATCGAGCGGAATCCAGCGTTGAAGATATTTGCTTTCGCTTTCCGTCGTCACGCTCTTCCGAAGTTCCAGAGAACCGTCGGAAGTTTGTGCAAAAAGTTGAAATGTTGTCGAAGTGTTGATGTATCCTCTGACATCGGCATTTCCACCAATAGCGGCGTCAAATATTTCCAGAATTCCTTCTCCTCCATTGTCAGGCGCTTCGATAAGAAAATCGTATTGATGAATTTCATCGCCAGTCTGTTGTACAACTGCCTTCTTCCCGGCAACAAACAGGTAAACATCCTGTCCAAAGAGCAGCATTGGAAATAGCGACAGGATCAAAAGTATAACTGAACGAACCACAAAATTTGAAATCTTGATTTTATGCATTTTCATCATTTTACCTCCCACGAATGTGAACCAAAGTTCATCCGATCTTTGATTGATTCGAATTTTATAGTAACCGTGTCTCCAAATATCAGAATAAACGAATGCCCGGTGAAATCGCTCATTTCTGCGCTTTCTTCTCGACATCGAGTGCGCGGAAAACTTGCTCCGATACCTGAGCATTCACTCTGAGCGCTACACAGCACAACATTGCAAAAAGAATCTTACTCATTTTTCGCATTATCGTGATCGCTTTCCACTGGAAGTGAAATAGTAAATTTACATCCTATCTCTGAATTCGATTCGAGAGAAATTGTACCGCCGTGGTAAGTAACAATTTCTTTGACATAGGCGAGTCCCAATCCTGTTCCAACTTCTTCCGTTCCTTTTTTGTTCGATCGTACACGATAGAATTTTGTAAATAATTTTTCTTGAGCTTCCAGAGGAATGCCGTATCCATGATCTGTAATAGAAAAAATAATCGCTCCATTCTCAAAGGAAAGCTGAACTAGGATTGAACGATTTTGATCGCCGTACTTAATTGCATTCGTAACCAAATTCATCACCGCCTCACGAATAAGATCAGGGACAACTGTAGCATACGGAATCGCACCGCGAATTTCAACTTCCACCGTAAGATTTTTCCCCCGTAACTGCGGCTCCAGCATTTCAATGACACTCTGCACCAATGCAACAATATCTGTTGGCGCTTTAGGATATTCAACGCTTCTCGATTCCAATCGCGAAATATCCAGAAACCGATTGATAAGCGCAAGGAGATGATTTCCGCCTTGAAGAATATATTGCAGAAATTCTCTTCGTTCTTCAGGCGTAACATCTTCATCGTGGGAAAGTAGTTCGGCAAATCCCACAATGCTCCCCACTGGACTTCTCATCTCGTGCACAATGACATTCATCATTTCAGACTTCATCTTATCGATAATTCGATCGTTTGTCAGGTCGTGGAGAATAAGCAACGAACCAAGCGGGTGAGCGTCTCTCGATATTATGCTATCGTTGAGACGATAGTAGTGCACTTCATCATTTGGGAGATGTATTTTCAACTCTACCTGCCTGCTCTCAATAACATTCCTATCTTGAATATCTTCTTCTACAGATTCCTTTGACTTTGAAATTTCGGGTCGCGAGAGAAATTCCTCTTTGGATACTATTTCTCCTTCTGGCATCAGCGTCGTACATAATTCATCAAAACGAGCATTACGGAAAACAAATTTCCCTTCCGCATCGGTCAATCCAATCAGATCATCGCTGTGCATCATAAAAAGTTTGTTCTTCCACTCTTCAACAATGATCCGCTCGACATTGAGTTGTTGATACCGTTGTAAGGACTGGCGCATGAGTTCTATTGTTTCTGCCATTCGCTGTAAATTCTTCATCCCAACTTCACGTATTGGCTGAGAGAAATCCAATGAACCAAGCTTCTCAACATCTTCTGCAAGGCGTATAATTGGCTTACTAATTTGATAGGAGAGAATCCAGCCAGCAATAAGGAGAATAACAAAGAGAGAGAGAACGAATACTGATGAGTGCAGGAGTAGTTCTCGCACAGGCGCACGCACTTCGGATTCTGGCACTACAACTATAAATTTCAACGGAACGGTTCGGAACATCGATGCCATTCCATACCATTTCTGCTTCCCGATCTTGACTTTCTGTAACGAATTGACATGGGTTTCACCTGAACAAAAATATTTCATCATTGCCGTATCGCACGATGCGTAGAGAAGACAAGAATCGGATGCAAGCATAACTCTGTACTCTTCCCCTAAAGGAAGACGCTGGAGAACAGAATGAAAATCTGGCGCATGCCACCATATCGCAGTATAGAAAGTTGTGCCCGCAAGATAACTCTTCGAGCGCGTAACAACAACCGAACTCTGGGGAATCCATCCAACGCTCACTAAAGAATCCGACGACGGCAGTAAGAAGTTGTCGACAGAATCAGGAATCGTTAAAGAGTACTGAGTATTTTGACTTTCGAGTTTGTCCGGCAAATCTTGAGAGTAGATACGAATGCGAATTATTTCCGGATGCAAAAGCATTGTATGGTAAATAAATTGCTCGCCATCTTTTGGTTGTTCTTGAAGATGGAGAGAAATACCGCGTGTCGCTTGAATCCACATCGCTATTTGTTTCTCGAGCGTTTCAACTGTATAGGCTTCGACCTGCTGGATAATTGTGATGCGCTCGGAAAGAACACGGCGTTCATAAATAGGACGCACAACAAACCATAGAACCAGGAGACTTAATACCGCAATAGCGACGCTTCCAATAAATATTCTGCTCTGTAATGATAATTTTTTCATTTCATCTTTTCCAAGAATCGAATAACTTCAGTGGAATATGGAGATAAAATTTGAAAAGATAAACTCACCTTTCTGAAATTTTAATCTTTCCCAATCTTGTAATAGGCGCTTGAATGAGATTTTGAGATAAGTTTTGGTAGCTCTGAATCCAAAAATTACGCATTAGAAATTTGCAAAGATGGTTGCTTCAATTATGCTTTACGGCACATCAGCAACCAATTTCTGGACGGTGGCTGAGTAGGACAGCAGTCCGTATCGAAGCCACCGCGAAACATTCTGCAACTCACAGGTTCACCCGTGGATGAAAAACAAAGTTGCCTGTTGCCTCGATACGCTCTTCGAGCTACTCGGCGACCAAATTCTCGACGGTGGGTAACAGTACTTATCGAAGGCAGCGTGCTCTATTTAATAGAAGGAAGCAGAAAAAGCAAGAATAGAATCCCTTCGCTGAAAATTGGCTTAACGCTTCATTTGTATTTCATTCCAGATTAGTGCGGCTGAGCCAAGGATTGCGGCAGAGCCACGAGGCAATCCTGAATGAAGCAACTTAACTTTATTCCTAAAAATTGGAAACAGGAAATGTTCGAGCCACCGTCGCGTTGGGGCAAAAATCCATTCACCTGCTTCCGCAACTCCGCCAAAGAGAATAATCGCTTCCGGACTTGTATGAGCAACACTATCCGCAAGTTTCATCCCAAGAATTTTTCCAGTAAACTCAAATGCTTCTCTTGCCAACTCATCGCCGGCTTCTGCCGCCTCGAACACTTTTTTTGACGTAAGTTCTTCAATTGGAATAGAACGTATCACACTCGGTGTTGAACGAAGCTGTTTCAACTCCTCCACAGTGCGACAAATGCCGCCTGCAGAAGCGTATGTTTCAAGACATCCTTGCCTGCCGCAACCGCAGAGACGCCCATTTGGATCAACGATAGTATGACCGATTTCTCCTGCAAATCCGTCGTGACCATAGACCAAAGTGCCATCAACGACGATTCCACTTCCAAGTCCTGTGCCCAGAGTTATTTCGATAAAATGCTTCATTCCTTTTGCAGCGCCAAATTGCATTTCGCCTAACGCTGCTGCATTGGCGTCGTTTGTGATTGCAATTGGAATGTCGTACCACTGTCGTAACAATTGAACTACATTGACATATCCCCAGCTTAAGTTTGGCGGATGCTCGATAGTACCCTTGAAGTAATTTCCATTTGGAGATCCAATTCCAATACCAACTAATTCCAAATCTTTTGGCAATTCATGGTGGAGTTTCTCTGCTTCCGAATTAAGCCTATTGAAGAATTCATCCGCAGGATTGTGAGCATTTGTTGCAATTGAGGTATGAGCCAGAATGTTTCCCTCATTGTCCACAAAACCAAGTTTTGTATTGGTTCCGCCAATATCAACTCCAAGTACGATTCTTTTTCCCATATTCCACTTTTATAAAAATAAGCTTCAACACGTAAATTATTTATGAATGTAATAAATAGGTACAGAGAATACAACTACATTTGTTCAACCCAGATTATGCATTAGAAACTTGCAAAGATTATTGCCTCGATAAACCATAAACCTTACAGTATCTCAGCAACCGATTCCCTGACGGTGGCTGAGGTTCTCGAAGCCACCATTTTGGTTCTCCCTTCTTTCGCCTGTTTTATTATTTTACTTCACCTTAAACTTTACCGCTACCTTTATTGCATAAGCTGCGTTCAACAGGTTCTTGCCATTGCAGATGTTCAGATGAGAAAATATTGCAGCAGAATATCCAAGAAAGCCTATTGTTATTTATCAAACGAGCATCCGATAGATACGATTTCAATGCCGAGTTTTCTATTGCTACAAACCATTCCAACCCGCTAAGCGCGCCCACAGCCACCATGCAGCGTAAGCTTTCTGATTTGCATTGAGTGATTGACTATGAGCCGCAGAACATTCGTACCATTCCACGTTTTTTGTATGAGAGTTTTGCCAGTCAATAGCCCAATTTTTATCCAGCGTACCGTTTCCGTCGCTATCATAATCGCAATTATCATTTGCATCTAATTTCATATAGTTTACTTTCGCATCTGGATCGTAACTTTCAATGTCGGCAAAATCGTACAATATTTTATTATTCGTTTTACAGTATAAACGAATTTGCTCATTCCGTTGATTGACATTCCCTTGTTCGCCAGTGCCATTCAAGTGCCCAGTCATATAAACAAATTTGACTTGTGGGTAATCGCGTTCCAGTTGAGACATTAGAGTAAGATATGCCTGAATTTCTTCTTCAGTACCATCAACTTGTCCACACCAGGACCAAATGATAACATTGATTTCAGAATGTTTATTGAGATAGGTCCGAGTAGCAGTCGCCCATGCACTGCGATCGGGATTCCCTAAATCGGATGCTCCTGAAAATGGTTGATCCTTCAAATAGAGCGCTCTATTTACACCCGTTGAGTTGAAAGCATACTTATCGCCTTTGAACGATACTAATCCTTCCATCCCGGTAATGAGCTGACTTCCATGGGATGTGTGTCCATAAGCAATTTTGAGTTGTGAACGTGCGCTGTCGATCCACTTTGAAGGAATGTTCGATAATTTTGTACAGGAGTGATCGATCGTCATAGGAATAGCAACTTGAGAATTTGGCTCCACTGATGAATCGCAATTCCACAACAAACAGGCAAGAAGCAAAAAAGCAATCGCGTTGTAACATGCACCTTTGTTCATTTTTCTTTCCTCCTTTGAATCCATTATCTACAAAGATAAGCACATAAATTGTACGCTGGCTCACAATTGGGAAATTCTTCTTCCTGAAGTCAAAAATATTATAGGTGATTCAATCGTCAGAATCGTTGTATAGTATAAATGATGACGACATAAAATAAGGAGGGTAGCAATGAAGAAGATTATCATTTTATTGACAATTGGATCCCTTTTCTGGGGTTGTGAAGACACAATCGTCGAGTACAAATATGATGGCGAACAAATTTTTCATAATGATTTGCTCCATGGTGATCTCATTGGAAGGGTGTTACAGAAAGAAAGTGGAGCAATTGTCATTGTATCTCAAGTTACGCCGGTGGACTCTGTTTTGATTAATCCAGTTGATGGTTCTTTTGCTTTTCGGGATTTACGGGCTGGAAATTATAATCTTACAATTAAATCGGATAACTTCCGTTACTATGTCAAAGAAAATATTGTCGTTGCAGGCGGCTCAATCCAGTATATTGGCGAAATCGATCTTTCTAAAATTCCAGATCTTATTTCGAGTTACTATCCCGAAGATAAAGCGGAGATCGTATACGATTGGCGTTATGGCCGTATTACTGTTTCGATGTCCTTTACTCAACCAATGGATCGTGAGAGTGTTGAGAAAGCATTTTCGATTGAGCCGTCAGCCGAGGGATTATTCGTTTGGGGGCAATATACATGGCAACCGTATACAGGGCTCTATACTAGAGGAATTGCCGAGCAAGCTTATCGTCCAGAAACAGGTGCAACAATAACGACCTATAGTAAAGTAACATCATTTACGTATGTGCTGGCGAAAAAAGACTGCTATCCTGACACCACTTATACAGTAACACTTACAACAGAGGCAAAAGATACGGCAGGAAACCATCTGAGATTTCCTTTAGTATTTCGATTTAAGACAGTACAATCCTATACAACGATCTATGGAATTCAATCAGAGCCAATGCTTGGCGATGCTGATGTTTCTCCAATTTCGTACTCTGGAATTCGAATAACATTTCCACGTCGTATGGAGCCGATTTCCACGGAAGCGGCGACTCGTATAATACCTTCGATGAATACAATGTTCTTGTGGCCAGAGGAAAATGTTATGGTGATTTATCCAGGAGGTCCATTCTTAAGTGATACAACAATTACAGTCAGTATCGGAGGAGAAGCGCTCGATAAAGACGGTATACCATTAGGAAAAGATTACACAACGTGGTTCCGGACTGCGCCCTTTTCACTTCAATCCGTCAGTCCAGGCAATGGTCAATTGTTTGTGTCGCCAACTACTAACATCTATCTTACATTTAACAGCTTTGTGAAGATTGGTAATGCACAAAATGCAATTCAAATTATGCCTCCAGTCCAGGGATCGTTCTCGTATAGAGGAGATTCATACTATGAAAATCCACAGACAATCATTTTTACGCCATCATCGAGCTTTGCTCCGAATACAAAATATACTATCACTGTTACTACTGCACTACGAGATTTATATGATTCGCCTTTGAAGCAATCGTATACTTTTTCGTTTGTAACTCGACCTTAAGTTCTAAGCCGCGCCTGTCAATGATGCACAGGCGCGGCTCTTAATGTAAAAATCTATGTTTAGAACAATCATCGTTAACAATTCTGGAGATGCAATGAAAAAACGAATCTTTATTATTTTCCAATTTATTATTACAACAACAGCATTTGCACTTGATTCGACGATGGTTGTATCAGGAGGAATTGCTCGCACACTTGCGTTGGGTGGAAGTCCTACAAATCCATTTCTGCTGGATCAAACAGATGTTCTCATCAATCCCGCATTCTTAAAAGAATACAGTAATTCAATTTTTCTTGAACTCGGAAACGATTTCAATAACGGTTCGGCATACCGTGCAAACAATCAATCATTCGGAGCGAGTTTCAATATTGGCTCGCTCACGTTGGGATGTATCATTGGAATGCGTGAAGGACCGATGTTTGCAGAAAATTCCATTGGCTATCAGAGCGGTGGTTCATTCCTGGCCTGTGATTACATGAAGGCTGCTCTTGATTCATACCTGCAGAGTCTCTCAGTTTGGCAAACGACAGAACCAACAATTCCGTTTCAAATAATAGGCGCAATGAAATTCAGTAATGCTACCGCAGGCATTTCGCTCTACTTTTCTCACTGGGGAAGAAATGATCAAGGAGCTGGCAGTGTATCGGCAGAAAAAACTTGTTCAGTATCTCTTGAACAGTACGGGATCAAAGGCGGCGTTCTTTTACCTCTTTCTCATAAGATAACCGGTGACTTCTCAGGATGTTTACGATTGAACAGAGCGACTGCAGATTATCATAATACTATGCCTCAAGCTCCTCTTCTGTCGTCTTCCTTTTCAAGTAATGGGTATGAAATGGCACTCTCGACTCGTTTCTTGTTCAACATATCTCCAACTTTGATAGTTATTCCCTATGTACGTGGGGAATATTTTAAGTACCATCCTGAGCTTTCTTACTCTCCAATAATCTATCTCAGTGTGCCTTACCCAAATGAATACTGGAAAAAGAAAGTTGAATTTGGGTGCGGGGCGCTCCATCATTTTTCAAAAGGATTAGTAAGCGGTGGAATTTCATTCCAGTACATTTCTCTTACAAATGATGCAACAACAAAAAATGGAAATCTTCCACAATTAACTCATTACTCACGATCATTTCTAAACTTTCCTACATTTCAGGCTGGGGTGGAATATGCTCTTACTCCTTGGCTAACAGGACGGACAGGATTTTTCAAACGACTTACATGTCAAACGACGCATACTGATCCGCCACCTCCTTTGAATCCAACGGAAAGTTCGACCACGGTTGAACTTCCCTTTATTCCTGCGTATGGACTTTCTGCTCAAGAACAAACATTGTCGCTTGGACTTGGAATTTCACTTGGGAATGTTTCTATCAATACATACGTCGCAGAACAGGTGATAGGGAGCGGAACCTATCTCTTAAGCGGAATCCAGCAAAGTATTTTTGGGATTGTGTCGTTAAGTTATAAACTATAGTAAAGGTACGATGATGGATCCTCTTTCAACCCAAATTATGCATTAGAAATTCACAAAGACTGTTGCCTCATCACGCCTTACAGCGCCTCAGCCTTTACTGTAATTTCTTATCATCAACTCACAAACTATGGCAAGGAAGCGAACGTGCTTTTGAGCTTTTCAGCAGATTGGCAGAATCCTTCTTCCTCTTCTTTACTCATTGGCAATGTGAGGACTTCTTCGATACCGTTTGCGCCGACAACACAAGGAAGACTCAGACACATATCGGTTACGCCATATTGACCCGTCATTAGCGTCGATACAGAAAGCACCGAGCGGTAATTTCCAAGTATTGCTTCGACAATCGAGAGTAATCCTAATCCAATAGCATAGTACGTTGCTCCTTTGCGTTTAATAATTTCATACGCTGCGTCTCTCACACTAACAAAGAGAGCATTCATATCTTCGTGATTATATTTTTTGTGTTTGAGAGGAGCAAATTCCTGTAACCGTACGCCGCCGATGTTTGCTAAGCTCCATAGGGGAATTTCACTATCGCCATGTTCGCCAACGATATATGCATGCACGCTTCGTGGATCGACGCCGTAGTACTGTCCTAGTAAAAATCGAAACCGAGAAGTGTCGAGAATCGTTCCAGAACCAATTACTTTTGCCGGCGGGAGCTTCGATTCTTTCAGAGAAATGTAAGTCAATATATCAACGGGATTCGTTGCAATGAGAATGATTCCCTCAGGATTGTAACGTACAATTTTTGGTACAATCGAACGAAAAATTTCTGCGTTACGAGTCAGAAGGTTAAGTCTTGATTCACCGGGCCGTTGCGCTGTACCAGCTGTTACCACCACCACATTTGCTCCTGCAAGGTCAGGGTAATCTCCCGCGATAATTCTCATCGGTTTGGTAAAAGACAATCCATGATTGAGGTCCATCATTTCGCCGATAGCACGGTCGACAACATCGTTCACCAGTACTAATTCACCTGCAATTCCTCGCTGCATTAACGCATACGCAAAGGATGATCCAACCATACCAGTGCCAACGAGTCCAACTTTGCGCGAGCTTCTTTGTTCAAACATAATCTTCTCCTTTTCTATTCCTAACATTTGAACATTTTTAAAAGTTCCTGCATTGTTCAACAATATTAGCTATTCGTTTTCTGTTTCTTGAGCAATAAGGGAACATCCTCTGCTGGAAATGAAAAATCAGGATAAATGTAACGTTCATCGAGCATCGATGATGAACCGTCAATTTCTTCGAATGCAGTATAAGTAGAAAGATCGCCAACATCCATAATACGAGCAATCCTGCGATATGAATCTGAAACTCCCTGTTGCACTATCTCAACATTTATGCCAACGTCGACTCGAACTGGAACGGTGATGCCCTTCGGCATAAAGAGAGCATTTCGGATAAGCACATCAAATCCATACTGGGTGTTGAATGGAATTTTTTCGTAAATCTCTAACGGCGCTTGTTGATATGCTCCAGTTGCAATAGCATAGAGACCGGTAAGAATACTTACCGCGTTAAGTTTCCTGATGGCGAATTTATCAGGATCGCCTTTCCATCCTCCTGATTCAACAAGAACAGTACTCGTCCCCCAACGTTGAATACTATCTCCGAAGGCTCGCGGTTCGTAGGTGTCGTCCCATCGAGCAATGGAATGAGGAGCAAACGTACCAACAATAGTTGCCAGCAATGAAGCAAGATGTTTTGCGCGAATCCTCACTTCGTTATCAGAACGCCGCTCATCGATGGCGGGTGCAAGAAAGGCGAAAGCTGCAATCTTTTTTGTATTGCCTACAGTTAGGCGCGGATCCTGATCGTGTAGATTGAAGCCAAACATCGGTTCGATTTCATCTCTGACTCGTTTGAGAATCCGAGCTTCCGGTGTTTGCAATGCAAGCGCATCGCGATTCATATCAATGTGATACGCTGTCCTTCGTGTAAATCGTTCTGCGCCATCGGGATTGAGCATCGGAATCATAGAGAGCGATAGCTTTTCCAAAATCAACTTTGCAACAGGATGTTCAGCGTGTTGATGAAACCAACCCAAAATATCTACCAAAGCCATTGTTGCTGTTGGTTCATCTCCATGCATCTGAGACCACAGCAGTACTTTGGTTGCTCCATTACCAAGCGAGTAACAATGGATTGTACGACCTTCTGCAGATGCGCCAACAATTTTTTTAGATAAAAAATTAGAACCATCATACTGTTGAAGCCAGCCGAGCATATCGCTTTGAGTAAAGCGAGATGTTGTAATCGAATGGTTCGAATAGGATTCGTATGTATCAAAAAGTTCGTGAGCAAATTTGAGCAATTCTTCCATAAGCGTCTTTCATTGAATGTTTGAATTTCGATGATGTAAGATACAAGAAACTTCTTTCTTAAACATCATTGGTAGGAATTTTTCGCCGCGCTGGTTTCTTGCTCCTATCAGTAAATTTCACTACCATTTCCAAAAGTATAAATCAAATTGTTATGACAAAACAACAGAAATCACATCGTCAACAAACATCGAAGCCGCCAAACGTATCTCTATCGTTTGATGAAAGTCAGAAGTCAGAAAATCGGCGTGAGGAAATTCGGCTTGTAAGGCTTGCTAAGCAAGGGAATCAGAATGCATTCAAGGAACTGAGACTTAAGTATCACGGAGCGCTCACGCATTTTGTCGCACGGCTTGTGAACAGAAGGGAAGAAGTTGACGATTTAGTACAGGAGGCTTTCATTAAAGCGTTCACATCCATTCAGAATTACAACGAGGAATTCGCATTCTCGACTTGGCTTTTTAAGATTGCTGCAAACAATTCCATCGACTACTTGCGAAAGAAGAAACTCCACACATTTTCCATCAATACGCCATTTGAAACAGAAGATGAAGAATATACATTCGAGCTTCCAGATACCGACTTAAGGCCGGACCAACTTCTCATTTCGAATCAACGTTCGAAAATGCTCGAAGAAGCAATGGAATCTCTCCCGCCGAAGTATCGGCAGGTTATTTACATGCGTCATGTGGAGGAAATGGAATATTCAGAAATTGCAAAGGCTCTCGATGAACCACTGGGAACGGTAAAAGCCCACATCTTTCGTGCGCGTGAAATGCTCTACAAACAACTCAAGCATAAAATACGTCATTATGAATGAAACTTTTCACTTCCTCAATCGTAAGCAAAAAGTAAGCAAAGAATCCTCGACACAATATGAAACAGATATTTACTATACTTATACTCATCATTCTTAACGGCGCAAATGTTTTTGCACTTGTAGAAACACGGCATAGAGAGTACCCTTTTTCGAAAGAGAAACGTCTTCGCATCGAGCTCGAAGTCGCGGTTGGCGAGTTGTACATCAAATCTGGTCCCAGCGAAAAGATCGCTGTCATTGATTATGAAGAATCCGCCGAACTCTCTCAGAAATTGAGCATGACGTATTCGTTAGATGGCACAACAGGAGTTTTAAGAATCAAATTGAAGGATGAAATGAAACTCTTTAAGAATGACTCGAAAAAGAAGAAGGACTATCGGCGGCTAACCCTCAACATTGCTGAATCGATTCCAGTAGAAATGAAAATTGAGATAGGCGCTGGAGAGTGCAATATCGATCTTTCAAAACTATATATTAAATCTCTGGAGCTTTCCGTTGGTGCAAGTAATGTTGAGCTGTATACCTCGACGCCGAACAAAATTTTCGCAGAGAACATTACTATTGAATGCGGCGTTGGAAAATTTGTTGGGAAACATCTTGCAAATCTTAATTTTAGAACGCTCGATTTTCAGGGCGGCGTCGGTTCATATTCTTTGGAGTTTGACGGTACGCTCCGTCAATCCGGCGATGTTTCTGTTGAAGTCGGCGTTGGTTCAGTATCACTGCTATTTCCACCCTCCATTCCTGTAAAAATATATTGCGAAGACCATTGGCTTTCCAGCGCTCACGTTGATGGAAACTTTGACAAACCCTCCTCAGGCATTTTTTTGACGCGAAACTTAAATTATTCCGAGCCCTTTATTACTGTACGAGTGCAATCTGGCATTGGCAGTGTGCAGATCCGGCAAAAGTAGCAGGCTTGGTTTTTAGCGCTTTCCACCCCTTTCTTTCAGAAATGACTTTGCTTTCACACATTCCATGACGTAATGAACAGCGCTTAAGTTAATCTATTCCATCTAAGGATATTCAAGCGGTTTCCGAACACTTGAGTATTCATCTCCGTATGTAGAAAAAATTTAATTTATCTAAGTAAATTTTCCTCCTTGATATTATTGCTTCTACAGCAGTGTTTTTCTAAATTCCAAACAACGTGGATCAGTTATATTAAGTAAATTATGTTGAGGCGAAGTATGAAATTCAAATGTGTATGCGTGGGGTTGCTCGCCCTTTGTTTTTCAAATGCTATTTCACAAGTTCCATCGGCGCAATTAACGATAAAAGAAAAATCAGGATTTTTAGGAATGGGAGGACCTCGCGTTGTTCACATACAACTTTCCTCTCAAGAACCACAAGCTCCAATTACTTCTGACAATGTCAATAGCGGCGCATATTACTATTTCTTTGTAACTCCTTTTGGCGATTGGAAGTTAGATGAAGCATTCCTTACAGAAGAGCTCTCGAAAGTTTCAATATATCAGGATGGAAAAGTATTTCCAATCGAGTGGAAAAGTTCACTCCTTACAATCGGAAACGGCGCTGCGTTGCTTGGATTTTCTAAATCGCTAAAAATCCATCAAGTATTCCTTTTTCAATGCACACTTATCGAAAAAGTAAATCAAGTTGAATTTACCGTGCCGCAGGAATATTGGCCCGGATACTCGATCCTTATATCTAATCTGGACAGAGCTCGGAACGAGGAACAAGCATCGAGGTATCGGGAAGCAATTTGGTACTACGATCAAATTGTCTCCAACCAATCATTTAATATTTTCCCGCAGTATGATAGTATCAAAACGCTGCGAGTTTCGGCTTTTGAAAAAATCCACGATGGAGTATGGAGTTCTTTTCAATCTCTCATGCAATCCGAAAATATTACGGGAAACTATAAGAACGTCATCAGTCAACTTGATAATTACAAACCATCATTGCAGTATATTCTTGACTCTCTCCCGAGGCCGCAATGGAATATCAGCTCATTAGATCCACCTGTTGTTCCTGTTCTCTCGAAAGCTCGAGAATCGTTAATACAAATTTCAACGGTGCGAGATTCACTTCAACATGTTTGGGATGAAGAGACAATACGTTGGATTCTCAATAGCTCATCTTTAGGAAAAAATGGGTATCTCTATCAGTATATCATTGAAACGTTGGCGTATGCGTTCTCTTCTCTTCCTTTTGAGGATACAACTATTACTTCGCTTCAGGTCAATATTCCGGATGAGCTTCGGCAGCGATTAGTCAAGAACAATTTGACCGAATCCTATGAGACTTTCATCAGAGTTTGCAACGAACGATTCCAGATGCACTTGCCAATCTTTCCTGTTGAGTTCCTTCCGAACCTGAGAAATGATACAGCTTCCTTCCCTCTTCCATACTATTCGATGCTAAAAGCAGTCAATGATTACTATAGTGGAAATTGGGTGGATGCGCAAAATGAAGTTTTCACGATTTTCCGAACGTGTTACGAACAAGAACTCACAACTCGATTCGATGCATTACGAGTTGCAATTCGAAACAGACAAACATCTCTTTCATCGGATATTCTGTCGCTCCTCAAGGAAGCTCAGCAAGCCGAGGCAAAGCGAGATGTCAACGGCGCAACAGAACGCTATCGGCAGGTTACGTTAGTTGCCCCGGACTTTGCGTATGGTTTTTTCCTCTTTGGAAAATTTTATGCACGCACCGGCGATATCAATAGAGCGATCTTTTACTTCCAGCGCGCATACGAACTCGATACGATGTACCTTTCCGCATATCGTGAGTGCTATAATAGTTATTTAAAACTTGGAAACTACAAACCGATGATTGATGTAATGAACACCGCTCTTGCAAAAGGAAACAATTTCTGGGAAATACATTTCAACCTTGGCATGGCATATATGGGAGATGGCGATCTGGCTAAAGCGATTCAGCACTATGAGCAAGCTTTGATGCTAAACCCCAAAAGCTACAAAGCAAATCTACAGCTTGGACTCGCCTATCAGAACGCGAAGAACTATCAAAAAGCTCGTGAGTACTTCAACAATGCAATTGGCATCGATCCTGCTCGTCAGGAAGCGGTTGATTATTTGACAAAGCTTAACGAGCTGCAACGCATGGGGAAATAGATACAATTTATGTAAAGGAATTTTATGGCTGTACAGGACCTTAGTCAGGAAGAAAAATTAAGACGTATTTCTGCTTTGTTGCATCAAGTCGATGAAGATGTGAAAGCAAAGAATCTCGAGGGCGCGCTTGAAAAAATTCGCCAGGTATATGAGTTCGACATCAAAAACATCTATGCGCGAGCGTACGAAGAGCGTATTCTCGTAATGATGATGGAACGCGACCGTGAACGGGTGATGAAAGAAGCGGAACAAAAAGCGGCGGAAAAAATTGATGCGGAAGTGAAACGCCGCTTGAAAGATTTCTATCGTCAGCAGGAAGTTGACGCCGAGAAGCGACGCACTGCAGCCAGAAAAGAAGAAGTACTCGAAGAACGCGCCCGGCAAGCGTCGGTAAGCGAAGTAAAACAAGAGACAAGTAAAGATCTCTCCGCTATCGAAAAAGAAACCCTCCAGCGCATCGAGGATTTAGAGAAAAGACTTCTTGCGACAATGGCGGCGCCAGCGCAATCCGCCTCGGTTGAGCTGTCTACAAAGAAGCTTAAAGAGGAGTATGAAGCGAAGCTCCTGGCATACAAAAAGCAGTATGAAGAAGCTGAGGCGGAACGAAAGAAAATTCAGGAAGAAGCATTTGCTCGTATGAAGGAAGAGCAACAACGCACACAGGAACAGCTCATTCAGAAATTCGAAGAAGAACGAAGACTCATCATCGAACGCGAGCGTGAAAAAGAGAAACAACACTCACTCGATGTATACAAATCGATTATGACTCTTTTGATGGAAATGCACGTTTCAGGAGATATACAATCTTCGATCCTCCAATCGCTTAAAATTTCCCTTGGCATTAGCGATACTGAACATATGACAATAGAACGAGAAGTTCAGGTTCGAGCATACATCGAAGCGGTGCGCTTGCTCTATCAAGCTCCACAACAAACCGAGGAAGATCAACTCCATTTGAAGAATCTACGAGAACTCTTCCACATCAATGAAGATGAACATTTATCAATTGTAAAACGAATTACGAAAGAGCTTGGACTACCAGACGAAACAGCGGTTATTATTGCCATTGATGATGATCCCGCGATTCGAATGTACATCGATCATATTCTCAAACGCACGTACAAAACGGTTATTACAAGCGTCAATGCGGAAAGCGCTATTGTCGAAATTCAAAAAACCCCGCCATCGCTTATTATTAGCGACGTAAATCTCGGTACTGGCGTGATGAGCGGTTTTACATTTTTTGAAAAAGTTCGAAATGGAGAATATGGAGAATCTCTCAAAAATCTTCCGCTCATTCTCATTAGTTCTATGGAAGATGAATTTTTCCTCCGAAGCGCTCGTCAGTTAAAAGTCAAAACATACATTACAAAACCATTTACAAAGGAACAGCTGGAGACGGCAGTAAAAGAAGCGCTCGCCTAATTCTTATTTTGTTGAATAATGCCAATAGAATAGTGGCTTCGATACGAGCTGTCGCTCACCTCAGCCGCCGTCGGGATTTCGGTTGCCGAGTAGCTCGAAGAGCGTATTGAGGCAACACTCTGCAAGTTTCAAAAACTTAATTTTGGGTAGAAGCTTTCGCTTCCCCTATTTCTTCTCTTCTACTTGTCAAAGATACCCGGAAAATTTGTTGGATTGTACGCTCTACCGCAATGGAATACGGTAGCGAAGCGTAACGCCCCCATTCAGTTGAGTAGAAACATCGAAGTCGTACAGCGTTGCGCCGACGTAAGCATCGACAATATTAAGGATATAGGTAAGAGCAAGGTAGAGTGTAAACTCATCTCGTTTGTCGTGGTAGTAATCGCGTGTACTCTTGTAAAAAGTATTCCCGATGTGTGAAATCGTATCCTGTTCTACGGAAAGTCGGTATTGCTCTCTGAAATCTTTATAATATGAATCTGCTTTGTGATACTGCGAGTAAAAGAAAGCGCCGCATCCCCAGATAATTGGAATCGTATAATATCGCTTTGCATATACCTGACCGGCTCCCGGAAGAGCGGCGGAAAGCGCAATTGCAAGCTTACCGGATTTCGGTTGACGAAGAACAGGCGAAACTTGTTGCGGCTGTGTTGCTTTGATTGAGTCCGAAACGATTTCTAAATGATAAATTGCATCCTGACTCAAGAGAGAGGATGAAAATTCAAAGCACAAAATGGCAAAAAGAATTGTGTATCGTAGTAAGCGCTTCACGATTATTCAACAATTGCTACAACTTCTATTTCAACGAGCGCATCTTTTGGAAGACGAGAGACCTCAACCGTCGAGCGAGCTGGCGCTAACGTATCGAAGTATTTTGCATACACTTCGTTCATCGCTGCAAAATCATTCATATCTTGTAAGAAAACAGTTGTTTTGATAACATTTTTGAACGACGATCCTCCAGCCGCTAGAATTTCTCCAAGATTGTGGAGCGCCTGTTCTGTTTGTTCTTTAATTGTAGAGCCAACGATCGTGTTTGTTTGCGGATGAAGCGGAATTTGACCTGCAGTGTACAGAAACTTATTATCAACAAGAATAGCCTGTGAATATGGACCTACCGCGGGCGGTGCATTCGGTGTAAAGATAACTCTAAGCGACATTCTGTTTTTTATCCTCTTAAGGTTGAGATCATTATCTTTTTTATTGGCGTTTGTTCCCTGCAGAAAATAATTCAAAGAGTCGTTCAAAATCATCGAGCGAATAGAATTCGATAATGATCTCGCCTTTTCCATCGCCTTTGTTTTGAACGCGAACTTTTGTTCCTAGAAGCTCTCGAAGTTGTCCTTCAAGGTGCTCTAACTCTCCGCCATTTTCTGTTCGATGAGCCTGCGAACCACTCTTTGCGTTATGCTTTCCAATATTTCGTACAAGATCTTCAACTTTACGGACCGAGAGCCCTTCCGCTACAATTTTTTCATAAAGACGAAGTTGAGTCCGTTCGTTTGGAAGATTGATAAGAGCGCGAGCATGTCCAGTTGTAATTTTATTTTTACGAAGCCCTTCCTGAATTTTCTGCGGAAGCTTCAATAAGCGAAGAAAATTCGTTACTGTTGTCCGATCTTTCCCAACGCGTTTCGCAATTTCATCCTGCGATAAGTGGCACTCATCAATGAGACGTTGGTATGCAACGGCGATTTCCATCGGATTGAGTAACTCTCGCTGAATATTTTCCACGAGAGCAAGTTCCAGCATTTCCTCGTCTGTTGCTATGTTGATGATATATGCCGGAATAGCTTTTAGACGAGCCATCTGTGCAGCGCGAAGTCGTCGTTCGCCCGATATCAACTGATAGCCGCTGCTTATTCGGCGCACGGTTACAGGTTGAATAATTCCTTTCTCTCGTATTGAATTTGCTAATTCTTCCAGCGATGACTGGTCAAAATCTGTTCGGGGTTGAAATGGATTCGGCTGAATTCTCTCGAGTTCGATTGTTGCGATAATACCATTCTCACCCGTATCTCGCTTCAGAGTGGAATCATGGATATTGATTTCTGGAAGCTGTGATTTGGGAATGAGAGCATCGAGCCCGCGACCTAAAACTGATTTCTTTGGCACATTCATAGCTGTTATTGAACCCTCTCATGAATTACTGAATCGAGGGCAAAGAATTTATTATTCGCTAAAACTTCTTTTGCCAGCTCCATATAGTGGCGTGTTCCAGTGCAAATTGCATCGTAGAGAATAATCGGCTTCCCAAAACTTGGCGCTTCGCTCAGTCTAATGTTGCGCGAAATAATCGTATTGAAAACTTTTTTCCCAAAGTACCGCTTCACTTCATCAACAATTTGATTGGAGAGCCGCAGCCGTGAGTCGTACATTGTCAAAAGAACGCCTTCGATATCAAGATTCGGATTTAATTCTCGCTTCACCATATTGATTGTATTGAATAATTGTCCCAGCCCTTCCAGTGCAAAGTATTCGCACTGGACAGGAATTAAAACAGAATCTGCCGCGGTGAGCGCATTGAGCGTAAGCAATCCAAGCGATGGTGGACAATCAATAATAATAAAGTCGAAACGATCGCGAATCTCGCGTAGCGCCGTTGAAAGAAGTTGTTCGCGTGAATCTTTCTCAACTAATTCAACTTCCGCTCCAACTAGATTGATGTTTGCAGGAATAAGAGAAAGGAACGGCATTTGTGTTGGCTGAATTGCCTCCGATGCCGTGATGTCGCCAATGAGTACCTCGTACATTGTTTTACCTTTTGGTCCCACCGAACCAACTCCACTTGTCGTATTTGCCTGCGGATCATTATCAACAAGCAGAACTTGCTTTTCCGCAGCAGCAAGCGATGCGGCTAAATTAATTGCGGTTGTTGTTTTTCCAACTCCGCCTTTCTGGTTTGCAATGACGATTGTCTTTCCCACGTTTTTTATAGTATCCATTTTTGAAAAATATACCGCTTTTTCTATAGCTGTGCAATTCTATTTTTTATTCGCTTGAATGTTGCGGCGACTTTTGTTAATTACTATTCGATGACGCCAACAATTTCAGGACATAGTGAGTTCAACGTCCTTACGCCTCTTGAGGGTTATGCTCTGTGGGCAATTTCAGCCGAACCTCTTGCAGGCCGGCTGAAATCCATTCTTCATACATTGAGCCACCGATATAACACGACATTGTTTCCTCCACACATTACGATATTAAGCGTCAAAGTTGGAGATAAAGAACAATTGAAAGCACATTGTAAGGCACTGGCAAATTCGTTTTCTTCTTTTGATATTTGCTTCGATAAAATTGGTGAATCCGATTCTGTGTACCGCTGTCTTTATCTTCTTCCAAACCAGAGCGATGATTTATACAATCTTCACAACTGCGCAAAAAGAATTTTGTCTTTAAATGAACCTGACAATTATTTTCCACACCTTAGTCTCATCTATGGCGCTATACCGCAGCAGGAAAAAGAAAATGTAAAGAAAGTACTTCAACAAATATTGCCATTGGAAGGAACAATAAATTCTCTTGCGCTCTGGTCGATCAATGAAACTCCTGAACAATGGAGAGAACTTGCGATTTTTCCATTGCGTGCCGTCCATTAAGATTACCATACAGAGTTTGCGCTGGCGCTTGTGATTTTTTTACTTGCAAACTATTGTTCGACTTGTTACTTTACCTGCAAAAGATTATGGGGTACTATGAAAAAAGTTCTTTTCTTCTTCATCCTCGTATTTTTTGCCTGCAATCCTCTCTTTGCAAGGCAACTACCACAAGAACACACGGGGGATATCTCTGTAAGCGAATTCCGTACGCTTCCACATTTTCCTCCAATGAATCAAGACTCGACGCTTGTTTGCTGGAGCTTTGCGACAACATCGTTCCTTGAATCGGAAATGATGCGACTTGGCAAACCTCCTGTTCAATTATCGGTAATGTACTTCGTGTATTATCGGCTGCTCGAAAAATGTCGCTCGATTCTTACAAATCATTCTCCAGAGCATTTTTCATCGGGAGATTTATTTACTGGCGTTATGGATATAGTATCCACGCACGGAATTGTACCTGCAAGCGCATACGAAGGCAAGAAATCGTCAACAACATGCTATGTTCATACGCATCTTTACGAACAGATTGATTCCTTACTGACCGATGCAATAAAAAACAATGAGCAAGATACGGCAAAGGTACTAACTCAGGTTGAAAATATTCTAAAAAGATATCTAGGCGCGCCGCCATCTCATTTTAACTATGAAGGGAACATATACACGCCAATTTTATTTCGTGATTCTGTTGTAGGATTGCCGTGGAATGCGTACGTTGCAGTAACGTCGTTTGGATATGCTCCTTATTTTCAATTTATTGAATTAAAGGTACCAGATAATTGGAAGCACAGCGCTCGTTACTTCAATGCGCCGATAGAATTTTTCTTGGGAGCAATTCGTGAAGCGGTTGTAAATGGATTCACTGTTGTTATCGACGCCGACATCACTGAACCATCGTATATCGAAACGAAACAATGGTGCGTTGTACCGAATGCAACCAGAATAGATTGGAAACAAAAAGCAAGCGAACGCGACCGAATGTTTGCCAATGGAGAAACTACCGATGACCATTTGATGCATATTGTTGGCTACACACAGAAAAACGGAAACGACTGGTACCTTGCAAAAGATTCCTGGCACACAGCTTGGGAAGGACCAGGAAAAGGATATATGATGATTCACTCGTCGTACATAGAGTACAAATCGCTTGCATTCTACACCCATAAGAATGCTCTTCCATCGCTTTGGGAATTTATGGAAAGTAAAAAATATTAAGGTAGAAGAAATTTTCATTTTAGATTATTGATATGAATAGACAGATTTTAATTATTGACGATGACGAAAATGTACGGCTAGGCCTTCGCATGCTCCTGATCAGTGAGGGTTACAATGTTCTCGAAGCGAAAAATGGGAACGAAGCTCTTGCTCTAATGGAATCAAAAAAACCGGATGTAATTCTTTGTGATGTTGAAATGCCAATTATGGATGGTTTCGAGTTCCGAAGAATTCTCCTTCAGAACCCTGAGTTTGCACTCATACCATTTTTTTTCCTCACTGGACACACATCAATTTCAGAAACAATATATGGGTTGGATTTAGATGCCGACGATTACATTCAGAAAAATGTCAATGCAGCGGTACTTCGCAAGAAGATCGAACTCGCCATAAAAAAACGCCAGCTTGAGCAGCAAGCAGCAATTGACGCATTGGCTGAAGCGTCGCTCTCGACGAATTTGCAATTACTTCCTAAAACACCGCCGAACGTCCCCGGCTACTCGATTTTGCAAGCATACCATGCTTACCGTGATACCCCTGGCGGCGACTTCTTTGATTATATCACCATCTCCAATGATACGACATTTGTTGTTATTGGCGATGTGATGGGAAAGCAGTGGAAAGCATGGATGTTTGCTCAAGCTTACATTGCCTACGTGCGCTCTACTATTCGTACGCTTGCGAATATTGATTCTCAGAAAGTTACTCCAGCTTTTATCCTCACTCAGCTCAATTCTATACTTTGCAATGATGAGAAAACAGTCGACGTACTTTGTACTCTCGCAATTGCTCAACTCCATCATCGCTCCAAAGATGTTGTGTATGGAAGCGCCGCACACGTACCGGCTTTACTTCTCTCCGCGTCAAAAGATGTTCCGCAAGAAATTGATCATGGCGCGGCTCCTATTGGTCATAATCCAACGACACAGTATACAGATTATTCTTTCTCGATGGAAAAAGGAGATACTCTTCTTTTGCTTACCGATGGAATTACAGAAGCTTCCGCTAGTAATGGTACTGATTACAGCGAAGAGCAATTACCAAAAAAATTCGTCGAGAATAGAAATGACGAACAACTTGCCGAACATCTCTATCAAAGCGCTCTCGTCTTTACAGGAAAAAATGAATCGGATGACGATGCAACCATTATTGTCATCCGTAGAAATATGATATAAATTCAAATTTCGTTTCCTTTAGCTCTAATTATGCAGTTAGAAACAAGAAAAAATATTTCTAACAAGAGATGCAATTTATCAAGGTGTTTGTTCTTTTCTCTTGAAAGAAAACGAACAAAAGGTTACCCAAAATGTGCACAGGAAAAATTTACATCAATTGAATTATCATTAGTTCATAGTTTGAGTTTAAGATTCAAAAAAATATGGATAAAACATTGGCTCACTTCGTTGCACAAAATTAACTTGTCTCGCTGAAAGCGCGAGCCTCAAACAGAATTTTGTGCGGATGCTTCGTTCGCCTTGTTTTACATACCATATTTTTCTTAGGTCGGTTTTCCCAAAAATGGAGAGCCGTTGCCTCGATACGCTCTCCGAGCTACTCGGCAACCGATTCTCTGACGGTGGCTGAGTAGAGCGATAGCTCGTATCGAAGCCACCATTTTGGTTATTTTTTCTTTCGCCTATTTCATTATTTTACTTCATCTTATACCTCTACTGTTAACGTTATAGCATAATCCGGGTACAAGACTTCTGCATATTCCAACATTTTTATCCCTCTTGTAGAAGTTACAAAGAACTTCGCCATGGAGACGGAAATCCCTGTTGTATCAAATTCCATAATTCATTGAAATTACAAGAGTTAGCGCTTTTACTATTATCGCTTAGACTATGATTTTTTTGGCACGTTGAATGAATCAATCTCTTATAGAAAGAGTGAAAGGGAACGACAATGAAACGGATATTAACAATAGCAATAGCAATCATCGTTGGAACAGCAATTACTTTTGCTGGCGATAATACTCTAACCATTACCAAAACATCCTCGACAAAAGCTGCCGTCATCCTTAAGAACGTTGAACCAGTCGCTGGATTACAATTTACCATTCAGGCTTCATCCAATCTCGTCCTTCAGAAACCAGAACGCTCCGAGCGTACCGTTTCTTCCGATTGGACCGTTGCGTCCTACATTGTCAATGATACGGTTGTCAACGTTGTGATTGTCAGCCTTAGTCAGACGCTCTTTGAAGCAGGCGCTGGCATGCTTCTCGAACTCGCCTTCGCCGAAACAGACTACAGTGATGAAAGCGCTATTGCGCTTGTCAATGTTAAAGTAGCAAATCCAAAAGCAGAGAAAGTATCCGTTGATGTCGAAAATATTCGCTGGAATAATGCAAAACCAATAGCGCAGGAAGAAGAAGATTTCTTCGAATTGGTTCCAAACTATCCCAATCCCTTTAACCCAGAAACACGGATTAGCTACGTCTTAAAGAAACCTGCACACGT
>Ga0116191_1000765_pt1 | contig 27576 bp, 19 predicted proteins | sample AD_UKC111_MetaG_FD_89897 | JGI IMG/M metagenome (GOLD analysis project Ga0116191, IMG submission 89897) | Active sludge microbial communities of municipal wastewater-treating anaerobic digesters from Hong Kong - AD_UKC111_MetaG | ecosystem: Engineered > Bioreactor > Anaerobic > Digestate... | reverse complement strand
TTGCAAACAGCACTTGACTTTGGCGATACTCTGTAACTGTCCCACTGACGAAAATCATACATCCATTACTCCTCATCTTCGCAATATTCGCTAAATGAAGTTTATATTCGTTGTATACATAAACAACGTTTGTTGAATTGGTTATGCCACTCATTACCACTCAACGCATTTACTTTTTACAACTAAAAATACGTTCATGAACGGTGGAGAAATCATTGCAAAGATATTGCAAAAACAAGGGGTAAAATTTTTGTTCACGTTATGTGGCGGACATATTTCGCCCATTTTTGTTGGCGCTGAAAAACTCGGCATTCGAGTGATTGACACACGCCATGAAGTCAACACAGTATTTGCGGCAGATGCTGTTTCTCGGCTTACCGGCATTCCCGGAGTCGCAGCAGTTACAGCCGGTCCTGGTTTAACGAATACCATTACAGCCGTAAAAAATGCCTATCTCGCGCAATCGCCATTGGTATTGTTGGGAGGCGGTGCTGCCACCATTTTAAAAGGAAGAGGCTCATTACAAGACATCGATCAAATGAGCCTGATGAAACCCAATGTGAAATGGGCAGCGCGCATCACGAAAGTAAAAGACATTGTTCCTATTTTAGAAAAAGCGTTTTATATGGCGCAAGAAGGCATTCCTGGTCCTGTGTTTGTGGAATGCCCCATCGATACACTTTATCACGAAGAATTGGTGCGTGAGTGGTATGGAGCGAAAAGTAAAGATGTACCACCGCGTAATCTACAAGAACGCGTTGTGCAGTGGTATGTAAACCGACATGCGCGTAAACTCTTTGAAGGTAAAACTGAAGTGAATTTTGATGCGCCTATTGCGCAACCTACTTACCCTCAACATAGCAGCAGCGACATTTCGAATGTAGTATCAAAATTAAAGCAAGCTTCCAAACCATTGCTGTTAGTGGGTAGTGGAGCGATGATGAATCCGAAGAAAGCCAACGAATTGGCTGAAGCTGTTGCTAAACTGGGCATTCCGGTATACTTGAGTGGCATGGGGCGTGGTTTGTTAGGTAAGGAAAATAAATTGCAAATGCGCCACAAACGCAAGGAAGCCATTAAAGAAGCAGACTTGATTATTTTGGCCGGTGTACCCAACGATTTTCGCTTAGATTATGGGAATCACATTGGCCATCGTCCGTTTGTTTCTATCAATCGCAGTAAGGAAGATTTGAACAAGAACAAACGGCCAACTATTGGTATTCATGGCGATCCACAGGATTTCCTGATTGCATTAGCAAAGCAATATCAATGCAATGCATCTGCATGGATTGAGCAATTACGTGCAAAAGATAATGACCGAGAAAAAAATATCGATGCGCAAGCAGCAGAGCAAAGCAATGGTATTAATGCATTGCAACTCTTCCGCACCTTAGAACCGATGTTAGATGATAACACAATTCTTGTTGCCGATGGAGGCGATTTTGTAGCCACATCGGCATACACACTAAAACCTCGTTCGCCTTTATCGTGGCTTGACCCCGGTGTTTTCGGCACTTTAGGCGTTGGTGCGGGGTTTGCGTTAGGTGCAAAATTAGTTTTCCCTGAAAAGGATGTGTATATCATTTATGGTGATGGAAGTGCAGGCTATAGTTTAATGGAATACGACACCTTTGTTCGTCATAATTTACCGGTGATTTCAGTGATTGGTAACGATGCAGGTTGGACACAAATTGCCCGTGATCAAGTGGATTTCTTAAAGAGCGATTGTGCGGTTTGTTTAGCGCATTCCGATTATGAGATGATTGGCAAAGCATTTGGTGGCGATGGAAAGCGCGTAGAAAGTATAGAAGCATTTGCCGCAACTGCAGCAGAAGCCAAAGTAAAAAGCAGAAAAGGAACACCCTATATCATTAATGCCATTATCGGAAAATCAGAATTTAGAAAAGGATCTATATCCATGTAAATAATAGTTATGAAAAACATAGGACTACCGAATAGAACAACTACAGCTCTTTTAGTGATTGATGTACAAGAGCGTTTGATGCCTGTGATTCAAGGCAGTGAAGGAATTTTCAGCAATGTCAACAAACTATTAAGTGGCGCTGCTGTGCTCGGCATTTCAACGATTGTTACAGAGCAATACCCAAAAGGCTTAGGGCATACATGTACTGAAATTCAAATTCCGGAAAATGTTAGCATCGATGAAAAGATGTGTTTCAGTTGTATGCGCAGCGATAGTGTTTTAGCGAAACTTAAACAAAACAACATTTCCGATATCATTATCTGCGGTGTTGAATCGCATATCTGTGTATTGAAAACAGCATTAGATGCTATTGAGCAAGGATTTACAGTGCATATTGTACAAGATGCCGTATCCTCAAGAACAATTGAAAACAAAGGCATCGCTATAGATCGTATGCGTCAATCGGGAGCCTTTATTGTTTCTACGGAAATGATTTTGTTTATGCTAATAGATGAAGCAGGTACAGATGAGTTCAAAGCCATTAGCAAATTGATTAAATAATGAACCATGGAATCGAAACGCTTATTTGATGCATTAGCCAACCATGTAGTAAACAATCCGAATCTACAATTTCTTTCTGCCAAGGAAGGTATTGCCGGACAAAAAAAATGGCGACATTATACGTTTCAGGAAGTTCAAACTTTTTCAAACAAAGTTAGTCAGCTGCTTATTCAGCAAGGATTACAGCAAAACGACAAAATTGCTATCATTGCTGAAAATCGTCCGGAGTGGAATTTCACAGATATTGGCGCCATGCAAATTGGTGTGATTCCGGTGCCCATGTATCCAAACATTTCAGAAAACGATTATGCTTTTATTTTCAATGATGCTGCAATACAATATGCCTTTGTAGGCAGTGCTGAAATCTTTGACAAAGTAAAAAACTTGTATGCGAAAGTGCCATCATTAAAAGGCATCTTTTCGTTTGATGCAATGGATGATTTACAAGCATTTTACTCCATTCTACCCAATGAGATAAATGAAGATGAAATCAACAAACGTAAAGCTCAAGTAAATTCCGAAGATTTAGCCACAATCATCTACACGTCAGGAACCACGGGCAAACCAAAGGGCGTAATGCTTACACATAACAACATTGTGAGTAATATTGATGGTGTTCGTCAAGTTACACCATTCGACCCGGGGAAACGAACGCTTAGTTTTTTACCATTATGCCATAGCTTTGAGCGCATGGTATTTTACGCCTATTTATCATTTGGTATGCATGTTCACTATGCAGAAAACTTAGAAACTATTGGTGAAAATTTGAAAGAAGTTAAACCATTTACTTTTACCACTGTTCCGCGTTTATTGGAAAAGGTGTATGAAAAGATAATGGCCAAGGGTGTTGAATTGACGGGCTTCAAGAAAAAATTGTTCTATTGGGCGATTGATTTAGGATTACAATACAAGATTGGAGAAAGCAATGGTTTATGGTACTCGTTTAAATTAAACATTGCGCGAAAATTGGTATTTAGCAAATGGCGAGAGGCCTTGGGAGGTGAAGTAGATTTTATTGTAACCGGTGCTGCAGCTATGCAACCACGTTTAATCACATTGTTTTCTGCCGCAGGTATTCAAGTGATAGAAGGTTATGGATTAACAGAAACTTCACCGGTGTTGTGTGTGAATAGAATTGAAGAAGAAGGTCGCTGTATTGGAACTGTAGGGATGCCCATTCCCGGTGTGGAAATTAAAATGGCTGATGACGGAGAAATTTTAGCAAAAGGAAAAAATGTAATGAAAGGCTATTACAATCGCCCTGATCTAACAGCAGAAGTAATTTCGGCAGATGGCTGGTTTCACACCGGTGATATAGGTATTTGGCTGGAACATAACAGTAAACAATTTTTAAAAATCACCGATCGAAAAAAAGAGTTATTTAAAACTGCAGGCGGAAAATATATTGCTCCTCAAGTGATTGAAAACAAAATGAAAGAATGTCCTTACATCGAACAAATGATGGTAGTGGGAGGTGACGACAAAAAATTTATTGCAGCGCTGATTGTACCGTCATTTCTACAGTTGAGCGCTTGGGCAAAAGAACAAGAATTGGCATTCAACAGCAACAGCGAGTTAATTGCTCTGCCTAAAGTCATTGCATTCATGGAGCAAGAAGTTGAAAAACTAAACCCCAACTTCGGACATTGGGAGCAAATCAAAAAGATAAAATTGTTACCCGAAGAATGGTCGGTGGAAACAGGTGAACTTACTCCAACGATGAAACCGAAGCGTAAAGTAATCTATGAAAAGTACGGGAGAGAAATTGAGGGGATTTTCTCAACGAGTTCAATTTGACAAGAGAGTATACATGCTGATTTTTATCATTTAAATAAACTGAGAAAAATCACCTCTTTAATTGGAGAGAATTGTCCTATTTGTATTTTTAAACGTATATTTACAACGTAATATTAAAGTCAATATGTTATCAAAAGCTAGTCAATACGCTATAAAATCACTCTTATTCATAAGTGCTAATCAGCAAGTTGGTGTGCGCTTTTCAGTAAAAGATGTAGCGATAGCTATTGACTCACCACCGGCATTTACATCGAAAATACTTCAACAGTTAGTAGCCGCAAAAATTATAACATCTGTAAAAGGAAGTGGTGGTGGATTTGAAATTTCAACATCAAAAATAGTTTCAACTAAAGTTATTTCAATAATAAAAGCCATTGAAGGTGATCACTTTTCGTCAGGTTGCTTTTTAGGTTTACCTGATTGTTCAGAAAAGAATCCATGTCCTGTACATAAACTTTATGCCCCACTTCGAGAAAAAATGAATCACGGTTTATACAACGTAACATTGGCTGACTTAATTAATAATAAGGGTAAACAACCGTTCAATTTAAAAGGTTAAATTTTTTTATAATCAAATCGGACAATTTTATCCAATTAACTAAAACATAAACAATATGTTATCAAAAGGACAGGCACGGGCATTCTTCCTAGGAGGTACAGCGGTGACTTTTGCTGTTTTTCTGGGATTATCGTGGAACTCGCTGAGTACTACAGTGCCAAAACAAACACATGCTGAAAATATTACACCACAAGTAATTCGGGGAAAACATTTGTGGGAAAGCAACAATTGTATGGGTTGCCATACGATTATGGGTGAAGGAGCTTACTATGCTCCGGAATTGACAAAGGTAGTAGAACGTAGAGGCGATAACTACATAAAAGCGGCTTTGATGTCAAAAACACCGTGGTCGCCACGTGGACGAAAGATGGTGGCATATGGATTTTCAGAAGAAGAGGCTAACGATTTAGTCGCCTTTTTCACTTGGATCGGGAATACAGATCTGAACGGATTCCCAGCGAAACCGAAATACAAAACAACTCAAAACTTTTAAACAAGATTATTATGAGATATAAATCACAAAAAGTAGCATACTGGTTCTTTGCGCTATCCATGCTACTCCTAACATTACAACTTGTCTATGGCTTTATCATGGGTTTTGCGCACATGGGCTACGACAATTTACACAGCTTTATTCCATTTAACACAGCAAGAGCGGTTCATACCAATTTATTAGTGGTGTGGCTACTCTCAGGCTTTATGGGAGCAGCGTATTACATTATCCCTGAAGAAGCAGAAAACGAACTTGTTAGTGTAAAGCTTGCCTATGTTCAATTAATTTCTTTAGCAGTAGTTGGTGTAATAGCAATTATTGGCTATCACTTTAACTATTGGGAAGGAAGAAAGTTTCTGGAAATTCCACGCCCATTAGATTACTTAGTAGTAGTAAATGTACTTACTTTCTTGGGGTTGATTTTAGTCACCTTATTCATGGGTAAAAAAAGAACAACAACTTCGCTTGTATTGAGCATGGGTCTCCTCTTTGCTGCTTTACTATACTTACCTGGAATGATTTGGTTTGATAATCAAACTATGGATTCATTTTTCCGTTGGTGGGTTGTGCATCTTTGGGTAGAAGGTGTTTGGGAATTAATTATGGGAGGTATACTTGCTTATCTCTTAATTAAAATAACAGGAGTTGATAGAGAAGTAATTGAAAAATGGTTGTATGTAATAGTTGGGTTAACCTTTATTTCCGGAGTGTTAGGAACAGGGCATCACTATTATTACATCGGAACCCCAAAATACTGGTTGATTATTGGTGGAATTTTTTCAGCACTAGAACCACTTGCTTTCTTAGGAATGGCCCTATTTGCAGTTGCAATGTATCGTAAAGGAGAAAAAAGACATCCCAACAAAATTGCACTAAGTTGGACGTTAGGCACATCCATTATTTCCTTTGTAGGAGCTGGTTTATTGGGAATGGCGCATACTCTACCATCAGTAAATATGTATACCCACGGTACATTAGTAACGGCTATGCACGGTCACTTAGCATTTTGGGGAGCATACGGAATGATTGTATTGGCAATTATTAGTTACACTCTTCCAAACTTGACAGGAAGAAAAAGGTACGACAATGTAAATGGAGTTCTAGCCTTTTGGTTATCCAATATAGGTATGATTGGTATGACTGCCGCATTTGCTGCAGCGGGAGTAGCGCAGGTGTATATGGAACGAATAATGGGAGTAGATTTTGGTGATGTACAGAAGGAAATTCAAGTCCACTTTTTAGTACTTGTGCTTTGTGCAACCTTGTTTAGTGTGGGTATTGGGCTTTTCATTTACGAATTTGTAAAGTATGGATTACCTAATGATGAGGCGTTGGAAATCAATGAAAATGATTAAACAAAAAATGAATCAAATGAAAATGAATATACAAAAATGGGCTCGAGTAGCCCTTATGATTACCGCTATAATTGGTTTGGTAACAACATCGGGATGTAATAATAAGAATGGTAATACACCAGAAGATGTAACTAAAATAAAAGTAGAAGGACAATCTATAGCTGAACTCACAGCACCTCCATTAGTTCCGAAACCTGTTGGCGACAGAAAAGCAACCAAGTTAATTGTGAACATGGAAATTTTGGAGAAAGAAGGCGAAATGGCTCCGGGTGTAAAATATACCTATTGGACATTCGGTGGTTCTGTGCCTGGAAGTTTTATTCGAACTAGAGTAGGCGATGAAGTTGAGTTTCACCTTAAAAACCATCCCGATAATAAACTTCCACACAACATTGATTTACATGCCGTAACTGGACAAGGTGGTGGTGCCGCTTCATCATTTGTGGCACCCGGACATGAAGTAGTATTTTCGTTTAAAGTAATTAATCAAGGTTTATATGTCTATCACTGCGCTACAGCACCTGTAGGTATGCATATTGCCAACGGTATGTATGGGTTAATTTTAGTAGAACCGGAAGGAGGTTTGCCTAAAGTTGATAAAGAGTACTATATCATGCAAGGTGATTTCTACACTAAAGGGAAGAACGGGGAAACAGGTTTACAGGCCTTCGATATGCAAAAAGGAGTTGATGAACATCCTGAATATGTTGTTTTCAATGGTAAAGTGGGATCCTTAACAGGCGACAATGCTATAACTGCAAAAGTAGGAGAAACTGTACGATTATTCGTTGGAAATGGTGGCCCTAATTTAGTTTCTTCATTCCATGTCATTGGCGAAATATTCGACCATGTACACATTGAAGGAGGAGAAATGATTAATAAGAATGTACAAACAACGTTAATCCCTGCCGGAGGATCGGCAATAGTAGATTTCAAAGTTGAAGTACCGGGAACTTTCATAATTGTTGACCACTCTATCTTTAGAACATTCAATAAAGGTTCGCTAGGAATGTTGAAAGTAACCGGTGATGAAAACAAACAAATTTATAGTGGTAAGCAAGTAGAGGGTATTTACAACCCAGAAGGCGGAACTATCCAAAGTATGCCTAAAGATGACAATGCTGCCGTAGAACCTAAAGCAACAACACTTTCCGAAAGAATCGCAGCAGGGAAAATTGTGTATACAAAAACATGTTTTGCTTGCCACCAAGAAAATGGAGAAGGTGTGGCGAATGCATTTCCACCTTTGGCAAAATCAGACTTCTTAAATGCTGATGTAGAAAGGGCTGTGAGTATAGTGATGCATGGTAAAAATGGTGAGCTGGTTGTAAATGGTAAGAAATACAATAGCACTATGCCGGCACAAACATTAAGTAATGATGAAATTGCCAATGTACTAACCTATGTGTACAGCAGCTGGGGCAACAGTAACAAAGATGTTACATCGGCCATGGTTGCGAAAGTAAAAGGAAAATAATTGCAATGAAAACCATTATTCGTTTGAGTTTGACTGTATTTGTCAGTTTGCTGTTACAACAAAACGTATATAGTCAAACTCAAACAATGGTTTTTATTAGAGCAGGGAAATATGCACCCATTTATGGAAGAGATTCTGAAAAAGTGAATGTAAAGAGTTTCTATATGGATGTGTATCCAATAACGAATAATGACTTCCGACTTTTTCTTTTAAGCCATCCACAATTTAGAAAATCGAATATCAAGAAAATATTTGCTGATGGTAATTACTTGAACACATGGAAAAACGACACTGCATTTCAAGACAAAATGTTACCCAATGCACCAGTCACTAATGTTTCATGGTTTGCGGCCAACGAATATTGTAAATGCCAAGGCAAAAGACTTCCAACCATTGATGAATGGGAGTATGTAGCGATGGCCGATGAAAATAATTCAGATGCTAGAAAACTGAAAAGTTACAATCAATATATTTTGAGTTGGTATGAAGCGCCAAAAACATTTACAAACCCTATTGGAAAAACGTTTAAAAACTTTTGGGGGGTATATGATATGCATGGATTAGTATGGGAATGGACTGCTGACTTTAACTCTGTTTTAATTTCAGGCGAGTCTAGAAAAGATTCGAGCAACGACAGGAATTTGTTTTGTGGCAGCGGTTCCCTTGGAGCCACAGATTTGATGAACTATGCCGCATTCATGCGTTATGCATTTCGAGGGAGTATAAAAGCCAAATACGCAGTACAAAATCTAGGCTTTCGCTGTGTAAAAAACTATCAAAATAAATAATTATGCGTTATATAACTTTTCTATTAACAACCGTATTGCTCAGCAATTGCCACTCAAATTCAACATCTAACGTTCCGGTTGAGAAGTCAAATGCGACAACAGCTAAAAGTGATATTTCTGATGAATCTATCTTCAACTTAACCACAACATGGAGAACAGAAGAGAACAAAGAAATTACCCTAAAAGAATTGAAAGGAAAGGTTTTGGTAATGGTAATGATATACACCAGTTGCAAGGCTGCCTGTCCGCGTTTAGTGGCCGACATGAAAAACATCTCACTGCAAATACCGGAAAATAAAAAAAATGATGTTCAGTATATACTCATAAGTATAGATCCTACAAACGATACACCGGAAAGGCTAAAAGCTTTTGCAATAGAAAAAGAAATGGATGGAGATGAATGGACATTTCTTCAGGGAAACAAAGAAAGTGTGCAAGAATTCGCTAATGTGCTTTCAGTAAAATACCGTGAAATATCACCAATGGATTTTTCACATTCAAACATCATCAGTGTATTTAATCATCAAGGTGAGTTAATTCATCAACAAGAAGGATTAGGGGTGAACAATCAAGAAACTGTAAAAACAATTATAGAAACAGCAAAATAAAAAATCATGAAAAACTTTTTACTCAAAAAAAAGGCAATCACATTTATGCTATTGCTTTTTATTGCAAAAATTGGGTTAGGTCAATTTAGTTTCAACGGACAAATGGTTGATCGTTTTGAACTGCGACACGGCTATGGACAGGCAATTGAAAAGGGTACGGATCCGGCAGCTTTTATTAGTCAACGTATTCGGTTGGAAGGAAAATACAAAGTTAATAAACTAACATTCTATGTAAGCTTCCAAGATGTAAGAACCTGGGGTAGTACTGCGCAACTAAAAATTACTGACAATCTATTTTCACTTTATGAAGGGTGGGCTCAAATACATTTTGACAGTTGCTTTTCTTTGAAAGTAGGACGGCAGGAACTTAACTATGACAATGCGCGCTTCTTAGGTAATGTAGATTGGGCACTGCAAGGTCGTTCGCACGATTTTGCATTATTAAAATATGAAAAGAAAGATACGAAAGTGGATTTAGGTGGTGGATACAACCAAGATGCAGAGTCGTTAACAAATAACATTTTCACGAATACTAATCAATACAAAACAGCACAAATGTTGCGTATTGAACAGAAAATAGGAAAATTTGATTTTTCATTTTTACTTTGGAATAACGGTCGCCAGTTTATTGTTAAAGACACTGCAGGCAAAGTAACACAGAAAGGCATACGATTTTCCCAAACCTTTGGATTACCCACTTTAAGACTACAATTAAAAAACACAACGCTTTCGGCATTCTACTATCATCAAGTTGGAAAAGACATAAAAAACAACTCATTAAATGCCTTTGATATTAGTCTTCAAGTTTCACATGTTTTAAAATTTAATGCCACTAAAAAGAATCAATTGCGAATTACTGCCGGAGCTGAGGTATTGAGTGGCACATCCAATGCTTATACAGGAAAAAACAACTACTCCTATAGTCCACTTTTTGGTACCAACCACATGTTTAATGGCTATATGGATATGTTTTATGTTGGCGGCAGACATGAGAATTCAGTAGGATTAATTGATGCCTATTTAAAATTCAGATACGATTTTTCACCATCGGCATTTATTGCATTAAATGGAAATGCATTTACCGCTTATGCTGAAGTTAAGAAAGGGCCTGTTACTTTAAATAAATTTTTAGGCGCAGAATTAGATTTATCTGGTGGGTATGTTTTTAATAAGACCATCTCATTTCAAGCAGGATATAGTCATTTTTTCGGAACACCCACGATACAATACTTAGAAAAGGCAGTAACACCAGACAAAGTGCAGAACTGGGCCTACTTAATGATTATCATCAGACCATTCTCAGAAAAGAAATTTATTGGATTATATAACTAAAATATGAATTATGAATGTTATTGAATTAAAAGAAAAAAAGGTTGGAGACTTAGTAAAAGAAAATGTTAAATCGGCTCATATCTTCAAAAAATATGGTATCGATTTTTGCTGCGGAGGAGGCGTTACTATTGAAAAAGCATGTAGGAAGGCTGACATTCCATTCGAAAAATTAGAGGCAGATCTTCGCAAATTATCTGAAGCAACACCTGCTGAACAGAAATACGACAAATGGGAATTAGACTTTTTATGCGACTATATAGTTAATACCCATCATGCATATGTTTCGGAGGCTATTCCACTTATTTTGTCGTATGCAAGCAAGGTAGCACAAGTACATGGGCATGCGCATCCTGCTGTAATAGAAATCAACAACCTGTTTATCGGTGTTGCTGAAGAACTAAATCTACACATGATTAAAGAAGAGCGGATACTTTTCCCATACATTAAAAATGTTTGCAAGGCATCACGGGGCAATGAACAAATTCCCAAGCCCACATTTGGAACAGTATTACACCCTATTCAAATGATGGAATCAGAACATGAAACAGTCGGCAAAATCCTAAAAGAAATTGCAATATTAAGCAATAACTACACTCCACCGGAATGGGCATGTAATACATTCAAAGCATTGTATGCAAAACTAGATGAGTTCGAACAAGATTTGCATCTACATGTGCATTTAGAGAACAACATCTTGTTCCCTAAAGCCATAGAATTAGAAAAAATTATTAGCATAAAATAAAATGGAAATACTTACTGAAACGAAGTTATCAAACAATAAAACACCTTATTACAAAGCTACTGGCAAAGAATTGGATGTATTCACAAAAACATTTGAAAACAAATTACCATTACTGCTAAAAGGGCCAACCGGAACAGGGAAATCTAGATTTGTGGAATTTGCTGCACATCAATGTAATTTACCCCTCATTACCATTAGCTGCCATGAAGAAACTTCTTCAACGGATTTAATTGGGCGTTATATTATAAAAGGAGCCGAAACAGTATGGATTGATGGACCACTAACCATTGCTGTGAAAAAAGGGTATATACTTTACTTAGATGAAGTAGCAGAAGCCCGACCGGATGTTATTGTGGCCATCCATTCATTAACTGACCACAGAAGAGAGTTGTATATCGACAAACTTGGAGAAACCATTAAAGCTCACGAAAAATTCATGCTAATTGCCTCTTTCAATCCCGGATATCAAAAAGGGTATAAAGAACTGAAACCCTCAACAAGACAACGTTTTGTAGCACTTTCGTTTCAATATCCTGACGCTAAAACGGAAGCAGAAATTATTATCAACGAAACAGGAATTGGTGAAGATATCGCAAAAAAACTTGTCAATATTGGGCAAAAAATAAGAAATCTGAGAGAACTAGGTTTAACAGAAACTGTTTCAACACGATTATTGATTGATGCAGCAAAATTAATCTTTAGCGGACTACCCAAAAGACACGCTGTAAAGGTAGCTGTAATTGAACCTCTTACGGATGACCTTGATATTATTCAAGCATTAACGGACACCAGTAACCTACTTATCTAAAAATGGATGTAGATGAATTAATTTTTGAGCAAATTGTAAAATTCTTCAAAAGAAGAAAGAAAAAAGCTGTTCACGAAAATGAAAACAGCGTTCATTTAAATTCGATTAGAACAAGACTTCTAATAATGGCTAGAGCACTGACCGGAAAATCGATTGAAATTTTCGAGGCAGAAAGAGAAGGTGGATACAAAGACAACAATTTCTTTCTGCCGTCAAATTTTTCATATTTCAAAAAATACGAAGAAAATCTTTCATTCTATTTTTATAGAATTTGCTATTTGGCCATTCAACAAGAACTTGGGTTGAATTGGAATATTGAATCAACACCCAATTCACAAACCGCCCAACAAAAAGCATTGGAAAGTGCTTCAATTGTTCTACCTGTTATGCATGAACAATATCCTCTAGCATTCTCTATTCATGAACAACTAAAAGCAATGATAGAAAAAACTCATTCCGATAAGAATGAGACAATTGATTTTACATGGTTGTATGGCAAATGGATGAAAAATGAAAACACTTCAACCCAATTAAATCAATTGAGTCACTTTTCCGATAACATAGACAGTAATGCGAATCAAAAGGAAATTACAACCATAAAGGCTAAAGCAATTGAAGAAATAAAACGTATAGAAGTTGATAAAAAGCAACAAGAAGATTACGTGCTTACGCATAACTTCGAAAAAGTAGAAACAGCAGAAGAATTTGACGGTGTTTGGAGAGATTTTGATGGAGAAGACGAATTGGAAAAACATCAAGACGCATTAGATGATTTGAACATGAAATTTACGGTAAGAGTAGATGACACTAGCCATTCAGTCTACCAGGCGGAATTCATTGAAAATTCAAACATATCGGAAAGTGCAGAAAAAAACACGAACGATGCTTTTATTTACTACCCCGAATGGGACTATGTTCACAAAAAATATAAAGAGAATTTTTGCAGAGTATTCCCAAAAAAACAAATTGAAGTGAATCCCGAATATTATCAAAACACAATTAAAGAGCATCAATCGATACTACTGGGAATGCGAAAAACCCTTGTAAGTATTAATAACAAACGAATACAACAAAGAAAGCAAACGGATGGAAGTGAATTTGATTTAGATGCCATAATTGATTTATATACTGATGTCCGGTGCAATACTACACCATCTGAAAAAATCTACCTCTCAACACGAAAAAAAGAAAAGGATTTGGCTATACTATTGCTATTAGACAACAGTTTATCGAGCGATGGTTATGTTGCAGGGAATAGAGTGTTGGATATTGAAAAAAAAGTATCAATACTATTCGGAGAAATATTAAATGAGTTTCAGGTTAGCTTTTCAATTTCAGGATTTTACTCTAAGACTCGAAACCATCTACATTATATTACGCAAAAAGGATTTAATGAAAAATGGGATAAAGCAAAAAATAAAGTTGGAGCCATAGAGCCTTGTGGTTATACCCGAATTGGCGCTGCATTACGTCATGCCGGATATGAATTAAAACAACAAGAAGCAAAAAACAAATGGTTGATTTTACTGAGTGATGGAAAGCCAAATGACTACGATAAATATGAAGGAAAACATGGAATTAACGACACCAAACAAGCACTGCGGGAACTAAAACAAAACAATATCAATTCATTTGCAATGGCCATTGAAGCAGAAGCCAGATATTATCTACCCCAGATGTTTGGTCAAAATCATTACCGAATACTATCGGAACCAAATGAACTTCTTCCGACACTTATCGCCTTATTTGAAAAAATCAGATTAAGTAGCTAATTAATCTTTTAGTCTAAGAACAACAAACTACTGTCTCCGTAACTCAAAAAACGAAAATCGTGTGATAAAGCATAGTCGTAAATCGTATGCCAGTCATTTCCTACAAAGGCACTTATTAAAAGCAATAGGGAACTTTCAGGTTGATGAAAGTTAGTTACAATAGCCTTTGCTGTTTTAATGGTATAATCAGGCGTAATCATGATTTGTGTTCGGGCTATTAAACGATCCAAATTATTCACCTCTAAATAATCGTATAATACTTGAAATGCATCTTTAACAGATACGTTAATGGCAGAATACTTTTCGTTTTCCCACTGCTTCAATTCTAAATTTTTGGCATTGTCAACGCCATCAATCATTACCTTTACACCCAACCAATACAATGTTTCAAGCGTTCTTAACGATGTAGTTCCAACAGGAATAATGAAAACATCTTCCCCACTTTTTATTCGTTCAACAAATGCTTTCGACACATCAATCCACTCTGTATGCATGGTATGATCATATACATTTGCAGTTTTAATTGGCTTGAATGTTCCTGCTCCAACATGTAATGTCACAAATGCTCGATTGATGCATTTTTCTTGCAACGTTTTAAATACAGATTCCGTAAAATGTAATCCTGCAGTTGGTGCAGCCACAGAACCTTTTGCTGAGGAATAAACAGTTTGGTAAGTATCTTTATCTGACTCTACTGTTTCTCTTTTGATATAAGGAGGCAATGGAATATCGCCAAAAGTATCTAATACATCATAAAATAATTTGCCTTCAACGTTCCATTCGAAATGAATTTCATAAGCATCTTCAGTTCTTTGATACATTCTAGCACTTAGAACAAGTTCACCTTGTTGGAGCATTAATGTTTCCTCTTTCCATTTTGCTGCTCCACCCACGAAACACTTCCAAACAGAGGCTTGGGTTGATTCTTCCAAGCACTCTAAACAAAACACTTCAATTTTCGCTCCGGTAGATTTTCGAAAAACAATACGTGCCGGAATTACTTTGGAATCGTTGAATACCAGCAATGCATTTTCAGGAATATGTGTTGAAAGATTGGAGAAACAATCTTCGGTTATAGTTTCATTTTTATAAACAAGTAATTTAGATTGATCGCGTTGCGAAAGTGGAAAATGAGCAATGCGATCCTCAGGGAGGGTATAATTAAAGGCACTTAATGCAAGCCACCTATTCGTCATAATCCGGATTCGTTTGTACTATAGTATTCCAATACTTTCTCCATTTAGTGAGCAAATCTTGGAAATTAGAAGGCAATTCCTTTTCAAAATAAAAATCTTCTCCCGTTCTCGGATGTTTGAAACCCAATGAAGCTGCATGTAATGCTTGACGAGGCAACATGTCGAAACAATTATCGATAAACTGCTTGTACTTGCTGTAAATAGTGCCTTTTAAAATTTTATCGCCACCATAGCGTGCATCGTTGAACAAGGTATGCCCGATGTATTTCATATGCACACGAATCTGATGCGTGCGTCCGGTTTCCAATTTGCACTCCACCAACGTTACATAATTGAAGCGCTCTACAACTTTGTAATGTGTAACTGCATGTCGCCCAAAACTCCCATCTGGAAAGACTTCAAACTGCATCCGTTCGCGTGAATGACGACCAATATTGCCCGTAACTGTTCCGGCATCATCCGCCACATTTCCCCATACTAAAGCATAGTACTTGCGTTGTGTAGTTCGATCAAAAAACTGCTTCGATAAATGCGCCAAAGCATATTCGGTTTTCGCAACCACCATAATACCGCTTGTATCTTTATCCAAACGATGTACCATGCCCGGTCGGAATTTTTCCTTCCCTTGCGGCAATTGTTCGAAATGATACAAAAGCGCATTAATAAGGGTTCCACGGTGATTCCCAATTCCGGGATGACAAACCAAACCGGGTTGTTTATTAATCACCAACAATTCATCGTCTTCATATAATACTTCCAAAGGAATATTTTCAGGCGATAGATCGTAGGTCTCAACAGGCTTAGGAATCAACAACGAAATATTATCCAATGGACGAATTCTGTAATTCGATTTTACCGGTTTTCCATTTACAATAATACTACCGGCATCTGCTGCTGATTGAATTCGGGAACGCGAAATATTGGAAGATAGTCGATTAGCTAAAAATTTATCAATACGAATTTGCTCTTGCCCTTTGTCAATAACAATATCAACTTGGGTGTACAAATCGTCACCCAATTCATCAAATGAAACGGGTTCTTCTTGTTCGCTTTCAATCATCATTAATTGATATTATTTAGATACGCCTTCAAATTGTCGATTACACGAACTTCAGTAGGATCTTGTTCATGTTCCAAAGCCAAATAATACGATAACCAATCACACCAATGAATCAAGAAAAAGTACTGTTCGAAAAATGAGTTGCCTTCCGCTTGAATCTCCAACACCTCGTCAACATAATTTTCTAACAGTGGTTTCAGAAAATCAAATCGATGTTTATTCCGTACATTTTCAAATGAAGTACGGACAAACAATGTCCCAATAGCATGATGCTGTTGCTTCCAACCCACCAACTCATTGTGATTCAATTCCGGAATTATATTATACCAGCAAAATGCTTTTGAATTCTCATTAATCTGTTGTTTTAATCGCAATGCAATTCCATCAATACGATCTTCAGCATAGGCCACAAGAATCTTATTTTTAAAATGTACAGCATAGTGCTTCGAAGTAGCCTTAATATCGCTTTGTTTCGAATCTAAGAATGTGCCCAACTTTGAGAATGAACTAGCCACATCAAATAATAATACCCCAAAATGATTAAGCACATAAAAAAGGTTAGCCGCTCCAAAAGCTAAAGATGCTCGTGGTGGAAATCCGGTTGGCATGGCAATGTAATCCATTCCGGCATTCAATGCTAAGTCCTTCAACTTACCACCTGAACTAACACAAATAGGCTTTAATCCTTTAGACATCGCTTCATGAAAACAACTCACCGTTTCTTCTGTATTACCGGAATAAGAAACTAATATCAACAAAGTGTTTTTGTCGCAGAATTTAGGTAGTGAATAGCCTTTGTTAGCTACAATGGGTACACCAATAGTGTCGTTACATAAATCGAACAGACAGTCCGCTAAAAAACCAGAGCCACCTAATCCTGAAATAATAATATTATGAATAGGCTCTGTACGTGAACCAAGTTTAATGCCCCCAACAAGTGTTGATGCTTCTTTGAGTTGCTTAGGGAAGTCTATGATATATTCTTGCATAAAAAAAATAATGCGCAATATAATAAAACCTCCTTTAGAACTACCAGTGAAAGTAGCACAACCTTATTTTCCAGTATAAAGCCGTGTGTTTTTATGATTTATTTCGAAACAATGGCCCTAAAGTCGAACGATATTCAAAGACCTCAAACGTTGAATTTCAGACTCAGATATGTTCATATTCCGTAATATAGCAATTGTATCTTCCCCTAATTTTGGGGCAATCCAAGAAGTATTCTGCTTACCAGATTGAAAAGCAATAGGCATATTCACAGTAAAGAATTCTTTGCCGTTAATATGTTGTTTTGTGAATGCATTCTTCTCTTGCAAATATGTATTAGAAGCTAATTCATCCAATTCGTTGACAGCAGATACACAAACTTCTTTCCCTTTAAAGAATGTCACCCAATAATCCCTTGTCTGTTCTTGAAACATTGATTTAAGTTCTAGTTTAACAGCAGCATGAGCCGATTCACCTTCTAGTATTACATTTGCCCATTCAGGTTTATTCAATGCTGCACATATTTGATTCCAAAACTTAGGTTCTAAGGATCCCAAGGCTATAAACTTTCCATCGGCACAACGAAATACATTATAATTCGCTAAACCACCCGAAAGCTGAAATGCTCCACGTTCGGTTACCTTTCCTGTAGCCTGATATTCTGCAAAAGGAAGTGCGGTCAACGGTACAACAGCATCGGCCATGGCAATATCTAAATGGTCCCCTACTCCTCTCCTTTCACGTTGGAATAATGCTGCTAAAATAGCATTCATGGCCATATAAGCACCACCGGCAATATCTGCTAACTGAAAGCCCGGAATAACAACAGCATCAGCATCGGCACCATTTATCCCCAATAAACCGGCTAAGGCGATGTAATTCAAATCATGCCCTGCAACTTGCGCCATACTTGATGTTTGTCCGTAACCCGTAATGGATGCATAAATCAGTTTAGGATTGTATTGAATCAATGTCTCATAATCTAAACCTAGTGCCTTCATCACTCCCGGCCGATACTGCTCTACAACCACATCGGCAGACTTAACCAATTCATAAATGATTCGTTTTCCGTCCTGCTCAAGATAATTCACAGCCAGTGACTTTTTGCTGCGATTTAGGGCATAATAAAAGGCTGAAGTTCCTTCCATCATAGGTTCGAAATCTCGGATATAATCCGGATTATCAGGGTCTTCAATCTTGATAACATCTGCACCCATATCTGCCAAAAGCATTGTAGCCAAAGGTCCAGGAAGCAAACGTGAAAAATCAAGTATGCGTACCCCTTTCAACGGGCCGTCTAATTCCGGTCGAATAACTTCAATTATGCCATCAGAGACATCAGCATGTCCGGACAAATATTGAACATCAAACTTTCTAAACAACTTCGAAAATGCCATCATTTCAGTAAGACTACTCACCTTTACTTTGCCCATCATTAAAGCCAATTGAGGATTCAGCTTCCCGGTTTCCAAATCGCGATAATGACTATCAGTTGTTGTAATCACGCATTTCGCCTCACCTTGTAAGCCCTCCAAAAGAGTACATGTACCATTTTCGATAACCATTGTAAACAGCCCTCCATCTTGGCCTGAAATATCAAAATGAAAAACAGTATTTATTCCATCCGATTTTTCTGCACGAAAACGGGCGGGTGCAGTACCTATAATTTCTTTTGCTGTAACGTCCATAATCTATTTAACTACATTAATCATTCCTCCTCCGTTGTAGCTGTGGTATTCCGCAGCATACATCGCATCGGCAGACACAGGCCCCATGTGGAATGAACCCGGTGTAACTGCACGAACAGCATAATAAAATTTCTTCTTACCATTTGCATCTGTGAAAATATTTACTCGATCATCACGAATATCAATCGCATCAGAATAGGAAGCATCTTTAATCCAATCCATACCCGGAATTTCGTTGATGCGCGAATTTTCGATTTCAAAACCAGCAGGCAACATATCGGTAACCACAACATTATCAACAGAACGAGAGAATGCATTTTCTAAAGTAATTCCAATAATAATCAAATCGTTCTGTTTGAACGTATTTCCGCTCAAAGTATGTCCATATCTATCATAGAAGGTTTTACGTACTTTCAAGAAATTATCTTCTTGTTTGTATGAACCATCGCGAGTAATGCCTTCTTGTTCCATAAAATAATAAACGGAACCTTCGCCTTCCGGAGTAATATCAATCTTGCCTGCCGGCAATGTTTTAGAAGACAATGTATAAGTTCCTCCTTCAAAATGATATACTTGTTTTCCATTTACCTTGATAGAAGCATTGGCTTTATTGGCCTTCGCGGCACGCATCACTTTTCCAAGCGCCAAAACAGAAAATACATTTTCCTGTGTACTGTAATAGCCATCGCGTGATTTCAATTGATCGGCAATGTGCTTACTCATTACAGTTACTTGCGGATTTTTTGCATCCACATCCAACAAAACATTTAGCGCTAGGGCTTCATCACGTAAAGCTGAACCAAACGACCCTCCGGTTTCCGCATCAGCCAATTCACTTCCAAAACTTTGCGGCAACAATTCACTGTATTTTCCTCTGTTTCCTGCAATAGCATAGGCACATGCCAACATATATTTCGAATCAGCCGTTAGCTGGTTCTTATTCGCATCATAATAGTTCATCATACTCACTTGCGGCTTGCCATGCATTGCCAATACATATAAGCTGTATACCGCTTCACGTGGGGCAATCATTCGATTTTGTCCACGATTGAAGTAGTAAGGAATACTACTTTTTGCTTTCAACTTTTGAATTAAGTAATTACACAAATTATCGGTAAAAACTTTATCAGTTTCGAAGCCTGCTCGTTTTGCTTCTGCCAAGAAATGTGCAGCATATACAGATGCATACCAGTGCTCTGAACCGTCATCCCATAATGTAATTCCGCCTGAATACGTTTGTCGCATTTTCAATTTCTGAATAGCTTCTGTTACATTAAATGCAGCACTATTTTTGGAATCTTTACTTAACCCGTTGCAAATATCAGCAAAGTAAAGTTGAGGGAATGCGGTAGAAACAATCTGCTCCGAACAACCATAAGGATAATTCATCAAGTACGATAAGTTTTTCGCAAATCCTATTAGTGGGGAACGACTCACTGTTAACTTGTAAGCTTGAGAACCATCAATAAACATTGAGTTTGAAGCACTGATAGATTTTGTTTGACCCACTCCAATTTCACCGCTACTAAACGATTTTTGCAACGAACTCACCGGACGAATGGCCATCTCTGTTACATCCTCAAAATTAACCCCGCTACCGGTTACTTTAGTTTTTAACGAAGTAACACCAATCACATTACCGGCAACAATTTTAACCGGTACACGCACTTCGCCTTTAGCAGTAAGTGAAACCGATTTGCCGGATTCTAAAATTACACTCACTCCTTTAGCGCCTATTAAATCTACACTTGCATTTTGTGATGTGGTTAATGTGTTCGATAACACAATAGAACCATTTACAGTATCGCCAGGACTCAAGAACCTAGGTAACGTAGTATTTACAACAATTGGATCAGCTACAGTCATACTGGCTTGTGAACTACCGAATTTTTCGTCTTTATAAGCAACAGCCATCATGCGAACTTCCCCGGCAAACGAAGGAATATCAAACTCAAAAATAGCTTCACCACTGCCGTTCACATCTTTTACACCACTCCAATACGTAAGTAATTTAACCCGCTTCGCACTAATCGGATTCACACGCTTCGATAAATCAAAACCATCTCCACCCACACTCGATGTTGTGCCTTTCAACTCAGGGAATAATAATGGATACATGTCGTATGAATTCACTCCCAATGCGCATTTCTGATAAAAATATTCAAACGGATCGGGCGTTTTAAATCCGGTAATTTGCAAGATACCTTCATCGACAGCAGCAAAAGTAATTTTTGAATTCGGCATGGCCTTCACCTTAATTACCTGATGGGTATTCGATCGTACAGATTTAGGAGCCAAAATTTCCGGATTAATATGTCGATTCGATTGTAAAATCGAAACAGAAGTAAATCCATGCGCTACAGTAAGTGGCAAATCTGTTTCTGTATGGGGCTTGATAAGTGTGGCGGTCACATACACATTCGGCAAATACTCATCTTTCATTGCAATTGAAATCATTGCAGAACGCTTATCGGTTTGCACTTCAAATGTTTTCAGCACATTATCGCGCTCCAAAGTCACAATCACTTTACCATTGAAAGGTGTTTTCAATAAAATATTGGCCGTTTCACCAACACTATATTTTTCCTTATCAGCTTGCATATCAATTGTTCCTTCCGTGTTTACTTCAAACGAAGAATATGTATTGTAACCCCAACCATAGCAATAGAATGGCATGCGAACAAAGTTATTTGCTCCGGGAATGGCTACGCGAATTTCATACTCCCCATTACTTTTGGGCATGTATGAATACGCTGTATTTTCACCCGATACAACTACTGTTTGATCTACTAAAACTTTATCTTCAATCTGAGAATTATAAGTAAAATATTCACCTGATTTATTCAACACGGTTTTATATTCATGCTTTACCACTTGCACATGTGCTTTACCAGAAACCGGCTTCAATGCTTTATCTAAGGCAATCAAATTGCATTTCATAAACTGATTCACCGGACAATAATAGTTATCGTCATTGGTAGCACCTAAGAAATACGGCTGTGTGTACACCGTTGCTGTTGATTTTCGATTCACAGGTCGACCCGATTCATCAAACACAGTAGTAAAGAAATTTACATCTAACTGTCCATTATTTACCCAATTTGCAGGCACAGCATAAGTTTCCTTAGCTTGCCCTTGTTCATTCAATTGGCCTTTGCGTTCCACTTTATCCAAGCTTAAGGCACTGGCATTAAGTTCAAAATTAAATCTACTGTATCGACCGGCATCAAAATATTTTCGATCTACTTGAATTTCGCATTCGTAATTTTTTCCACTGGCAGGAGTACCATACAAATTGTCGGCTTGAACCGTAAGCACAGCAGCATCACCAACATTCAATGCATTTTTATCGAGTGAAGTACGCACACGAATTTTATCGGGCATAAATTCCTCAATCATGTAATTTGAGGTAGCCAATACCACATCGTTTCCATTTAACACAGATAGCGTATAAGTACCGGTAATGGCAGCTGCAGGAATATCAAACGAAGCATCCACAGAACCTTGCTCGTTAAGCACTTTTTGAATTTGCTTCAACTCCTTACCATTGGGCATTTGCAGCTTCAATTTGATAGGTTGAGCAGATGGCACTTTCCATTTATCGGCACGCGCAATAACATTCACATTTATTTTTTCTCCTGGGCGATACATGTCGCGATCACCATAAATAAAGACTTGTAAGCCGGATGCATTCGGACTGTAACCATCTACTTCAAACCGAGATGTTTCTACGCGAGTTGTATTAAATGGTAAATAGTTAAAATCGTTACCCAATTTAGCAGTAACCATAAATGGAGTAAAGCCCGAAAACTGACTAGCAGGAATAGCCACTTCCGCAATTCCATCTTTGTTCGAAACCCCTTTGGCTACAATTTGATTATTCGCACCATAGACCTGAAACTGAACACCGGAAAGCCCGGTAGCCGATTGAATAGAGTTGGCAAACAACATCATTTTATCTTTTCCTTTCTTCGCAATTAAACCAATATCAGAAAGTGAAACCACTCTCGATTCCCGTAAATAATATTGTGTTTTCGATTGAATAGTTACATTATAAACACCTGAAAAATTCGGCAACTTATCAGCTATATCCATTTTCAATAATCGACCATTACCATGTTTCGGCAACTTTGATGTTTCAATTGTTGTCTCATAAATCCGATCGCCTAATTGATAATCACTGGCTTCGCTCATTTCATAATCCCCATAATCGTTTTCATAATACCCAATGCGATTCATGGCCAACAAATTGTTTTCATAAATTTTAGTAACAATCAACTTTACTTTCGGCACATTGATAATATTCACTTCAATATTTCGATTGCCTTTTGGGGTAAGATAGACCGCTTTACGGTTACCAAAACTGATCGAAGGCTCTAATTCACCAAATTGCAAATCGGCAGTATAGTCTTCTTTCAATTCACCGCCAATCTTACCTTTCATGCCTTTACGCAAATGCAATTGATACACATTGGCCGGATTTATTTTATCGGAAACAATGGTAAATCCGTTTTTCTCAACGATAGTTTTAAATGGTGTTTTCGGATCGAGCGAAACGTACGATTCAATCGCTTCGGCTATTACAGGCTGTGATGTAAATACCTTTACCGAGCCTTCTACTCCATCGTGATGCGCTTGTACTTCTTGAATGGCTAACGTAAACGGAGATAACAATTGCACATTCATTGTCACGGGCTCTTTTGTGCTTGCCCCTCCATTAGCAGGTTTCAAGCCGGCCTTCAAAGTAACGGTCAAATTGTAGTCTCGATCTTCTGCTTTTAAATCGCTGATATTGATTTCAATTTTCGAATCTTTGGAAGCCGTTACAATCTGAAAATTCTTCTCTTGCTTTCCTTCAGTAATTTGCAATAATTCTTTCAATTGAATGGGGTCCACCGGAAATGAAAAATACAATTCCAATTGTGCCATTGGTATGCCGGAAGTCTCATTCGTTAATGTCCATAAGGCGTTCACCGTTTCAATCTTTTGATAAGGTGTATGGAACGTTAATTTAGGCAAGCCCGATAAACTATAGGAATACCGATTGAGTTTGCTTGTAAATGAACCTTTAAAATCAGTGGCAGCAGGTAATTCAGCCGATGGTGAGAACACTAATTCGTTCACGCTCGTCCAGCGAAAACGACCTGGAATATTCGGCTCAAACGCAACATATTCGGTACTATCCCACATTTCTAGCAGTGAATCGGGCACCATGTTCTTATCAAAACTAAAGGTGAGGTTTCCTAAAGTGCCAACTTCCTCTTTGGCATTGGTGTACAGCAATTGTACTTTGTTTTTGTTGCAGGAAGAGATTGCAATGACAAGCATTACAAAACAGGCAATTCGAACCGAAAATTTCATGGAGAAAAGATTTTAGTTAAATCTATAAATAATCTTTCCCAAACTGATGTAATTTGTGACAGTTTTTTTCCTGTTTTCAGTTATACAAAAATCGATATAAAAAAAGGAATCCTTCTCACAATATAAATCACAACTTCGCGTTTAAGCGTTTCCTATTTTCAATAGAATTACTGAAAAACATTAAAACAATTCAACTATGAAATATCTATTGATTACCATTTTGCTATTTATAGGTATTAGAGTTGACGCACAAGTTCAAAAGAATGTTGTTATTGAACTCTTTTCAAATACGCGTTGTAGTATATGTGGAGCCTTAGAACCTGGGATTTTTAACACATTAAATCAATATCCGAATCTAATACAAATTGCATTCTATCCCAGTGCACCCTACCCCAATTGTTTCTTTAGTCAACAAAATAAAAGCGAATACGATGGTAGAACTAAATATTATGGAGTGTTTGGTTCAACCCCTCGTTTGTTTATACAAGGAACAGAGGTAAACAACATTATAGATAGTACCGTGGTTAATCCGTTTCTAAATCAATTATCAAACTATGAGATAAAATTAGAACACAAGAAAACAAGCCCAACCGATGCTTTCATAACAGCTACAATCATTAAGAGAGCTACCGATACACAAACGAGCGCTAAATTGTACCTGGCTATTGGAGAAGATTCTGTTGCATATGCAGCACCCAATGGCATAAATACGCATTATGGAGTTATGCGAAAAGCATTAACCGATTCAAGCGGAATACTCATTAATCTTCCAACAAATATTGGCGATAGCATTGTGGTACCTAAAGGATATGCTGTTTCCACTTCATGGAATCATAGCAGTATTAGGGGGTATGCTTTTTTAGCGAACCAAACCGATAAATCTATCATAAATGCCAATACTGAAAAGTTATTCATCGGAACATTTTCCGGCATAGAAAATAATGCTGTTAATACAACCAGCATTTACCCTAACCCTGCATTATATAGTTCTATCAAAATTTCATCGCCAATTGCTGCGAATTATGAAATCCTAGACTATTCAGGCAAGATAATGCAATTGGGAAAATTAGACGAAGGCGAAAATACCATTCATTTAGCTTTTTTAGCTTCAGGCAGCTATATATTGAAAACAAGAGACCTTGTGCAGAAAATAATTATTCCTTGACAGAGGTTAGATCTAGTTCCTTAAAAGCTCAAACTCGTATCTTTATTTTTCCACACCCACCCACTTTAGATTTGGTTTCGCTAAATTCGCCAATGGGTTCGAACAGTTTTCGAATTCAAACAGTCATCCTTTTAAACTAATGCCATGTCTAACTTCGTTCACCTCCACTGCCATACCCAATATTCTTTGCTTGATGGAGCTGCCGATATTTCGAGCATGTATAAAAAAGCTGTGAATGATGGCATGAAAGGCTTAGCTATTACCGATCACGGCAATATGTTTGGTGTATTTCAATTCGTTGCCGAAGCCGCCAAATACAACACCAAAGACGAACCCAATAAAATCAAACCTATTGTTGGATGCGAGTTTTACGTGGTGGAAAATCGGCACAAACGTCAATTCACCAAAGATGATCGAGATAAACGTTACCACCAATTACTTTTAGCAAAAAATGCTAAAGGCTATCAAAACTTGGTTAAACTCTGCTCACTCGGCTATATCGAAGGTTTGTATGGGAAATACCCACGAATTGATAAAGAGTTAATACTTCAATACCACGAGGGGTTGATTGCGACTACATGCTGTATTGGTGCTGAAGTACCGCAAACCATTCTCAAAAAAGGAGAAGAAGCAGGTGAAAAGGAATTTAAATGGTGGTTAGATTTGTTTACCCGCGAAAATGGTGAAGTAGATTACTATATCGAAATCCAACGCCACGGCATGGCCGAACAAGAGAAAGTGAATCAAGTCTTGTTAAAGTGGGCGATTAAATACAATGTAAAGGTTATTGCATCCAACGATTCGCATTATATCGATCAAAAAGATGCCAATGCGCACGATATCTTGCTTTGTATTAACACAGGTGAAAAACAATCGACTGAAAAAATGAAGGACTTTGATGAAGATGTTTCTTCCAAAGGCAAACGCTTCGCTTTCTATAACGATCAGTTCTATTTCAAGAATACGCAGGAAATGTCTACGATTTTTAAAGACGTTCCGCAAGCCATTGATAACACACAAGAAATTCTCGGTAAGGTCGAACACCTAAAACTGAAGCGCGACATTATGTTGCCGCACTATCAAATTCCGGAAGGTTATGCCTCGCAAGATGATTATTTGGAGCACATCACTTTTATGGGAGCAAAAGAGCGCTACAAAGACATCACCCAAGAAGTAGAAGAACGCTTGCGTTTTGAGTTGCATACCGTGAAGACCATGGGATTTGCGGGCTACTTCTTAATTGTTGCCGATTTCATTAAAGCAGGTCGCGATTTAGGTGTAATGATTGGCCCCGGACGGGGATCTGCTGCGGGTTCTGCTGTGGCCTATTGCATCGGTATTACAAACATCGACCCCATTAAATACAACTTACTATTTGAGCGTTTCTTGAACCCCGATCGTAAGTCGATGCCCGATATCGATACTGATTTTGACGATGAAGGTCGTCAAAAAGTAATCGATTATGTGGTGCAGAAATATGGCAAGAGCCAAGTCGCACAAATTGTTACTTACGGTACAATGGCCGCCAAAATGAGTATCAAAGATGTGTGTAGAGTAATGGACTTACCTTTGCCGGAAGCCAATGCCCTTGCGAAGTTAGTGCCCGATAAACCGGGAACTGTATTGAATCGTGTACTCTTCGCTCCACTCGATGGCCCAAAATCATTGAAAGAAAAAGAAGGCTATCAGGCAGAAGATATGGACAATATCAAAAAGCTGCGCGAGATTTATAACGGTAAAGATTTACAAGCAACCATCCTCCAAGAAGCGGCCATTCTAGAGGGCTCTGTGCGAAGTACCGGATTACACGCGGCAGGAATTATTATTGCCCCAACCGATTTATCAGATATCCTACCTGTAGCCACTTCAAAGGATACGGATTTATGGATTACGCAATTCGAGG
>Ga0116191_1000760_pt1 | contig 27714 bp, 28 predicted proteins | sample AD_UKC111_MetaG_FD_89897 | JGI IMG/M metagenome (GOLD analysis project Ga0116191, IMG submission 89897) | Active sludge microbial communities of municipal wastewater-treating anaerobic digesters from Hong Kong - AD_UKC111_MetaG | ecosystem: Engineered > Bioreactor > Anaerobic > Digestate... | reverse complement strand
CCCTGTATTATATGTATAGCTTCCCGGACATGAGTTTGTTACGGTCTGCTCACATCGATCCCTTGATGCAACATACGAACCGCCGGAAGCACAAATCGGGTTAGCCTCGCACTTCCCTGTACCGGAATTATAGGTATATCCAGCACTACACGTCCAACTTGGGGGATGCTCACACTTATCTCTTATTGCGTTGTAGCTTCCATTTGTGCAAACAACATTTTTTATACATGCATCATATGTTGCACTAAAGGTATATCCCGCAGGGCACATGCCATCGGTTACGACTATTTCACATAAATCTGTTACAGTATTAAGCGTTCCAGAATTAGGGCAAGTTACATCAGTAGTACAAATATCAAGTTCGTTATTATATGTATAGCCAGTATTGCAAGATATTACAGGTTCCTTTTCACATTTATCGGTTGTAGTATTTAAGGTACTACCTATTGGACAAATAGCGGTTCCGTAAGCTGCCGTACACTCTACAGCACTCAATGGGCATAGATCGCCGCCAGTCCCAACACATTTTATTGTTTCTCCGGGGTCGCCAAAATAACCATCGTTGTTAAGGTCTTGACCACAAAATTTATCGGCGTGGCTTATTGATATCGATACAATTAGTAGTAGCAATAACAACACACATGTTGCTATTCCCATTTTTTTTATGATAGCGTTATGCTTAGGCAATGCGCCTCCTTGAACTACTTAAACGCCTGGCCTTGTCATACCCCATGGTTATATCCAAGAAATTCTCAGAAAACATGAGACTGCTGTATTTGCTATAGCGGTCACTTTGTTCCTACCCCATAAGATTCTTTTATGGTATCATCTTTATTTATTCTTACATTACGGCAATTTACTAATTCTGAATATCTGTTCGATTTTTCAAGACATTTTTTTGTTTGTATATTGTTTTCTATTTTTTCTTTTATTATGTCCTCTAATTTTTTTATATCTCGAACATGTTTCATTATATTCAATATATCCTCTAAGGTTTCGCGTCTTGATTGTGACACACTAACTGCAACATATTTTGTGCAACGTTCACCGGATATTATTCGGCGATCTCCCGTATCATTTCCTATCGCCTGCTCTGCGAAAACAATATATATTGCCGTGAGAAACATCACTGTCATTATCATTTTTTTCGTATTCACAGTTATACCCCCACTTGTTGATTTAATTTTTGAGTTACGATATTATGAAATTTCTTGTAACTGTCGCAGAATGGTGTTTTGTTCTTGCCTGTCAACAGTTTATCCTTTTTGCAACCACCATTGCATATGCCGCACAGATAGCATTCTTCTTCGAATGCTATCTCGGCTACTTTCATTGTAGCAATATTCTCGTAATTGATATTATTTGTAACCGCATTACCAAAGCTGCATAGCGACATATCAGCACACAATGGGCAGTTGTAAAAATTGCCGTTTGGCATAATACAAAACACTCGTCCGAAACATCTGGACGAGAACGGACAACCCACAGCACATCCGTTCCTAACACTGCTCTCAAATATATTACCCTGAACATATAAATATTCTTTATCAGAGTATTCTTTCCATGTGTTGTATGCCCTTATGATTGCGTTTCCATACTCCTGCGGTGTTAGATATGTGGTTGTATGATTCATATTCATTGCCCTTCCAGCAGGATAAAGGTATTCGAGCCTGATATCTAATCCGAGTTCGTAAGCCTCTCTTACAATATCTTCCACATAGTCAACGTTTTCCCTCGATAGCACGCATATGGTGTAAAGCCTTCTGCCAGAGTCATCCTGATAGCGCTTTACCTTATCGTACCAAGCAGAGAAATAATCATCACCATTCTCGGTACGTCTAAACGACGCATGGAAGTCGTAAGATGATGTTATGCGCCATGAGAATAACTGGCTTCCAAGTATATTTCTCCAGCCTTCATAAAGAAGAAGATTTGTTTGCATGCCGTAACAAATTTTTGTATTTGTTATTTGTTTGTCTATGAGATTTGCAAGTTCCGTCACATAGGATTTGCCAAGCAGCATGGGTTCGCCACCGTGAAACAATATGTCTATCCTCTGTGGTTCTGAACTGTTTAGTTCCTTGTATAACGCAATTGTGTTTTTAATCGCTGTAGCAGTATTATACGGTGATAAAGTTACATTGTTCTGAGATGCTGCAGAACAGTATGCACATGCTGCATTACAAGCTAACGACGGTCGGATAATAATTACAAGTTCGCCCGATTTTTCATATTCATAAAAAGCGTTTTTGTTTAGCATATTAGCCATGCTGACAACTCACAATGTATTCTGTAACAACATTTTTCATGCTGTACAGACCTGGATATTTTTTGCATAAGTCGTTTCGCAGGAAGATAGCTGAATATCCAGAAGGTAAATCACTTTTACGCAGTATATTGTTGCCATGTAGTATGATCTGTGCGGGATATTTTTCTGCTACTTTAGATACTAACTCTTTATACTCTATATAATATTGATATGTGCATGTTAGGAAATTGTACCCACCTGTTTTTTTTTGTGTATTATCAGGATGTTTCGCAATATCAATATCTATTGCGTTTATTATAGATTGTTTTTCACTGTCATAATTCTTGTTGTGCATAACGAATATTGGCACATCATTGTCTGTGGGAATCATGTTTTTTATGGCGTCCGGGGTTGTTTTCTTCAGCACAGAAAATAGTGTTTTTAGATACTGCCCAATGATAGGATATCCTGACAAAACCATACGATAGTCTGTTTTGAGATAACTATACAAGTGACTAAAATTATATGTTGACATGTGTATTGGTATTCTTTTCTGCGACATTGTATAATCCTTGACCATGTATGCAAAGGGGTAAACGGGTATCTTTATATGATTTGCCCGGCACAGATATTCTATAAAGCCTGTAAATAACTCCTTATCTTCTAATTTGACTATCAGCGGTATGCCAAATTGGTTTGATATCATTATTGCCTTTTTAAGTTCCAACTCCGTCTCGATGTGGCAAGCAATCGATATATTTTCTTTTTTCAACACGATTGACGCTAAGATAATAGCGTTTGCTACATTTTGCGAAAAAGGTATTTTTGTTTCAAATATTATTTCTTTAAATTGTTTATAGTAGTTCGGTTTTGGAATAGCTGTGTTTTCGTTCAGAACAAATATTGCTTTGTCCAGACCAAACCGTGGGTTATCCCCAAGGGATATTGTAAGATTATCAATGTCAATAATATTCTCGATGGTAATTTTGTCATATGTTTGTGTCAGCACAGTTCCTCCCTGTATATTCATACTTGGCAAATAATTTATTGCATTCGTTTTTGGCCACAGGATATTTTAATAAGTAACAACCACCATTGCAGTTTTGATAGTATTCACAGTCACAATAAAAACTTTTATGCTTTACTATATGCTCGACGCGTTTTGTGTTGAGCATTATATCTTCTATATTATCAATCAATATGTTCCCCAAGCAGTTTTCTTTTGTGCCTGACATGATTATGCAGTTATATACGTTTCCATCAGGCTCTATAACAAGCATGTTTTCCGAACATGTGGTGCAGAAATAATCATTGTAGCCGTTTATAGTGTCACCCTTTATTATGCTGTTATTGAGTTCCACAATCGTATTGGAATATTTTACCTGACAAAGGTTTTTGACCTCCGATGCAAAAGCATGATAATCATGGTACATAACAAATAATTTATGTTCATTGTCTTTGCCTGTGCCATTTGGGAAAAAGTAGTCAAGAATGATAATATCGGTGTCAAACTGGCCAATCTTATCTGCTAACCAGCTGGCGCCTTTTTGTACTATCTCGTTTGTAATGGTTATTCTAATGCTGATGTCAAAATGCTTTTTTGTTTCTTCATATTTTTTCTTCCAAATGCGATAAAATGTTTCGAAGCTACCGGCTGTCCTACGTGATAAGTCAAATGATGTGCCGATTCTGCCGTCAAACAGGTTTTCGATGATTGGATACCACTTTTCGTTTATAAGCGTCAGATTGGTTTGCAGATAATGTGTTATTCTTTCCTCTTTGTAGTTGGCAAGAACGTATTCATAGAAAGGGATGCCAGCCATTAGCGGTTCGCCGCCGTGCCATTTAAACCTTATATGTTCATTTTTGTGATAATCCTTTAGTTTATCAATAATTGCACCAACCTGCTCGGCGGACATTGCATGTTTATCTTTTTTGTTGTTCTGCGTTATATAGCAATGCTCACAGCTTAGATTACATGCGTTTGTTGTTTTGATATATATCGGTATCATGTTTTCTGCCTATACTATGTTGAAGTTGGATGTTTTTAAATGATCTATTATTTTTTTGTACTCTTTTTGTGCAACATTTTTTTCCCTTAACAAATAGCAACCGCCGTTGCAGTCCTGATAATGTTCGCAGTCACAATAAAAATTTTTTTGTTTGCCTATAAGGTCAACCCTGTTATCGTTACACATAATGTCATCAATGCTATCTGTAAGGATATTACCAAAATACAGCATTTCGTTTGCCGATACTATAGGGCAAAAAGACACCCTGCCGTCGGGTTCTATAACGAGAGTGGATTCAGCGCACGAACTACGAAAATACCTTGTGGGTTTCCCATTTTCGAGTTCTTTCACAAAATAGTCATCAGAGGGATAAGCTCTTATATGGATAGAACTGCTGCTATTAAACAAATATTCTCTTACCTTGAGTACAAAAAAGAAATAATCGCTGTATGGTACATAGTATTTGTCCTCATGTTCCTTACCGTTTCCATAAGTCATAAAGTGTTCCAAAACAACTGATGGTGTATCTATTTCCTCCAACACATTTGCTACCCACTTTACTCCTTTTTGCATTATTTGTTTTGTAAGAATCATTTTACTTGTGACGTGAAAACGTTTTTTTGTTTCTGCAAGCCTTTTTCTCCACAGATTGTTGAACTTATCGAAAGAACCGGCGAGGCTTCTTGTAAAATCAAATGATGTGCCGATTCTGCCGTCAAACAGGTTTTCGATGATTGGATACCACTTTTCGTTTATAAGCGTCAGATTGGTTTGCATCAGGTGTCTTACCTCTGGCTGTTTGTAATGATTCAATATGTGTTCGTAAAATTGCCTCCCCGCAAGGGTTGGTTCACCGCCATGCCATACGATTGCCAAGCCGTTGTCTCTAAATGCACTGTATAGTTTTGTAAGTATAGTATCGGCTTCTTGAATGGACATATACTTGGCTTCTTTTCTACGTTCAGGCACAAAACAATGCTTACAGTAAAGGTTACACGCATTTGTTGGTTTGACAAACACTGTCATCATGCGTTTTTACCTCCTTGTAAAGTTTTCGATAAGTGCTACAGTAAGGGGTTTTACCAGAGCATTCAGTAACCCTTCGTAGTAAACATCCTCCCCCGCAAATACCACAATCAAGACACTCCTCGGATATATCGATGTTGTTGGCATTGGCATTGATAATTTGTGTAATATCAAATTTGTTTTCCATGGCGTTGCCGTAACAAAATTGTTTTGCATCGGCGCATTCACCGCATTGATATAGTGCTCCATTGGGCAGTAAACAAAATATGTTACCAACACAAGACGATGTATATGGACATCCTAATTGTTTTCCATAAATAGCAATATTTTCAAAATCATTCCCCTGTACAAATATAAAGTTATTGTCATTGTATGTTTTCCAGATACGATATGCTCTTATAAGAGCATTCCCGTATTCATCTTGCGTAATATACAGGGACTTATCCATGTGTTTTGCTTTGCCTGCAGCATACAGCATGTTTAGTTTAATGTTTAGTCCACATGAATATGCCTCTCTTACAATATCTTCCACATAATCAACGTTTTCCCTCGATAGCACGCATATGGTGTAAAGCCTTCTGCCAGAGTCATCCTGATAGCGCTTTACCTTATCGTACCAAGCAGTAAAGTAATCGCTTCCATTTTTAGTTTTTCTGAACGATGAATAGAAGTCGTAAGATGATGATGCTTTCCATTCAAATACTTTTTCAAAAAGCGTTCTCCATTGCGGAGCATAACTGAGTAGATTTGTTTGGATTGAATAGTTACATCTTATCAACGGCAAGGAATTTTTCAGCAGATTAACCATTTTGTTTACATAAGATACGTCAAGCAGCATAGGTTCGCCGCCGTGTAGTATAATATTAATTTCATCAATGGTATCCCCTGAGTAACTTTCTGCAAATGTTACAATGTTTTTGATTGATTCCGACACACCTGAAGGCGGCAAAATAACGGGCATATCGTTTGTAATGCTGCAATGCATACAGGATGCGTTACATGAGTAAAGTGGCTTAACGATTATGCTAATACTTTTCACGAACTTATTACCAATCGCACACGCATGAATAACAGTCTGAGTAGCAATTCGTATAGCAAGCGTTACCATAACAGCACACAGCAGCATCAGATGTGTCCACAGCAGCACCGAGTATGATTGATAATGCTAAACCGCAAAGCATTGACGATAATTGAATCTTTTTTAGGAAAACTGGATCATTGAATTTGTTGTATATTTCATTGATAATCGCTTTATCTAATTCCATTGCATCTCCTTTTTTCTTATTTTATTTTTAATATTACTTTATTTTATTTGGCTGAATGTGACATGCTTACGGAGTAATTAAACAGAATTCAACTCACGTATTTTCTGGACTTAACATTTTCGTTACCTGAGAGGTCTGCCCGCGCCGGAGCTGCATACAAGGTCTTGACCACCCATACGCAGAGATTGCATTACAAGTGCTGCCTCGGCAAACTCATTCACGCACTGGCAGTCCTTTAACATCTCTTCATCCACATCGAGTGGGCAAACGCTGTTTACGCACTGCTTATAGTAAAAATTATAACTTGATGGATTAACTTGAAACCCGGAGCTTGTCCCTGCAACGGTTGCTTCGGGTGCAGTTATTGGTTTTCTTGTTTTACAGGCCATCAGGCAAACCTCCGACGGTACTCTTGGCGTTAACTCTATCGTTCCGCTCTCAATTTTTACCTCGCCATCTTCTATGCGCCTGTCTGTATAGGTAAGAGTGCCAGAATTGTCGGTAACAGATTGTTTGATTGTTTTCATTCTTTCTTTTGCCGCGCTTAGATCTTGTGTGGGTGTTGCACACATATATGTCCTTGTTTTTCTCCACCAATCTCGCGATACATCGTACACACAACTTTTGTGGCATTCCGCAGGTGTACCGACGCATTCTGTAACGCCTTCCCCGTCAGGAAAGGGACAACGTGCAGGGGATAAGTATAAATACGAATTGTTTGTGCTTACCCACCCGCCGGAAACGCATGTGGTGCTCATAATAAGTTCTGCATCGGTATAAGTTGATAACGAATTTGTATAACAGCCGCCAACAGCGCCAGTAACGCTTGTTACTTTAGCCCCCTTGACGGCTATTCTGCCACCTCCTGTTGCCCAATTAAAACAAGCTGTTGCACCTGGGATAAGGTCGTTACAGTAACTTGGTGAAAATACCTCCATCCCGCAGGAACAAGTACAATTTCCAACGGTATTTGATGATCCAACAGCAGATATACCATCCTGAAACGTAACATAGTAGCCCCTTATATACACCTCATTTGGAGCACCGGTATATCCCCCTATCCGCTTAATAGGTCTAATTATCTCGCAATTTGCCAGAGTTCCACCGCCTATGTCGCATTTAGGTGCTCCGTCTACAAGAAAACATGGCTTATTGATATTTTCAACACCCGGGCAGGAATACTCACAGCTTGCACTTTTTGTTTCCTCAAGATGTATGGCACGTGGGAGTGGTGTTAAGCCTGTTGGGTTATAATTATTGTATGTTTGCACATCATCGACTGTCTCAGAAAATAGGGTACATTCTGGATTTGTTTCGAATGATTCGCAATCATTTCTTACATCTTCCATAACCGTGCACTCATAGGTAGGCGACCATGTTAATGCTGCCGATCTTACAATCGAACATCCAACAGTCTGTGTGTTTTTGCTTAACGCGGCAGTTGTTAGCATAGAATAATAGCTGTCAGGGTTTGCAGCCTGCCTGACAACCTCATTTGTTACGTCGCTCGACATTGTTGCCCAGTTGCTATAGTAATTTTGTGGGTTAGTTGCACCATATGGGTGTGATACCGTATTGCAATTTGCAGCATTTTGCCCATAATAGGTTATTATTGTGCCGTCTATCTGAACATCTGATATGACATGCTGTATCCCCTTTTTTTGTATGCTTGACGCTATCCCACCTCCGAGCCCTTTCAACACAACAGCAAGGTTGTTCCATACAATATTGCTACCGCAGTTTGTGTTGATGCAGTAGCATCCTCCAAGATTATTCGCCATTGTCGGCTGCAGAGATACTCTGCCACCGTCATCAGAACTCCACATGTGGTAGGTGCATGATGTCCATGTACCGGGTGTACACGAAATTACACCGTTTGTGCAAACCCCTGATATGGCAAAAGGGGCGGCGTAGTTATAATCGGTTGTGCCATCCATGTTGGTGTCCTGGCTGACAATAACGCTTGCAAGGTCGCCGGTTGCTGACGGTTGAACAAACAACTCAAGGTATTTTTTCGATGCGGGACATAATATTTGAGCGCCAAAGGAATTTGTTCCGTCAAGCGTCTGCATTTGTGTACCGCTGGAGATCATTGGCACGTTAATATTTTGGTTTAGCCCACCCTGCGATCCATATTTGCCAAGTGCCTGCGTGCCAAGCTGGTTCGCAAGCGCGGTTGCATCCTGCGCATATACCGGCAAGTGCGACATAAGCATCAATACCGATATTAAGGCAACCAATACCCTGAGCATGTTTACTCGCTTCTGTGTTTTCTTATCATTTCTTTAATGGCTTCGTCGTAGGTCATTCCCTGATCGATCATGGCTTCCATTTCGGCAATTTCCGGACCAAACGATGTATATGTATAATAACTGTAGTCGTCAACGGTAAGTCTTACAATGCCCACCCCAAACGGTGTGTCCATAAATATTTCTGAGTATTGTGGTTTGTCGCTTTTTATTGTTTTTAACCAGTTCATTGTAAACTCATCATAATTAATGAGTTTATCGGCCTTTGCCTGATCAAAATCGGCTGACTCAAGGAGGAACGTAAATGCCGAGTTCCCCCTAATGACCGTACCTACTCTTCCGAACTGCTTCAGGTCAAGTAATGACTGAGATATTATAATGATACCGGCGTTATAGCGTCTGCAACGGCGAAATGCTTCTTCGATAACCCTTTGCAGTATAGTACCGTCGTGGATAAACTGCCAGCTTTCATCAATTATCAGTAGTCTTGGCTTGCTCCTGTCAGAAAGATACATGTCCTGTGTTATCATATTGAGTATTTGTAGTGTCGCTACTTTAAACAAGTCTTTTTGTGGTTTTATATGTTCAAGTTCGAGGACTACAAACTCATCGTGAGATATATCGAAGTTCGATTTGCCGTTGAAATACTTGCCGTATCTGCCTGCTGATGTAAATTCGTGGATATTAAAAGCAAGGGTATGAGCCATTGATATTACCTCATCCTTATTATGCATATCATCAGCAATATCATCATCATATTGTGGATAATTGCTTAAATAGTTGTGAACAATATCAATATTTGCATCATTGGTATAGGTTGTGTATGCCCACTGTACCGCCTTTTTTATAAGTGTCATCTCGGTTTCAGCCGGAACTGCGCTTTCGGATGCCGAATAAGCCATTTCTGCCACAATTGCTTCGATAATCGGCAGGTCGTACTGTTCTTCATACACATTTGTAAATGGATTTATACAAAGTTCGTGCTCTTTTGCAAAGTCCATATATTTTGCATTACACATTTTTGTCATTTTTTTATAGCTGTCACCAATGTCGATTATCCTTATCATCGTACCGTTTGAGTAGTAATTCAATGCAAGATAGTTGACAAGGAAACTCTTGCCAGCACCAGTGGATGCAACCACATACGCATTATGGTTATTTGCATGCTTGTCAAAAATATCAAGGGCACACACTTGACCTTTTCGTCCTGCAAAGAGCAGTATAGGTTTACCGCCCCCGGCAAAATCAGCTTGAACAGGAAGCATAACTGTTGCGGTCGAGGCAGGTACTATAAAATCCCGTTCAATATTTGCTACGTTTTGTCCCACATTTATAAGTCCGAATGGAAGAGCAGACATAAACAATATCGATAATATGCCTTTGTCTTCCTGCATTTCATAGCCGTTTGACTCCCATATTCTCTTTGCCCTAACAATAGATTCATCAACAATTTGCCTATCTTCTCCGAACACCCACAATATCGGCATTATACGGTAGAATTTAGTACCTTTTTCTAATTCGTCTGCTGCCCATAGATGTTCGTCCTGCCTGCGCATCAAGGCAGGCGCAAAACTCCCAACCCCTTTCTGTTGCAGTATCAGATTACACTTTGCATGTAATTGGCTTTTGACCGCATTATCGATAATTATATTGTAACAATACAGAAACGGTGTACGGATTTGATCATTATTAGAACGCATACCATCGATACCACCAAAAAGCCGATTAGTTTGTAAAAAATCTACCTCTTTTGGGCCAAGCTTTGGTGTTATACAGCGAAAGTGTTTATTTCCTATTTTTATATGGTCGTATTTGATGTCCATAACAGTATCGGAAAAGATAATCTGTTTTGCTATCGGGATATTATCGTCATATTTTTTGCTGTTTGCGCTTAGATCGACAAGTTCCAGCTTTCTATTGTTAAACAGACGTTTCAAAGTCCTGATAAGTTCTTCCGGTGGCATTGGGTATGGGTAAAGATTGCCGCCACCGCGTAGTATCTCTTCGATATTGTGGTACATATCGGTTATGCTTAAATGCTTTAGCTCTGGGCTTCTCAGTGGCATTTTGACAGCTACAAACAAACGAAACTCTCTGATCGGTATGTACGCGAGGTTTTTTAAACCGTTAGTGCCATTCATAAAATATATTGCAAATTCTTTGGCAGCTTTTTTTAGTAACTCATTATTTCTTGTTTTTAGGTTTACATAGCTGTTGAGATAGTGGGTTATGTCACTGTCGGCATACAATATAAATTGTATGACCGTCTTGTCAGGCATGGCTATGCGGAACAAGCCTTCGAGGGCATTCATTACATTTAACGATGCAAAAGACAGTGGAGAACATTCCCACATAAAACCAATGGTATCGTCAGTATTAAAATATATTTTTGTGCTGTAATCATACATCCCGTAAGGCAGGTAATTGCTGTACTTGCTTCTGTAAGACATCTGTTCCAACCTTTTTTTTGTTATGCCGACCCCTTGACTTAATAGTTTTTTTACTAATGCATCTAACATTATTATTCATCCCCCGACAGTACATTAAGGTATTCGCCAAGCACCCATTTGGGTTCATCAACCATGATATAGGCATAGCGGTACATTAAAAGATCGTTGCTGTCACTTTTGTAAGGGAGAAACAATATTCTCAGTACCTTCGGCGGGGCAATAATGGGCGTTACAGGTTCATCGAGAAGCTTGTTCAGTGTGCCGTATACCGCATCCTGGTATGTGCTCTTGTTAGAACTTGCTATTTGAGTTTCATCTATGTTGCTTTTTTTTCCAGTGCCCGCATTTGCATTATTAATAATATTGTTGTGTTGACTTGCGTTAATAGCTTCGTCGTAGGCATCAGGCAAAGCAACACATTTTCCCTTATCTGTCATAGGGCAATTAAATTCGCTACTGTAAGGATTCATAACTGCCCCAACCGCACCACAACCCGCTTGTATTGTACATGTTGCTATGATAAGCAGTAATGTTAGTATTTTTCGCATAGCTCTCCACCTCCAAGACAGTTGTTTTCATTTTTTCTTATCTCAAGATAGGTTCCTTCCATAATCACAAGCGTGATACTCTTGCTTGCCCCAACCTCTACGACCGGCATTGCCGATTTACCAAGATCAAGGTAAAATTTCTGAAGTTCTCTTGTTGCCTGGAATATACCTTCGCCGAGTCCCACTTTAACGGCTTTATCGGTATCAATTACCTGTGTTGCGCCCAAAGGCGATACGGATGTTGTTGTATTGTTTGCCCGTACTGCTGTTCCGAAACCAGCCACAAATCCGGCAAGCAAGCTTCTGGCAAGATTTGCGCCCATTTTGGATACGACATTGCCCCTTAGACCAATTTTACCATCAGTGTCGGTAACAAATCCTTTAATTTTGGCATCAATTACTGATTGTCCTTTTTTGGAAAGACAACTCAATGTTGTTAACCTTAGATGTGCTCTCTCGTCAGCAAGGTTGCCGTGTCCTTCGCCCACAACAAAACATCCAGTAAGCGTTGCTTTAACCTTATTTGGCAGCACTGCCGGTGCTTTGATCCTCAGCAACACCGGAACGGGTTGCCCTTTTGCTGTTTCCGTTGTCGGAGCGTCCAACCCTGATAGTAAAGTCGCCTCCATAAAAGAGGGGGGCAGATAAACCTTCATCGAGTCTTTTTTTTTATCTTTGTCGTCCTTTTTATCCTTGTCACTGTCCATTCTTTGCGAAACCATTTCTATCTCGCCAAATATTTCTGATTTTGTCTCTTTAGCGGGCGACGATAGCGGCGCACCAGGCGGCAAGGGTACATTGTAAGAGCCGGGCGGGATACTGCCCTGTTGTGGCTGTGGCATCATACCGGGTGGTGGCGGCAAAACAGGTTGCGATGGTATTCCAGTACCGCACTTACCAACAGCACATGTACCCGTTACAACAGGCGGTGGCAACTGTCCTCTGCCGTTTATGTTTACCTCTGCCTTTTTTACTTCTGTACCTACTATCTTGTTGTCTGGCTGAGGTAGAACATCGTCCTTTTTATCCACCTTATCCTTGAGCTCCTTTACTTCTTTTTGCACGGCAGCAAGTTCTTTTGTTGCTTCGTTATACATTGATTTTTCAAGCATTTTAGGATCAACGCTTACCGTTTTTTTAGTGTCTTTTCCTCTTTTTTCCTGTGGAGCAGTTGCCCTTGTTGCTTTGTACATGCCTATCCCAATTAACAATATCGTTATTATGACTACAACGGTAATTATTTTTTTCTTTTCTTCGGGTTTCTTCTTTTTCCAGAATTCGCCTATTTTACCTTTAATATCTATCATCAGTTATCCCCCTCGGTTTTTTCGACAATTATTATTCTTGCAGTGTCGCTTTTGCCAAGGGTGGTCATATCTTTTGATATTGCGAGAGGCTTTGTAGTAATTTCTTTTTTTAGAAAATCCTTTTCCGATATATTGACTTTGTTGATTCCTTGTACATTTTTTAGTTTTGCGGAATACTCTCGTACTTTTAAACCCTCGCCTTCAATATTGATGATCCTTTTTAATACAAGGTCTATAAATTTTAAAACATCAACGGATCTATGTAGCTGCGTTATTTGATAGGTATCGGGGATGTTGTCGGTATACACCTGTTTGATTATAGTCTTAACCTTTTTTTCATAGGGCATATCAGCGAACATTGCGTTGTTCTTCTTTATTATTTCCTTCTTTCCTCCGGTTAATGTTATTGTCTGTGATGGTATGCGCTTTGGATAGGCAATTATGTTGTATGTATTATTACCGCATACAATAAAAAACTCAGATGGTATTGTTATATATACATCTTTGCCGTCTTTTTTTATTACCTGAAACTTAACAAAGGCATTTTTCCCGGCAAGTTTGATTGTAGCCCCTTTTTCCTTTGAGAAAACCACATCCTTTATATCTTCTGCAGGGCATACCACTCTATTAATGTCTGAGGCACTCATTGCTATTTGAGTTGCTATTTCCGGCATAACCGTTGTGGAATTGCTCTGGGGTACGTTAATATGATGAGCTGTATCTTCTCCTTTTATTTCAGGCATCAAATGAGCTGCTGCTTGGCTATGCCCGGTTGTCTTTTTCTGCTGTTGGGGAGTTGTTTGCTGTTTTATATCGGTGTTTGTGGTGTGTTTTGCCCCCTGCATTGGAACGGGAGTTGCCATAATAGGTTGTTGACCGGCCTGCTGCTGTTGTATCTGTTTTTGTGTTTGTGGTTGATTTGCTGTTTGCTGCTGTTGTGTTTGAGAGTTTTTGGGCATTCCGTAAAAATTTTCCCCAACAGATTGCTGTGATGATGTTGCTTGTAGACGCTGCGCTGGATATGTTGTTTGACTTACTGTATTGCCAATAATGGTAAACAGTGGTATAGCGGCTATAACAGCGGTTATACCAAACCGTTTCAATATGACGTGCATATTTTTAATCTCCTTTGTCATCTTTGACATGTATCCGGGTTACCATAAAACGCCCGTTATCCATTTTGTATTCAATTACATATGTCTCTTTTATTTCTTTTGCCTTCTGCTCGTGCATAAATTGTGTTTTTTCACCTGTAACCTCGATGTAGCGTTTTATGGGATCGTAGACAATATTACTTGCAGACAAGTGAAATGTGTTTGTAACCTTTGCGGATTCTATATTGTCCGCCATGTGATAATAATTTTTCTTTGCTTCCGGAAGAGCCTCTGGCGAATAAAGACTTAGTAGTTCTTCAAATTGGACTCTTGCGGTAAATGGAGTATAATTTAATAATAGCCCCATTATATATCTGGCCATCAACTTTATATAGCTGTCGGATAAACCGGTTCCGGTTATTTCGATAGGCATGTTAATGACAGGTGGAACTATTATTGTTCTGTGTGAGTTTATTGCTTTTACAAGCATGAACGTGTTTAATAGTGTTACGCATCCGATCACTATGATTATGAATTTTTGAAGCTTGTATTTAAGTTCTATGTTCTTAAATTCGCTTATAAATTTGTCAAGTTTCATTATTCTATAAATTCCTTCTCAAAGTATGAGGGATACCCTTGCATTTTACTGAAACCACAAAAGTACAGACAGTGCCTCATAAAACCTCTTGGATAGGATTTTTTGCCCTTGCTATACAGATAGGGTCCGATAATGAGCATTACGAAAAATATCTTGCCCAGCGTGATAGCAAGTATGAAAAACATCAGTATCATTATCAACTCATCAGACTCAAACCATAGTATTTGGTACGGCTTTGACAGATATTGTGGAAATCTTTTCTTCATTTTGACCTCTTCTTCATTGCTGCAATGATGGACGCTTGTTTTGCAGCAATGTACTTATTTTGTCCCAAGCGCCCATCATTGTTTTTTGCGGACTCATTAAAAAACAGCTCCGAGTGATGTTACTATGCTGTCTGCATTAACAAGTGCGCCTCCACATACTGCCGTTGCTGCTGCAGGAATGAGTTTGCTTTGTACGCCCTGAGCAACACCCATGCAAATGAGAAAAATGCCGGTTGCAAAACCGATAGGCCCTTTTAACACCTTGTTGACCGTTACATCATATACGCTATATGCAAAGTCCCCAGCAGCAGGTGCGGTCATGGCGTTTGCATCAATGACGTATATGAGAGCAAACAACATCAGAAACATTACAACCCTTTTTACCTCTTTGTAGTTCTCTTTCATTTGAAACCTCCTTTTAGTTTATTTTTTTTCCAATAATACTTTCGATTAAAGGAATGTTTGCACCCGATACAAATTTTGTGTCAATCCAAAAAGCCGGTGTTCCCCTTACCCCTGATTTTATAAATAGTTCCTTATATTCGTTTAATACTTTCATGACGTTATCGTCTTTACAGGTTTCTAAAGGTTTATTATCCATTCCTCCTGACATTGCTTCCTTAAATGCTTTTACTTTGTCGTTTGAGCAGAGTATGTTTGCGATTTTTGAGTCTGCTGCTTGATTGTTTCTTAATGACACGAGAAATACATATCTTGTTACATCATTTCTGTCCTTAAAATATTCTGCGGCTTTTCTGCAATAGGGACAATCGGGGTCAGTAAATTCGACAATCTTTTTACTACCATTACCTATTTTTAATGCTTTATCGAGCGGTAATTCCTTAATCATTTTGGCATTCATTTCGTTACGCCTTTCCTGCGTAAGGCTTTGCCCATTTTTGTTCCATATTTCCCCGAATATTACCATGTCGTTTTTTGGATAGTAATAAATGATGTTAGTTCCTGCTTCAACCTCGTAAAGTCCATCTATTGGCGTATTCCTTATCTCGCCAACCTGAAACTGCGGGTATGTTCTTTTTATTTTTGCTGCTATATCTTGCATGTTCGACTGTGCATATAGTGTGCCTATACATACTGCCGTAATGACAACTGTTACAACAAACACTAATACACATAGTTTTTTTTGTTTTTTCATTTTTTATTTCTCCTTTTTATTTGATTACTAACACTTCTACTCGTCTGTTTTCTGACTGATCTGTTTCTGACACATAGCAGCATTTTCCCTTTCCTTCTACATGGCTTGGCTCTATGCCCTCTCTCCTGATGCAAGAGGCAACAGATTCAGCACGTTTTTGTGCCAATATATCGTTATAGTTTTTGGAGCCAATCTTGTCTGTATAGCCAACTATGCTTACATTTTTGTCCAACATTTTGTCTTTTGCGCTTTTCAGTTTGCTTTTTTCTTTGTCCGTAAGATCATGCTTGTCAAAGCCAAAGCGGACAACAGCTACTTTGTTTTTAGCTACCATTTCGCCATCATTTTGTTTTAATGTGCTAACCGATTTGTTTGATGCTGTATCTGGATCGGAACTGAACTTCATAACCAAAGGGGTTGTAGCCTTATCTTCTTGTGTAGATATGGTGTAGTTAGTGCCTGCCTTGACATAATCAGTTTTAGGTGTACAACCGTCACATATAACATGTGAGTGACGGTTCCCTGCATCACGGCCTATACTGTATTTGTAGTTATAGGTCGTTTGCGTTAACACTTTTTTTGCTGATGTAGAAGCGTTTGCACTACATAACAACGGTACAGTCATTGCTACAGCAATAAGCAATTGTGACGGCTTACGCATCCTGCCTGGTATCCTCCAGATATTTACGGATTTGTCCGATTTTACCAGGTGTTTTGTATTTCCTTTTTGCCGGGACTTTGGAATCAAGTATCGCTGTTACTTCATCGAGCTTGCATATCGCCTTGTATACCTCGATAATTGCTTTGTCGAGTAGACCTACCGGACATGTAACCTTGAATTTTACATAGGCAGGGTCAAAGCGCTTAATATAATCGGCAATGTACTCACCCTCAGCGGTATAGGGGACAAATGAGTAAGATTTTCTGTTCATCGCAATCCTTTTTCTTTCTTCTACTGTTTCGCCGGGGGGTTTCATGAAAGAAAATGGCGTTCCGTTGCCATTGGACATTTTTGAATAAATTGCCTCAAGATAAGATTTCATATCATTTATTTGCTTTTCAAATGCATTCAGATCGCTAATGGGTACTCTTTGGGAGCCGGCGGCAAGACGTAGCCTGTTTACTGCCTTATCGTAAGCGTACATCATTTTGACCATAAGATGGCCTTCTGTTGTTTTTGGATGCAGCATATATGCCTTTGGATTTTCCGCATCCCTCAATTTTTTTTCAGTAAATGATTTTTCATCAAATGTTTGTTTTTTTTCTTCTGTTTCTGCCATATTTTCCTCTCTCGTAAGGATTTTTTAATCTTTTGCTTTTTTAATAACTATTTTCATGTCTTTATGTATCAGTTTTGCGGCGGTTGCTACGTTCACACCTCCTTTCCCCATGAATTTTCCGATATACTTTTCTTCAACAATTACTTCGGCTTCTTTCATGCCATGTAAGTATATTACTTTTTTTATTTTTTCTGGCGGTGCAGGTCTTAATGCACTTACTATGTACTCTTTAATGTCCTTCTTGTACTCTACAAGAGTAATAGTATCGTCCGTATACCCCTGAATGTTTTTCAGTAGCGGTATACATGCCTGCAACGGGTCTACACCGTTAAGTCTTTCTAAGGATACCTTGGCAAATCCACTGTTTGCTAAAGTTGCAACTCTCTTGATTTTCAGTTTGCCACTGTCTATCAGTTCGGATAATGCTAACTCCACTACTTTTCTATAAAATTGATGTGATTTTTGGGTAACTATTATCCAATTATTTTCTATACTGTTTATGGCAGCTACCATGCTCATACCTACACTGTATTTTTTGCCACTATATTTCTTTGGTAATTTAGCGAGCTTGTCCGTTCCAGCTATCATGACAAGCATTGCGTCATAATCTGGCATCGCCTTGAGGACAATGCAGGGCACAAGATCTCCTATTCTAAGTTCGTCAAACATATGTTTAAAAAAAATTACTTATAACTAAGATGGTATTACTTTATTTTTTTTTGCGATGTTTTTATGAAGTAATATTAATATTAATACTTATAAGTAAGGGAAGCACACATGCCAGGACTCGAAGAACTATATGAAATAAATAAAAATGGTAAAATTATTGAGCCAAACCCCGGTATTACTCATATTGGCTATGGAGTTGACCTTTTTGACTGCAAAAAAAAATTGCGACCAATTAACATCGAGGATCGTGTCCGTTCAGGGCAAATGGGTGTATTTGGAACAACACGTGTCGGCAAATCGCGACTACTGGAACATATTGTCGAGCAAGACATAAAAAAGGGATATAATGTCGTAGTGCTTGATCCAAAAGGCGATACTGAACTCTTTTCCAAGGTTGTGCAAAGCGCTTGCGAAGCTGGGAGACTCGATGAAATAATGCTTCTCACGCCTATCTATCCGGATCATTCTATAAAACTTGATCCTCTTGCTAATTATTATATTCTTGATGAACTTGTTGACCATGTTGTGTCGGGCATAAAGGCAAAAGAAGATTATTTTATAGCCATCGCATCAGAAGTAACTCAGGCAATTGTAACCGGTTTGGCTATCGAGCATGCACACGACAATAAAGGAATCCCTTTACAGATCAACTTTAACGACATCAAGCATTTGAGTGACCATACAAGCCTAAAAGACTTTAAAACTAAACTTGCTTTAAGAACCGACATACCTGAGCTTGCTGAGGTATGTTCTACTATAGATCAGATTGTAGCATCATCGTCTGACTATTTTGCAAAGGTTGCAGGGTCGTTAAGAACAACACTTACAGCGCTGTCCTTTGGTAATACCGGTAAGATTATAGGCAAAAGTTATGTCAACGAGTTTGTAAGAAGATTTGAAAACAACGAGAGCGTTATCCTTTACTGCAATACAGGAGCTTTGCTCGCACGCCGAACTGCTCATATAGTTGGACGTGTTCTTATATCAATGATACAGTCAATGGTAGGACGGTTTTTCTCATCCGGCAGAAAACTGAATCCTCCATTGTGTATACACATGGATGAAGGGCATAATGCCCTTTTTCTTGGTGTGCAAGAACTATTTAACAAAGCTGGGGGTGCTAACGCATGGGTTACTTTTTATACGCAGTCGCTTGCACAAATGACATATGAAGTTGGCCCCGAGGCCACCGGCAGTATTATGGACAACTTCAACACCACCCTTTTTTTTCTTGTTAATAATCCCGAAACGGCACAATATATGGAAGACCTTTCTCCATTTATCCAAAAAGGACAGGCAATGCTTCAGACTGGCGGGGGGATAACTTTAAGGAATACCGAGGAAAAGCGCATACTGGCACATAAGGTAACATCGCTTGAAAAGCGGTACTTTTACCTTAAATCATATAGCAATTTCTACAAGGGAATAACCGCAGATGTTAGTGAGCGCTATGTTGATGTTGAATTTCCCGACCTTATTAACAGCGCTGACGACATTATGCAAACCAACAATTTCTACAAGGATGCTGCTGCTGTGGGTTAATAGTATGTGTTTTCAGCTATAGTTATACAAGATGCCGCATAGATTTTAATAATCCAGTATTACGCCTGTCTTCAATGTGATTGCGTGCAGCCATGCTTATTGCCTTGCTTTGTCCTATAACGTACAATAGTTGTTGTGTACGTGTTATTGCGGTGTAGATAAGCTGCCTTTTTAGCATTATGTAATATTGTGTGTGCATCAACACAATTACGCACGGAAATTGACTGCCTTGCGACTTATGTACCGTCAGTGCATAGGCAAGCATGATTTCATCTAATTCATCGCTTTCATACAGCAGTGTCTTACTATCGTATTCAACCACTATATTGTTGTTCTCAGTGTTGATTGTCCTGATATACCCTATTTCTCCGTTAAAAACTTCTTTGCTGTAATTATTGACAATATTTATTACCCTGTCCCCAACGTAGTAACCACCAACATTATTTTTTGGATTGTTAACAGCGTTAGGGTTTAATTTAATCTGCAATAGCCTGTTAAGTTCCCTTACGCCTATGGGTCCCTTCTTTATTGGCACAAGCACCTGAATATCGTGCAGACTATATCCCGACGATCTGATTGTGTTCAGTATTATATCCTGTATGTCTTCCGGTGTATCCGCCTCGATATGTATTGCATCCTGTCCATCTGATACTTTTCTTGCTATAATGGGCATTTCACCCTTGTTTATTTCGTGGGCTATCCTTATGATATGTGATCCCCTTGCCTGCCTGTGTACCTGTGTAAGACGTGTTACAGAAAATATGCCGCTGCCAATCATATCTTTGAGCACAGCCCCCGGCCCTATAGATGGCAACTGATCTATATCCCCGATAAATATTACCTTTGTACCTATTTCTATTGCTTTAAGGAGACTGCCGAGAAGTATTATATCAATCATCGAGCTTTCATCGATTATTACATAATCATATTCGAGCGGATTTTCCTCGTTTTTTCCGAACGTCATGCTTTTAGGCGAAAATTCAAGCAATCTGTGTATTGTCTGAGCTTCTTCACCGGTTGATTCTGATAATTTTTTGCTTGCCTTGCCCGTTGGAGCACACAGGGCAAATTTGTTGCCTGTACGTTTGAGTAATTCTATTATGGTTCGTGTTACAAAGGTTTTGCCTGTTCCCGGAAGCCCCGTTATTATAGAAAGCCCTTCCGTGATTCCCCTCTTAACAGCAAGGGTCTGCTCTTCCGTCAAATGACTGTATTCTCGGAGTAACTCATCTATTGCTACGGTCTTGCTGTCGGTACTCAGGACAAGCTTTGACAGCTTGCTGTCGCAATATCTTTCGGCACTGTAGATGTACGGGAGATAATATTTACCGTAAACCCCCACTATCTTCCCTTCTTGTTCCATATCGTCTATTGCCTCTTTAATGATATGCTCTTTTACACCCAATATTCCAACAGCACTTTCCAAAAGTTCCATATCGGTAAGGTAACAGTGTCCAGAGGACATTGCCTGTTCAAGCACATACCCAACACCCGCTTTTAATCTTTCCGGATGTTCGGAGGTAAATCCAAGCTTTTGCCCTATCTCGTCTGCTTTGATGAACCCAATGCCGTAAACGGCGGTAAGGGCATAAGGATTGCTCTTGATTATATCTATCGCGTCGCCCTTAAAGTGTTTGTAAGCCTTTACCGCATAGGCTACCGACAAGCCCATGCCGCATAACTGCGATAGAATATGGGCATCCCTTCTTTGCTCTTTCCATGATGCGATTATCTTGTCTATATTGACATCACCGACACCCCTCACCTGCGTTAACATTTTTGGTTCGTTATCAAGTATTTCCAGAGCTTTGTCACCGAATGCATCAACTATGCGCTTTGCAAGTGTTGGGCCAATACCTTTGATAATGCCAGATGACAGGTACTTTTCTATATCATTCGATGTGTATGGTTCCTGTATGCTGAAACTGGCAATCTCATACTGTCTGCCATATTTACTGTGATTTACCCATTTTCCGTTAGTTATTTCTATAGTTTGACCTACGGCGAGACTGACTGGCGATGTACACTTTGCCGTAATGCGTTCCTTTTTGTTGCCGTCAACTTCAACGTCAACGGTGATTATATGGAATCCGTTGTTGCTTTTAAAGCGAATGCCCGCTATGCTTGCAATAAACACATCGTTTTTCTGCTTTTTAGCCGTTTGCTGCTGCATATTTCCTTTCGTATACCAAGCGCTTTGCAGTATGTGTGCCTATAAGTATGGCATCTGCCACATCCGTGCTTGTTATTTTTATATTGTACAATAATTCTGCCATTCTTTTTGACGCTTTTTTTACGTACTCTCTTTTCAAGCGGCCACAACCCTTGCCTAAAGTAGTGCTTTGCCACGTCTTCGGGTATATCCTGTGGATATGTTTGATACCGTAAGAACGGGCAATGCCCTCAAGCATACCTCTCCATGCCGACAACTTTTTAGTTGAGTAGATATTGTGCTGCATATATTGTTCTTCAATAGCTACATCAGTTATAGGGTATTTTGTGAAGATTGCGGATATGCTTTCAATATCGACTTCATCTTTTTTGTTTACAATCAAACCATATTCAACAAGCAATTCATTGCAGAATACTGCATAGCCTGTTTTTCTTGTGCCAGGGTCAAAAGATAGCAGTATAGTTTCACGATACATCATCTCTCTGCCACCATTTTTGATTTTGCCTCATCAACTATTGTAGCGCTGTTTTTCTTTGTTGGTTTTATATATGTTGCCAGCCCTTTTTGCCACACCATATCATCGATAATTTGATTCCTTTTTAGTTCTGCATGCGCTTTTGCCAATTGTGTTCTTGCCTTGTCTTCGTTGTTGGATAGACTGAGGTATTCTCTCAGGTTTGCAAAGCTTGTTTTGTAGTATTTTGTCTTTTCTGACTGAAACTGTACTGACAGCAATTTGTATAATGCCCTTGCCGTACCTTCTTTCAAGGACAGATACTTGTCAAGGTCATATGTCGGAAGATAACCGTTGTTTATGCACTTCAGATATGTATCGCTTAGCCAGATGTAATTACCATAGTAATTGCCCTTGCTGTTTTTGTTGCCGGCATCGTACACAACCTTATCAAATATGCGAAAGTTGCTCTCAATGTAATTTTTGCCTTCAGTATCCTTGTTGATGTATATGGATGTTATAAATACTGATGCCAATTTTTTAATAGACTTTTTTATTTTTCTGTAATCTTCGGCAGTTGGTTTATTTATTTTTATTATCTTTGCTATGCTTTCAAACGCTCCAAGGTTTACAGGGTTCTTTAATTGCAAGGGGGCATCAAGCACTATTTTATTGATTGCCATAAATACTGCATCGTCGAATACGTTGCATGCACCATGCTTTTCGTTGTTTGTTACGATCCATATTCTATCTGCATGACTGTCTGATATTTTGTAACGTATTGTATTTTTCTTGGCGTAATCGCTGTCTGCACAAGCAAACAAAGGCATGCTAAATATCGAGTATCCACTATAAAAAACGTTCCTTTCGGGGTTTTTTGTCCCTTTTCTGTACCGCATGATGCTTTTTATGGTTGTTTCTATTTCGGCTCTTTCCATAGGGGGTTCATTCTGCATATTCCATACTATAGCCATCTGCAGGCATTCATCGGGTGTCAATCCATCGTTGAACCAACTCCCACAAAGCCTTGCAAGTGTGTGGTTTCTCTCTCCTTGTTTTACACCTTTATATAATGTTTTGAGGTTGTTATAGTTGTTACTTCCTCTTTCCCTTCTGTTTCCTTCTTCAAGAAATATATCTGGCAATTCCATTAACGGCATACTTCCAAGTCTTTTTTTATAAACCCATTCGTACCTATGGCCGGACATATGGAGAGAAGGTGGCAATATGATAATACCCCCCTCTCCCCGTATATCAATCTTTGTTTTCTCGTTTGCTACGTTTCTTATTATTTTGTTGCTCGGATATTTATAATATGCGTGGACGCCTCTGGCTGTTTTAACTGTTGGAGTATTGAGCAATCTGAGCCTAAGCGCGGTTTGCACCGCTTCCGTAGAATCAAAATCAACAACAGCAATACCCGATATTTTCCCGGTTATGCAGGCAATATTTGCTTTTGGCCATTTTGTAAACCACTGCCTTACTTCATCTTCTTCAGGCAGCCTTTTTTGGTAGGGCAACCAGCTTATAAGAGATGTTTTTGAACTTTTCGCCCTTTCATCATCCGTAATACCAACACTATAATGGGGACCTCTTACCGGGATTACAGACAGTCCCTCTTTGAGATAATTTAGTGCTTCATTCAACACTATTTTTTATCCTCGGCTATTTTTTCCGTATTTTCTTTTTTGTCTTGTGTGTCGAATATGCCAACTCTGAGATAGGCGACCATAGCGCAGTACCCCAGCAACATCATCCAACCACCACCTGCAGGCATTGCGGACGCGCTAACATTGTTGCCTACCATCCTGCCGTGTCCCGCCTGTTGCATTATCGACCCCATATATTTTAACACTTCCATGCCCTGATATATTGAGTATACACATATTCCTATGCCTATGCCGGCTACAACCACAAATAAAGTTTTTATGTGCTGTGCACCGCTTTTGTAAAGCGCTACCACAGACAGCGCAATGGCAGCAAGGGACGCATCATACAGCAAATAAGATATACCACCTATATTATTTACAGATACAGCCAATGCACCTGACTTCGCAACAGGGAAAAATGCCCCAACTAAAGCCAATATTCCAAACATTAACATTCCATATTTTTTCAAAACATTACCTCCTTAATTTTCGACATATCAGCACTGCTCTTGGCGAACATTGAAATAACCTATTGATTCCTTAATGGTTGATGATAATTGGGATAGCGTTTGAGCCTCCTCTAAGGTGTATTTTGCATTTTGCTGCGTATAGTTGATATTGTTTGATACTTCAAGTATTTCCCTGGATATCTGTTCTGCTGTTGCAGACATTTCCTCCGTTGCGGATGCAACCTGCTGAATCATCTGCTGTAACTCGTCTGAGCTCTGTACAATTTCGGCCAATGCGGTATCGGCTTGAGTTGTTAATTCGACGCCCACCTTTATATGTTGCGTTACGGTATTTGTATATTCTATTGTCTTATTAATCTCTTGTTGTATTGACTTTATTGTATTTGTGATATCCGATGTTGACTGTGCGGTTCTCTCTGCAAGCTTGCGTACCTCATCGGCAACCACCGCAAATCCACGCCCTTGTTCGCCTGCCCTTGCTGCTTCGATTGCTGCATTCAAAGCAAGAAGGTTTGTCTGATCTGCAATGTCGCCGATGGTATTTATAACGTTGCCGATATAAACTGATTTATCTTCGAGTGCTTTGACAAACACAGTAAACTCATTAATAGTTTTTTCAATATTTAATACCTCTTCGATGGATTTTCTAACTATTTTACTGCCATCGTCTGCTACCATGTAAGCCTTTTTTGCGTTATCAGCAATATCCACGATATTTTTTGCTATTTCTGTAATGGTTTGCGTCATCTCTTCCGACGCAGTAGCGACGCTGTTGCTTCTATCGGTCGATGTTATAGATGAAGCAGATACATCTTTTGAGATATTCAGCAGCTTTTCGGATGACTCAGCCAACTTTTGCATCCCGTTCGACATTTGTAGCACAACACTGTGTAGATTTTTATTTAGCGCGTTAATGGACCCGGCGATAACGCCAATTTCATCCTTTCTGCTGGTATGCCTGTCGTTTACTCTTCTTGTCAGATCTCCTTTCGACAACGATTCAATATACTCTGCTGATTTCTTAAAGCTTATCCTTATATCATTGGATACTTTTTTAGCTATGATTATGCTTGCAGCAAATGCACTGCCACCCAACGCTATTGCTATTAAAAAAAGTATTAGATTAACCCTGGTGAGTAGGTTTATATTTTTTTCCACCTGCTCTTTTTGATGCATAACAAACTTGTTCAACATACCATGGATCGCATTGGCTTCCTGTTTGGTTTCTTTGACATAAAGTACCTGCGCTTCACCGTTCAGGCCGCCTTTTGCCATTTCTACCACTTTGTTATTTTTTTCTGCGGTTATCTTTATCTGAGCAAGTATTTTTTCTAATAGCTCTTTCCCCTTTGCGTCTACAGTTGTTTTTTTGACTATTTCTAATGCGTTATTGTATTTGTCCCTCAATACAGGTATATTTTTCAGTTCATTATTTAACTCGCTTTCCGGTAAAAAAGCTACCATTCCAAAAATCCGGGTTAGTTCAAACACATTTGTAGCAACAATGTATGCCTGCTCCAATCCGGTAACATTTATTTTGTTTATTTTCTCTAAATTGTTTTTTACCAGAATAAAACTAATAAACATGAACACGCATACTACTAATGCTGATACCATACAGATTGCATAGCTTATGTTGAGTTTTTTACTTATACTCATTTTGGATATATTAATCACTTATTGCCCCCATTTAATTATAGTTAGTTCCATATTATGTTTCTTCCGTCAGCACGAATGTGTTCTCGATGCGATTCCTCACATATATGCGATATGCCTGATTAATTAACAAGTTAACTCCAAGTCTCCCTTTTTTTAGAGTGGTGTATATCTTTAAGCTTTAACAAAGCATCCTCTAAGACCGCATTAGCGGCGAACAACCGTTCTCTGTTATCCCTTATAATTTCGGCTATCCTAACATATTCGGCCAATGCGCCATTTAGCATGTTTGCTTCCTTATCGGTAATTTTTAGTTTTCTCGTAATCTCTCCCAAAATGCTATTTGTTCTACTTTGATCCATTGTTCTAACCCCCCTATGTTTTTAATTAGGTATTACTTTTTTTAAAGTAATACCTAATAGGGTGTACATTTCCTCCATTACCTCCGCATAAGGCAATCCCGTGAGTAATCATGGGGTTGCCCCCTCCTTTTATCAATAGTGCCGTAAAACCTTGTCCTTCAGGGCGGGGAGGATGTCAAGGCACAAAAAAGTAGTAATATTGTATTTTACCGTGTTAACTATAAATATGGTTCCGTTGAAATCAGTCGTGCTTTGCTTTTTTATCGCAGCCTTCTTTTATGTAATGTTTGGCGCAGAAATTATGTATAGATATACGCCGGGGATGCTTGCTGCAATCGAACACATAACCAATTTTCCGCCAAATATGTGTCGAATATCAAATATAAAGGCACTTAACGGCAACGGTACTGTCATGTGGGGTCAGATTTATAACGGCAATATCAACGGAGTGGTAGAACATCTTTGGGGCATTGACAGCAATAATAAATATGTTGATGTTACCTGCTCTATGAGGGTATGTAAGCAACCTTATGCATGCGGCAAAATTATAATTAATAACTATCGCATTGCCAGTGTAAAACAGTTAAGTTGCCCATTAAAACAAGCGGATGCTAAGTTTGAATCTCTTGTGGTATATGTGGACTATGCCCTTGCGGTAAACAGATTTATGAAAGCAGAGTGAGTAGCAGATGGTAACTCATATTAAACTGCGGTGTTGCTGAACCCTTGAAAAATATTGCGAATACCATAAAAGATAACAAAGCCACTATTATCCATTGCATCTAACGAGACATCCTTGATAACATAAATTTGATTGCATGCGTTATAGCCTGTACTGCAAGATACACTACGAGGCACATAAAAGTAGCATAAACCAGCAGCCTGTTGCCAATATCGCAACCTCCCGGTATGTCGTAATAAATACAATTACCATTGTGGCTAATTTTGCTTAGGTACGTTGTTGCCACAAGGCAAAGCAATGCCGCATTGACAATCGTGTGCGTTATATATTTTTTTACTTTTCTTTTCTGTTTATATTTTGAGGACATATGTTTTTTCTATACCTCTCGTAGTGCCTGTATACATCATCTTGTCGTCGATAAATTCAGCGTATTCGGTTTCCGGCGATACAAATATGACTCTTTTATATTGACTACCTTGTGCTTTGTGGACAGTCAGGCAATAGGCCAACTCGATTTCTTTTTCATCGAACGGCAACGTAATGTCGTTGTTATGCAAT
>Ga0116191_1000754_pt1 | contig 27830 bp, 24 predicted proteins | sample AD_UKC111_MetaG_FD_89897 | JGI IMG/M metagenome (GOLD analysis project Ga0116191, IMG submission 89897) | Active sludge microbial communities of municipal wastewater-treating anaerobic digesters from Hong Kong - AD_UKC111_MetaG | ecosystem: Engineered > Bioreactor > Anaerobic > Digestate... | reverse complement strand
TCGCACATCCGTACGCTGCTCCTGACGTTCTTCTATCGGCAAATGCCGGAGCTGATCGAGCGCGGCCACGTCTATATCGGACTGCCGCCGCTATACAAGCTCAAGCAGGGCAAACAGGAGCTCTACCTCAAGGACGATGCGGCGCTGAACCAGTACCTGATCGCCAACGCCGTCGAAGGCGCCGAGCTCCGCTACAGCCCGGAAGCCCCTGCCATCGTCGGCGCGGCGCTGGAAAAGCTCCTGGCTGATTTCCAGCTGGCGCTCGACCAGATCGATCGACTCAGTCACCGCTGCGACCCGCTGGTGTTGACCGCCTTGCTCGAGCTGCCACCTCTGGAGGCAACCCTCTGGCAGGACGCCGGCGCCGGCGAATCCTGGCTCGCCCGGCTCGCCGCACGCCTCAACGGCAACGGCCTGGGGCGTCCCCGCTATCGACCGCGCATCCAGTCCGCCAGCGGCGAGCATCCGGCGGCCCTGGTCATCGAGCGCGACCAACATGGCCTCAGCACCGTCCAAGTGCTGCCGGCACACTTCCTGGCCAGCCCGGAATGCAAGCCGGTCCAGGACGTGGCTCGCCAGCTGGCCGACTTGATCCAGCCCGGTGCCGAGATCCGTCGCGGCAGCAACGTGCAGTCGGTGGGGGACTTTGCGCAGGCCAGGCAGTGGCTGATGGACGAGGCCAAGAAGGGTCGCACCATCCAGCGCTTCAAGGGTCTGGGCGAAATGAATCCGGAGCAGCTGTGGGACACCACGGTGAACCCGGAGACGCGCCGACTGTTGCAGGTGAGCATCGAGGACGCGGTAGCCGCCGATCAGATCTTTTCGACCCTGATGGGCGATGTGGTCGAGCCGCGACGCGAGTTCATCGAGTCCAATGCGCTGCGCGTGAGCAACCTGGACGTGTAGTCCGGTCGAGCGGCACGGAAGTACAAGCGTTACTAAATAGAGAAAGGAAAAAATTTCCGTACCGAGGCGTTTGGAGCACCAGCGAGAGCCGCCCGTTTTCGGCGCCAATCTGTCAATTCGACGATAGGTCCGCTTGTTCACCAAGCTTCATAGAAACCCCGGAAAAGTGCGCTTGTGCTTTGATCGGGCAGGCATTACCCTCACCGACCTTCCTGCGAAGCCCTTCGTGGCAAGCAGGAATCGTCACGCAACGAGATCCAGCCATGACCTCTTTCCGTCTGCCGTGTTTCGCCATCCTGCTCGGTGCCGCCGCCCTTGGCGCCGCGGGCACCGCCGCTGCCGCCCCCTACGGCGGCGGCCGCTCGCACGATCCCTCGGCGAGCCACGCGAAGAAGGACGAGGCCAAGGACGCGAAGAACAACTACCCCAACGCCACGCGCGTGGAGCCCTCCAAGCCGAGCCTCGGCAAGGCGCAGTCGAAGCTGAGCAAGGTCAACGACCTCATTGCCGACGACAAGAACGAGCAGGCCGACAAGCTCCTCGACGAATTGCTCGCCGACGGCAGCCTCACGCCCTACGCGAAGGCGATGGCTTCCTACTTCAAGGGCCAGATCAAGTCCCAGCAGGACGACAACGCCAGCGCCATCACCCTGCTCAAGCAAGCCGTCGACCTCGACGTCATGCCCAACGCGAACCAGTTCCCGGCCATGTACGCCCTCGCCCAGCTCTATCTGGTCGAGGAGAAGTACCCGGAGGCCGTCGCCATGCTGGACGCCTACGTCAAGCAGAGCGGCGAAGAGACGGCCAAGGTGCTCGCCTTCAAGGCCAACGCCTACTACCGCACGGAAAAGTATCAGCAGGCGGTGGACACCATGAAGGCGGCCATGGCCAAGACGGACAAGCCGGAGGAGAGCTGGCGGCAGATCCTCATGGCCTCGCTCTTCGAACTGGAAAAGTTCGATGAAGCAGCGCAGATCGCCGAGGCCGACCTGGCCAAGGACCCGAACAACAAGAAGCTGGTGCAGCAGCTCTCGTCGATCTACATCAACGCCAAGCAGGAATCCAAGGCGCTCAACCTGATGGCTGACGCGAAGTCGCGCGGCCTGTTCAACACCGAAGACGACTACAAGCAGCTGGCGCAGCTCTACAACTACGCCGACAAGCCCAAGGAAGGTGCCGCCGCATTGGAAGAAGGCTTCCAGAAGGGCGTGGTCAAGCCGTCCTATGCGATGTACAAGCTGCTGGGCGATTCCTATGCGCTGTCGGACCAGGAAGCCAAGGCCATCGAGGCCTATGGCAAGGCCTCGCCCATGGCCACCGACGGCGAAGCGGACTTCCAGCGCGGTCAGCTGCTCGTCAACAGCGAGCGCTACGCTGACGCCAAGGCGGCCCTGACGCAGGCACTGTCGCGCGGCGTCAAGCGCCAGGGCGCCGCTTATGTCCTCCTAGGCAACGCCGAAAGCGAGCTGGGCAACAAGCAGGCGGCGATCGAGGCGATGCAGAAGGCCCGCGGCTACGAGGAAACGCGCGCCATGGCCGACACCTGGCTGCGCAGCCTCAATGCTGGTGTGCCGGTGAAGAAGGCCCCGCCGCAGAAAGTGCAGAAGCAGAAGTAGCAGCCGAATAGCAGCATCCCGAGCGGGTCCGAGTAGCGGTAAGATGCACGTCTGGCCGGGGTTGAGCGCATGTCCGGCCTGGTGTACCGTGCCGGCCCCCGCACGACCCCACTGGTTCCGGCGCGTCGGCTCCATGCCACGCTGCGGCGCCCGCAAGCCACGTCCACACGATCAATTTCAGCGAACCCTGGTTCAAGCAGATGGCGTCGACAACGTTTGAAGCCGAGCGCGAGCAGTTCAACTGGAGGCGCACCAGTGCCCTGGCTTTTGCCATGGCCGTGCACACGTTCGCCTTCCTGATGATGCTGGCGCCCATGGCCCCGCCGCAGGTGAAGGAAAAGGAGAAGGAAAACATCGTGACGGTGGAGTTCATCGAACCCCCGCCGCCGCCTCCTCCGCCGCCGCCTCCCCCGCCGGAGCCGCCAAAGAAGCCGCCGCCGAAGATCATCGAGAAGATCAAGCCGCCGCCGACTCCGCCACCGGAGCCGCCGCCGCCGGTGGTGGTGGAAGAGCAGTCCGCCATGGCCATTCCGGCGCCACCGCCGGCACCCCCGGCGCCTCCGGCGCCGCCGGTCGACATTGCGCCGAGCGAAAACGTCAGCTACCGCAAGCTCAAGCCGCCCAAGTATCCGCCTCAGGCGGTGCGCCAGCGGCACGAGGGCGAATGCGTGCTGCGCGTCCTGATCGGAACGGACGGCAAGCCCAAGGACATCCAGGTGGAGAAGTCCTCGGGCTTCCGCGAGCTGGATCGGGCCGCCATGGACGCGGTGCAGACCTGGGTCTTCAACCCGGGCCGGCGCAACGGCCAGATGGTCGAGGGTTGGGCCCTGGTGCCCTTCAAGTTCAGTCTCAGCGAGCTTTAATCGTTTAACATCCCCAGTCAGCCTCTACGAAGGGTAGCGTCATGTTCCAAGATTCCAACCAGCCGGCCGCCGGCACCGTGCCCCCGGCAGGGGCTCCCGCCGATGCGGCGATGGTCACTGGCGTGGGCGGCAACGAGAAGGCCCAGGCCCTGCAGCAGATGGGCTTCGATCACCTCATCCACAACTTCGACGTCGTGGGCATGTTGGTGTTCGTCGTACTGGTCGTGATGTCGGTGATGTCCTGGTACTACATCATCGCCAACTTCCTGCGCAACACGATGATCCGCACGCGCATGGAGAAGGTCATCCGCACCTTCTGGGAAACCCCCTCGGCGCAGGAAGCCATCCGCACGATGGAGGAGCAGCCCAAGGGTGAGCCCTTCTCGAAGATCGCCCTGGACTGCGCCTCCGCCGCGGCCCACCACCAGCGCCACGAAGGCAGCCGCCTGGTGGAAGCGCTCAATCGCTCCGAGTTCATCGACCGCTCCCTGCGCCAGGCCGTGGCGCGTGAGAGCCTGCGCCTCGAAGGCGGCCTGACCGTCCTGGCCACGGTCGGCTCCTCCGCCCCCTTCGTCGGTCTGCTCGGCACGGTGTGGGGCATCTACCACGCCCTGATCCGCATCGGCCAGGGTGGCAATGCCTCGATGGAAGCGGTGGCAGGTCCGGTGGGCGAGGCGCTGATCATGACCGCTATCGGTCTGGGCGTCGCCATTCCCGCCGTGCTGGCGTACAACTTCTTCGTGCGTTCCAACCGCGTCACCTACGCCCGCTTCGACGAATTCGCGCACGACCTGCACGACTTCTTCGCCACGGGTTCGCGCATCGAGGCCGGCGCCATGCCGACCCGCGCTGCCGCCCCGGCGGCCCCTGCCGCGAGGAAGTAGGCCATGGCGTTCAGCAGCAACTCTAGTGGCGGCCCGATGGCCGAAATCAACGTCACGCCGCTGGTCGACGTGATGCTGGTGCTGCTGATCATCTTCATGATCACGGCGCCCCTGATGACGCACAAGATCCGCATCGATCTGCCGCAGGCGAGCACCAAGCCGCCTGACGAAAATCCGATCGAGCCGATCGATCTGGCGGTGAAGGCCGACGGCAGCTACTACTGGAACGACAGCCCGATCACCGAGCTGGAACTCAAGGCCCAGCTCGCCGTGACCGCGCAGAAGACGGTCCAGCCCGAGCTGCAGATCCGCGGCGAGAAGGACACCCGCTACGAGATCATCGCCAAGGTTCTGGCCGACGCCAAGAACGCGGGCATGGTGAAGATCGGCTTCATAACCAATCCCGGCGCCAAGCAACAGTAAGCGCCGCGGTCCAGGTTGGATCAGGACGCCCCGCCATCGCGGGGCGTCTTGTTTTCGACGGTCCGTCGCGCGACGGATGACAAGCCGGGGTGGGGCAGGCGTAGCCTGGACTTGCCCGCATCGGGCGCATCGGAGCGTCGCCATGGCCGCCATCAGCCGTCTGCGTCTTCCCGATCACCGCAACATGGCAGAGATCAACATCACGCCGCTCATCGACGTGATGTTGGCCCTGCTGCTTATCTTCATGCTGGCGACACCCCTGCTCAGTTCACGGCTGCCCCTGCCGCAGGACTCCGACCCGCGCCCAGCGCCGCCGCCGCGGCGGCTGGAGCTGTCCATCGCGGCCGACGGTCAGGTCTTGCATGCAGGCTACGCCCTATCCCGGCTGGAACTGCAGGCAGAGCTGGTGGCATTCGCAAGCAAAGGAGGCGCGATGTCCCTGCAGCTTCGCCCGGATGCGTTGACCGCCCACCAGTACGTCATCACGGTACTCGATGCTGCGCGAGGTGCCGGAATCCGCGCCATTGCGCTGGAATCGCCGGCGCAGTGATCCGGGCGGCTGCCGGACGCAGCTGACGCCCTAATATCCCAGGATGGCCAGGTAGCGGCGCACGGTCGGGGCGAGGCCTTCGTACAAGGCCTCGCCTATCAGCGCATGCCCGATCGACACCTCGGCCAGATAGGGGATCGCCGCCTTCAGCGCCCCGAGGTTCGACTGACTGAGATCGTGTCCCGCGTTCACCCCGAGGCCCGCTGCCCTGGCGCTCTCGGCCGTCGCCACACACGCATCCAGGGCCCGGGAGTAGTCCCCCGCCGCATGCGCCTTGGCGTAAGGCCCGGTATAGATCTCGATGCGCTGCGCACCGAGCGCTGCCGCCCGCTCCAGGTCCACCGTGCCCGCGTCGACAAACAAACTCACCCGCGCCCCCGTGCTGCGCAGGTCTTCGATCCGGCTGCGCAGCTCCGCGGCGTCTGCCGCCAGATCGAAACCATGGTCGGAGGTGAGCTGCCCATCCGCGTCCGGTACCAGCGTCACCTGCTGCGGCCGCGTCTCGTGCACCAGCGCCAGCAAGCCGGGATAATCGCCCCGCGCCGGCGCCAGGACATTGCCCTCGATATTGAACTCGGCGCGACCCCGCAACAGCGCCGCCAGCCCGCGCACGTCGTCGGGCCGGATATGGCGCAGGTCAGGCCGCGGATGCACGGTGACACCACCGGCTCCGGCGTCGAGCACGGCGCGCCCCGCCCGCAGCACATCCGGCTCACCCTCGCCGCGCGAATTGCGCAAGACGGCGATCTTGTTGAGGTTGACGCTGAGCAGGGTCATGCCGGCTTCCTACGGATCTGGGCGGGGGAACACCCGCAGGCTCCGACGCGGCCCGCACTCGGCGCTTGCCGCAACCTCGACGCCACGCCTCAGCGGCGTGGCGCTGCCGTGCGCGTCGAAGCTTTGGGCGCAACGGCCTCGGAACCGCGCGGGTCTGCAGGCGATTCTAGCCGCAGCGCGCGCCGCGTGCGGCCCGCGAGATCCAGCACGACGGCTGCGACGCGACCCGCACCGTCCCGCTCACACGCCAGCTCGAATTCCCCATCGCCGCTCGCGTAGCGATCGGCGGCAAACGCCTGCAGCGGTCGCGGCGCGGTGCCCGTCACCTGCCACTGCAGCCCGTTGGACCGTCGCGACAGCCGCATCCACACGTCCTCGTTGAGCGCGTAGTCTCCGGCGCACGCTTCCGCGCTCGCCGCTTCAATCTCAACCGTGACGCGGTTGACCACGGGCGCCGCCTGACTGAGCCGTGCAGCCGCGCGGTTGGTTCCTCCGGCATGCAGCACGAGGCTCTCCACGCGACCCGCCGCGTTGCGCTGGAAGGTGATCTGCGCCGCCCCGCCGGGCAAGGCGTAGGCGTCTTCCTCCCACGGCCACAACGGCTGGGCAAACTGTCCCGGCACCTGGACAAACAAGCCTTCGCTGCGCGGGCGCAGCACGAGCTCGTCATCCGGCCCGAAGCGATACAGCCCCGCCACCTGGGTCGACGCCTCGGCCGCCGCGCGACGCAGCCGCAGGGGAGCAGGCGCAGGGGCCGTGTCGGCGAGCAAGGCGAGGCCCAAGGCCGTCAGATCGCCCTCGGCGTTGCCCAGAAGCACCACGGCCTCCTGCCGATCCGTGCGAAAGCCGAGGAATGATGCGTGCCCCCCCGCGCTGCCGCCCTGCCACAGCAGCGGCCAGTCCTGCTCCCCGTCGTGCACGTTGGCCGTCTGCCATCCCAGCGCGGCGCCGTCGCGCGGCTGACGGGCCAGCAGCAACGCGGCCCGCAGCGGCCCCTCGCCGGGACGCAGGAGCGCCTGAGCGAAGCGCAACTGATCGGCAAGCGTCGAACGCAACCCGCCCAGACCCGCGAGCACGCCGTAGTGCCAGGGCGCCACCCGTTCGCCCAGGGCATGGCCGGACACCAGGTCCTTGTCGTCAAAATCCGTTGCGCGCAGTTCCAGCGGCTGCAGCACGCGTTCGCGCAGCCGCGTCTCCCACGAGCCCGAGAGCGCCTCGCCGAGGGCAGCGGCCAGCACGCCCGCACCGAGATGCCCGCCCTGTTGCGCGCGTCCCGTGGGGCGGGCGCGGGCGAGCCAGTCGTCCAGTGCCGCCGCCGTGTAGTCGCGCAAGGGATCAGCCTCATCCCCGGGAAACAGGTTCGCGGGCACCGCAGGCAGTCCTGCGACGCCGGCCAATTGGCTCAGACGCAACGACGCCAGGCCCGGGTCGGCGATCGATCGCGAAGCCGGCAGGGTCTCGCGCAGGGTCGCTTCCAGGCGCACCTTGCCGTCCAACGCCGCATCGGCCAGCAGTAAGCCGACATAGGCGGACGTGAGCGGACCGAGCTGGATGCGGCTGTCAGCATCCAGCGCGGCGCCATCGCTGCCGTCGCGGTGCCCGAAAAAGAAGGTGGCCGTCTCTCCCTGGCGAAGCAGGCCCACCGCGACGGACTGCCAGGCGCCAGACGCGGTGCCTCGCTCCAGGCGCGTCCGGATGGCCTCCGGCAAGGCCGGCGCTTCTGCCCGCGCCGGGGCAGGGGCGAGCATCGCCAGCACGGCGATGAGCAGAACGCAGGGCGAGGTTCGCAGGACGGGGTGCACGGTGCGCGAGGATAGCGCGGCCCGGCACGGTAACGAGAGGCGCGCGTCACGGAGCAGCGCGGGCCTCCGGCGCCACCTCCCTGTGGCGAGCGCCCTGTGGGGGAGCACGCGTTTCGATCCCCGTAGCGGCGAAAAGTTCAGTCGCGCGCCCTCGCGGACCAGGCGCCCCTCCGCACCTGCTCCTGACTAGGCCTCCTCAGCGGCACTCGCCGGGGGTCTCCTTCCACACCACCGGATCCCAGTACGCACCGTCCTTCCACTCGGTGCGATGCTCGGGATGCAGCTGCGCACCCACGTAATACACCGTGTCGGGCCGGATATCGATCGACAGCGTCTTGACGCTGCGACCCACTGCGCGCTGGCGCGAGCCAATGGACAGATAGGGCCGCTCGATGTCTTCGGCCACTTCCAGCTCGTGGTGACCGGCATCGACACGGAAGTTGGTACGGCCCTCAGGCCCGGCGACGCGTCCGTCGATCGAGAGCAAGCGCACGGCGTGCACATTCTGCGCCCGCGGCGCCACATCGAACACGTTGACGAAACCGCAGCCGGCAGCCGTCGCACCGGCCGCCGGCTCACGGCGCGAACGACCGCCGCCGTCCAGCGACGCCAGCAGCTCGTCGCGGCCGACACTGAGGTGAATCGGCGGCAGGGTGACGCTCGAGGCGACACCGGCGAGCTCGACGCCGCGCCCCTCCCGGCGCACCGCCAGCCGCAGCGGCGCGCCATCGGCCAACGCATCCACACGCTCGCGCAGACGCTGCGCGGCCAGAGCATGACCGACGCTGTCGCCACCCAGACCTTGCAGCGCCTCGCCATTCACCGCGGTGATCACATCACCGGCGCGCACGCCCATGCGCTGGGCGGCGCTGCCGGGGCTGACGGCAATCACATGCAGGCCGTCGGCGGCGCGCGCTGCGCTGGCACTGTCCACGACGATGCCGAGGTTGCTCGTGCGCTGGGCCGGTGCATCGAGCGTGAAGGCGATGTCCTGCGGTGCCGTAGCGCCGAACTCACCCGACTCGATCAGGCGCAGCAGGACGCGACGCAATTCCTCGCGCACCGGCTCGGGTGCGCTGGGTGCCTGGGCCTGGGCGCCGCCGGCCACCAGCAGCAAGGCCGGCAGCAGGTGACGAAAGGGTGCGGAAAATCGCATGGGAGTCTCCTTCAAATCTGCGAAAGCTGCTGCTCGGGCTGCTGCAGTTGCAGCAACACGCCCAGGAGGTCGACACGCCGGCGCCACAACGGCGCCAGATCGCGCGCGCCGGCACCCTGGTCATAGGCCTGTTGCAAGGCGGCCTCCACGCGCTGCAATTCCAGCTCCGTCGCCAGCGTGGCGCTGCTGTGCACCAGGGTGCCGGTCGCCAGACGCTGCTCCAGCTGGCGTGACTCGTCGCGCAGGACCGCCAGGCCCTCGTCCGGTGTCGGGCCGGGCAGGCGCAGGAGCAGTGCGGCAAGCGCCAGGCCTGCGGCGAGCGCCATGCCGCCGATCCGCTGCAGGCGGCGGTGGCGCTGGCGCGCAGCCCAGGCGGCCTCGATGCGTGCGCGCAAGGCGGGCGGCGGTTCCAGCTCGGGTAGTTCAGCCAGCCGGCAGGCGAGGGGAGAGAGCGGCTTCATGGGAGGACTCATGCGCGGATACGGTGCCCAGCCAGCCCTGCAGCCGCTGCAGACTGCGCGACAGGATGGACTTGGAGTAACTCTCGGTCTGGCCGAACAACTCGGCCAGCTCGCGGTGGGTGTAGCCCTCGACCTCGTGCAGCAGGACCACGGCGCGGGCCCGCGCCGGCAGGCGCTGCAGCAAGGTCCACAGGTCGTGGTCGGCGTCCGGCGCCAGCTCTGCCTCGCTGCTCGTCTCGGACAGGACGCGCTCGGGGTCGTCATCGTCGCGGAAGCGCAGGGCCCGCAGGTGGTCGATGGCGGCGTTGGCCGTCATGCGTTTCAACCAGGCGCCAAAGGGCGCGTCGCCGCGGTAGCGGGCGATGGCATCGATGAGCTTGACGAACACCTCCTGGACCACGTCCTCGGCCGTGGCCGCATTGCCGGTGAGGCGCAGGGCGAGGGTGTAGCAAGCCCGGCCGAAGCGCTGGTAGAGCTGACCCAGGGCCTGGCGGTCGCCGCGGCGGGCGCGGGCCAGGGTCACGTCATCGACGTCCTGGGCAAAGGCGACGCCGCCGGTGGGAGAGGGACTGAGCATCATGCGAAGCCTCTGGACGCGGCGGGCGGCGCGAGCGTCGCAGCTGCGGCGGGTGGCCTCAATCGTGGCGCGGTAGCGGTATGCGCACCTCGTGCACGCGCTGCCGCGGCAGGGCCAGTTCGGCCATGCCGGTCTCGCGCCGCACGCGCAGCACGACGCCCTCGGCGTCGAGCGCCGCGACCGCACCCTCGATCTCCTTGCCGCCGCTGGTGACGATGGTGACGCGCTCGCCGATGCGCGCCGCCAGGTCGTCCAAGGCCACCACGCGGTAGTCGCGCTCGGGCGGAGCCGCCGCGGGCAGGCGCTCCAGCGTGGCGCCCTTCCACACCAGGGCCAGGGTGGAATCACCGGGCGGCGCCGGGGCGCTGGAGGCCACCGGCTTGCCCGTCTGCGCGTCGCGCAGGACCGGGTCCCCTGCCCGGGGCGCAGCCGGCGGCGCCGACACTGCCGGGGCTGTCGCCTGGGCCGAGCCTGTCACCGTGACCGGCGCCCCTGCCGTCGCCACGGCGGGCAGAGGTGGCGGAACCGCGCTCGCGCCCGTCGCCGTGGCGCCGGGTGGCGCAGCGGCGATGACGGGCCTGCCGGGCGAGGCGGCGGGGGGGTTCGCAGCCGCAGCGGCCGGCGCCGGCGGCGTTGCGATGACCGGCGCGGCGACCGCCGTCGCGGGCGCCTGGGCGGCGGGGGCGGCCGGTGGGGTCACGATCGCGCTGGCCACCTCATCCGCCGGGGGGGCGAGGAAGCTCAACTTCACCAGGATCGGCGGCGCCTGGTCGAGCCGCGCGGTCAGGTTGAGCAGGCGCAGGATCTCGCCGCGCTCGCGCCGGGCATAGTCCAGCGGCCCCACGCCGGGATTGGGCAGGCTCAGCAGCTCGGCTTCGCCGCCCTGCTCCAGCAGCCGTCGATACAGCTCCAATGGCTCGGTCCCCGCCTCGATCTCGTGTTCCTCGAGGAAGCCGGTCACCGTGGCCAAGTGGCGGTCAATGTACTGTTCGACGCTCCAGCCCATGCGCTGCGCACAGTACCTGCCACGCTCGGCAAAATAGCCGAGGTCGCGATAGCCGAGCGTCAGGCTGCCGACACGCAGCGCCTGGGCCGCCTTGGCATCGGCCAGCATGGCGTAGTCGAAGGGCTTGAGCTCGGCGTGCAGGCGCACCGCGGCATAGGGCGCATTGCGCAACTGGAGGTCGGCGGAGAGATCCTGGGCGGCCGCATCGAGGTCGAGCTTGAGCGACACGTCCAACGGCTGCGGTGCGCGCTGCATGGCGACATAGTCGCTGGGAACGAAGGCCGCGCCGCAGCCGAACCCGTCGAAGGGCACGCCACTGCGGCCGAACCATCCGGCAACGGTGGTCTGCAGCGAAGTGGCCAGGTGCAGATCACGCAGCTCGACCTGCAGGCGCTCGGGCACATCCTCGCCGTGCGACAGCGCGCGCGTCATCAGCCACAGCGGACCGCCGCCGCGCACCCGCACGGTCGCGGCGCCGAAGGCGTCGCGCCACGGCCCCTGCTTGAAGCGCCACTCGACCCCGCCCAGGCTGAGCACGCCGTCCAGGCCGGCGCCGGCGCGCGCGTAGCGCAGCTCGGCCCAGGGCGCGAGCTGCGCGGCGATGCTGGCCGCCTGCTGTTGCGCCGCCACCCACAGCAGCAGCCACAGGGCGGCGGCCATCGCCGCCGTCAGCAGCAACACGTTGCGCAACAGCTTCCACATGGAATTGGCGCCTGCGAGGATCCCTGCGCCAGCGACGTTAGCCGGATCGCGCCGCAGCCACAACCGCGACCATGGCCAGGGCCGACGCGTTCAGCCGTCGAGCCGATAGGCGCGAATGCGCCGTGGCGGGCCGCGCCATGCCACGGCGCCGTGGCCACCGACCGCCGGGAGGAAATGGTGCACCTGCCAGGCGTCCGCCGGCCCGGCCGCGCCCTCGACGCGGAGCAGGGCTAGGGGCTGTCCCGCCGCATCGAGCTCGAACACCACGCGCTGCAGGCCGTAGGCCAGGCCCCGCCCGTCGGCCTTGAGGACAGCTTCCTTGCCGGTCCACAGGGCATGGAAGGCCGCTTCTCGCTTGTCCGAGCACAGCCCGGCCAGCGCGGCGGCCTCGCCGGCGTCGAAATAGCGCTGCGCCAGGCCGAGGTAGGCGCGCGACCGCCGCGGCAGCTCAACATCCACCCCAGGATCGACACCCGCCGCCACCACGGCCGCGACGCAGTCGCCGCTGTGGCTGAGGTTGAACCCCGGCGCCCCCGGCAGGTCCAGGCGCGGCTTGCCGTAGGCTTCGCGACGCAGGTCGAGCGCCGCCGGCGCCACACCGACGTAGGCGCCCAGCAGGCAACGCAGGCGCTGCAGCGCCGCCGACTCGCCCTCGCGGCCGCGCGCGGCGGCATCCCGCCAAAGCCACAGGTGCACCTCGTCGGCGTCGAGTGGCGGCGGGCTGCGGCGCAGGGCGAACTCGGCGCTGTCGAGCCAGGTCATGCCCGCATGCTTGGCGGCGTGCCGCACGGCGTCAAGCCTTGGTCCTCGCTGCGGCCTACACTGCCGGCAGGAACGGAGGGCGCACATGATCCCCGGCTGGGTGCTGTTGCTGGTGTCGCTGTCGTATGTGGGCCTGCTGTTCGGCGTGGCCTACTTCGGCGATGCGCGCCCGCTGTATCCGCAGCGCGCCTGGCTGCGGCCGATCGTGTACGGCCTGGCGCTGGCGGTGTACTGCTCCTCCTGGACCTTCTACGGCGCTGTCGGCAGCGCGGCGCAGAACAGCCTGTCCTACTTGCCCATCTACCTCGGCCCGGTGCTGCTGTTCGTCTTCGGCATCGGATTGATGGAGCGCCTGAACGTGGTGGCCAAGGCGCGCAACATCACCTCCATCGCCGATTTCATCGCCTCGCGCTTCGGCAAATCGAGTGCACTGGCTGCCCTGGTCACGCTCATCGCCGTGACCGCGGCCGTGCCCTACATCGCCCTGCAGTTCAAGGCGGTGGCGTTGAGCATCGACGTGCTGAGCCAGGGCGCCATCGCGCCGGGCCATGCGCCGCTGCACGCGGACTCAGCGCTGTACATCGCCCTGATGCTCGCCCTGTTCGCCATCCTGTTCGGTACCCGCCGCATCGACGCCACCGAGCACCACCACGGCATGATGCTGGCCATCGCCGCAGAGTCCATGGTGAAGCTGGTGGCCTTCGTCGGCCTGGGCATCTACGCCCTGGTGTTGCAGGGTCGCGATCTGGGAGAGCTGGTGCAGCCGGTGCGCGAATTGACCCGACAGGGCCTGCCTCCGGGCTTCGTGGCGCAGACGGTCCTCGCTTTCGCCGCCATGTTCTGCCTGCCGCGACAGTTCCAGGTCGGGGTGGTCGAATGCGAGGACCCGCGCGACGTGCGCAAGGCGCGCGTGCTGTTCCCGCTCTACCTGCTGCTGGTCTGCGCGCTGGTGCTGCCCATCCTGTTCGCCGGTCGCCGCGCCGCCGCCGGCACCGGTCTGTCGCCGGACGCCTACCTGCTGTGGCTGCCTCTGGCGCATGGCGACGCCTGGCTGGCCGTGCTGGCCTATATCGGCGGTTTTTCGGCCGCCACCGGCATGGTGATCGTCGAGGCGGTGGCGCTGGCCACGATGATCTCCAACGACCTGGTCATGCCCGCGCTGCTGCGCATCCGCGCCTTCGGCCTGGAGCAACGTCGCGACCTGTCGGAAATCGTCCTCATGGTGCGGCGCGTGGCGATCCTGCTGCTGGCACTGCTGGCCTTCGCCTACTACCGCGCCATGGCACAGAACCAGGCGCTGTCCTCCTTCGGTCTGCTTGCCTTCGTCGCGGTGGCCCAATTTGCGCCGGCCCTCGTCGGGGCACTGTATTGGCGCAGCGCCAGCCGCCTCGGCGTCAGCGCCGGGCTGCTCGTCGGCTTTGCGGTGTGGACCTACACCCTGCTGCTGCCGAGCATGAGCCACGTCGGCTGGCTGCCGCAGACCTGGCTCAGCGACGGCCCCCTCGGTATTGGCTGGCTGGCACCGACCGCCCTGTTCCACCTGTCCGGCTGGGACCCCATCACCCACGGCACCTTCTGGTCCCTGCTCGCCAACATCGCCTGCTTCGTCTTCCTGTCGCTGCGCTTCCGTCCCAGCGTCGACGAGCGCCTGCGCGCCCAGGCCTTCCTGCAGCCGCTGGGCGAGCGTCCACTGCCGGCGCCGACGGAGTGGCGCGGCCGCGTCAGTGTGGCCGATCTCGGCACGGTGGCCGAGCGCATCCTGGGCGAGGCCAGCGCCGCACGCGCCTTCGAGGAATACGCCGCACAACAGGGCAAGCCCCTGCTGCCGCAGGACGCCGCCGACCGCGGTCTCCTGCTGCACACCGAGCGCGTGCTCGCCGGCGCCATCGGTGCGGCCTCAGCCCGACGCATCCTCGCCAGCGCACTGCGGGGCACAGGTCTGGATTTCAGCGAAGCGGCGGCCCTGCTGGACGAGGCCTCGCAGGAGCTGCGCTTCAACCGCGAACTCCTTTCCACGACGCTGGAGAACATCTCGCAGGGCATCAGCGTCGTCGATGCCGACCTGCGCCTGGTGGCGTGGAACCGGCGCTATCTGGAGATGTTCGACTACCCCGAGGGCATGGTCTACGTGGGTCGCCCGATCGCCGACCTGATCCGCTGGAACGCCGAACGCGGCGAATGCGGCCCGGGCGACGTGGAGGGCCACGTGGCCCGGCGCCTGGCGCACATGCGCGCGGGCACGCCCCACCTGTTCCAGCGCGTGCGTCCCGACGGCAGCGTGATCGAGATGCACGGCAAGCCGCTGCCGGGCGGCGGCTTCGTCACCACCTTCAGCGATGTCACGGCCTACAAGCGCGCCGAGCACGCCCTCATCGACGCCAACGAGCTGCTGGAGGCACGCGTGCGCCAGCGCACCAGCGAACTGTCGGCCGCGCTGAGCGCGCAGGAGCAGGCCAAGCGCGAGGCCGAGGCGGCCAACCACTCCAAGTCGCGCTTCCTCGCTGCGGCCAGCCACGACCTGCTGCAGCCGCTCAATGCCGCGCGCCTGTTCACCTCGGCGCTGCGCCACCAGCCGCAGCTCGACAGCGAATCGGCCCTGCTGGCCGAGCGCATCGACACCTCGTTCCGTGCCGCGGAGGACCTGCTCGAGTCGCTGCTGGAGGCCTCGCGCCTGGAGGCCGGCCGCTACCGTCCCGAGGTGGGCAGCGTCACGCTCGCGGACCTCATCGAGCCGCTGCAGCAGCAGTTCTCCGTGCTGGCGGCGCAACGCGGTCTGAAGCTCGTGGTCGTGCCGAGCAGTCTGGTGGTGAAGAGCGACGCTCATCTGTTGCGGCGCATCGTGCAGAATTTCGTCTCCAATGCGCTGCGCTACACGCGCAGCGGACGCGTGCTGCTGGGCGTGCGCCGGCGTGGCGGCATGGCGAGCATCGAGGTGTGGGACAGCGGCCCCGGCATCGAGGCGGAGCAGTTGCAGCGCATCTTCGACGAGTTCCATCGCCTGGAGCAGCCTTCGCCCTGGGGCGAGAAGGGGCTGGGCCTGGGACTGGCCATCTGCGAGCGCATGGCGCGCATCCTCGGCCATCCGCTCACGGCGCGTTCCTGGCCCGGTCACGGCAGCGCGTTCGCCGTGCGCGTGCCCATCGTCGCGCGCGTGCTGCGCGGTGCACCGCGCGCCGTGGCCACGGCGCCGCTGGGTGCGCTGGGACGGCCCCTGCACGTGCTGTGCCTGGACAACGAGCCGGCCATCCTCGACGGCATGTCGGCCCTGCTCACGCGCTGGGGCATCACCTGCGATCTCGCGCCGACGCCCGAGGAGGCGTTGGCGGCCCTGCGCCGGCGGCGCCCGGACCTGATCCTGGCCGACTTCCACCTCGGCGCCGGGCGCGACGGCCTGGACGTGCTGGGCGACCTGTGCGCCGCCTGCACGCCGACGCCGCCGGCGGCCCTCATCACCGCCGACGGCAGTGCCGAACTCAAGCAGCGTGCGCGTCTGCGCGGCGTGGCCCTGCTGCACAAGCCGGTCAAGCCGGCCGCGCTGCGCGCCCTGCTGGCCGCCCTCGCGCGCAGCGGTGCCGGCGCCAAGCCCATCCTCGGCAGCGGCGCGGCGGCGCAGCGCATCGACGCGCCCTGAGCGCCCTGAGAACGCGGCGTCCGCGCGTGAAACGGGCACTGCTCGCTCAGCGATCTGCCGCCGGGGGCGTGTGGCGCGCGCCGCGCATGCGTCGTCGGACCCGTGGCCCCGGCAGTCTCTCGCGCGGCCGCGACGCCGCTCAGTCCTCGCCGTCGGGCGGCAGCTTGATCGCCGTGGCGTCGACGGCGAGGTGGCTCGCGGCCAGCGCCACCTGGGTGCGGTTGTTGCAACCGAGCTTGCGCATGATGGCGGTCATGTGCGCCTTGACCGTGGCTTCCGACACGCCGAGCTCATAGGCGATCTGCTTGTTCAGCAGGCCCTCGGCGATCATCGCCAGCACGCGGAACTGCTGCGGCGTGAGCTCGGCGATGCGCGCGGCCACGCCGGCCTCGTCGGACTTCAGCTCGGCCGCACCCGTGGCGAGCTGCGGCGGCAGCCACACGTCGCCGTCGAGCACCGTGCGAATGGCGGCGACGATGCTCTCCACCGCACTGGATTTGGGGATATAGCCCGAGGCGCCATGCGCCAGGGCGCGCCGCGCCACCGTGGCTTCCTCGTGCGCCGACACGACGATGATGGGCAGGCCCGGGTGCTGGCCGCGCAGGTGGGCGAGGGCGGAAAAGCCGCGCGCGCCCGGCATGTGCAGATCGAGCAGCAGCAGGTCCGCTTCCGGATGCGCTTCGACCAGCGCCAGCAGGCCCGGCACGCTCTCGGCGTCGAACAGGGCCGCCTCCGGCAGTGCCTGGGTCACCGCGCGCTTGAGCGCATCCCGGAACAGCGGGTGGTCGTCGGCGATGAGGACTTCGCGCATGCTGGCTGTGGTCGGCGCCCACCAGGGGGGCGCCGCCAAGGGTAGCGCAGTCGCCGGGCCGTCGGCCGCCACGTCAGCGCACCAGACGCTGGTCCACCAGGTTCGCCACCACGGAGGGATCGGCCAGGGTGGAGATGTCGCCCAGCTGGTCGGGCGCGTTCTCGGCGATCTTGCGCAGGATCCGCCGCATGATCTTGCCCGAGCGCGTCTTGGGCAGGCCTGGCGCCCACTGCAGGAAGTCCGGTGTCGCGATGGGGCCGATCTCCTTGCGCACCCAGGCCACCAGCTCCTTGCGCAGGGCCTCGGTCGGCTCCTCGCCCACGGTGAGCGTCACGTAGGCATAGATGCCCTGGCCCTTGATGTCGTGCGGGCAGCCCACGACGGCGGCTTCGGCCACCTTGGGGTGCGCCACCAGGGCGCTTTCCACCTCGGCCGTGCCAATGCGGTGGCCGGACACGTTGATCACGTCGTCCACGCGGCCGGTGATCCAGTAGTAGCCGTCGGCGTCGCGCTTGGCGCCGTCGCCGGTGAAATAGCAACCGGGATAGGCGCGGAAATAGGTGTCGATGAAGCGCGCGTGGTCGCCGTACACCGTGCGCATCTGCCCCGGCCAGGAGTCGGTGAGCACGAGGTTGCCCTCGCATTCCCCCTGCAGCACGCTGCCGCCGGCGTCGACGATGGCCGGCTGCACGCCGAAGAAGGGCAGGGTGGCGGACCCCGGCTTGGTATCGATGGCGCCGGGCAGCGGCGTGATGAGGATGCCGCCGGTCTCCGTCTGCCACCAGGTGTCGACGATCGGGCAGCGACCGTCGCCGACCACGCGGTGGTACCACTCCCAGGCTTCCGGGTTGATCGGTTCGCCGACCGAACCGAGCAGGCGCAGCGAGGCGCGCGAGGCGGCCTTGACCGGGCCTTCCCCCTCGCGCATCAGGGCGCGAATCGCCGTGGGCGCGGTGTAGAACAACGTGACCTGGTGTTTGTCCACCACGCGCCAGAAGCGGCTGGTGTCCGGCCAGTTGGGCACGCCCTCGAACATCAGCGTGGTGGCGCCGTTGCACAGCGGTCCGTAGACGACGTAGCTGTGGCCGGTGACCCAGCCCACGTCGGCGGTGCACCAGTACACATCGTCCTCGCGCAGATCGAACACGCATTCGTGCGTGTAGCTCACGTACACGAGATAGCCGCCGGTGGTGTGCAGCACGCCCTTGGGCTTGCCGGTGGATCCGGACGTATAGAGGATGAACAGCGGATGCTCGGCGTTCACCGGCACCGGCGTGTGCTGGGTGGACTGGCCTTCCAGCAGCGCGCCCCAGAAGCGGTCGCGCGGGGCCTGCATCGGAACCGGCGCGCCGGTGCGCTGCACCACCAGCACGGTCTCCACGCAGGTGGTGTCCGGGCGCGTCAGCGCTTCGTCGACATTGGCCTTGAGCGGCACCTTCTTGCCGCCGCGCAGGCTTTCGTCCGCGGTGATCACCAGCTTGCACTGCGAATCGGCGATGCGCCCGGCCAGCGAATCGGGCGAGAAGCCGCCGAACACCACCGAGTGCACCGCGCCGATGCGCGTGCAGGCGAGCATGGCCACCGCCGCCTCGGGAATCATGGGCAGGTAGATGGCGACGCGATCCCCCTTCCTCACGCCGAGATTCGTCAGCAGGTTGGCGGCGCGGCACACCTCGGCGTGCAGCTCGCGGTAGCTGATGCGACGCGAGTCGTTCGGATCGTCGCCCTCGAAGATGATCGCGGTCTTGTCACCGCGCGTGGCGAGGTGGCGGTCCAGGCAATTGGCCGAGACGTTCAGCTCGCCGTCGTCGAACCAGCGGATGTGCAGGTCGGCGGCGTCGAAGCTCACGTCCTTGACCCGGCTGAAGGGGCGCGACCAGTCCACGCGCTGGGCCACGCGGCGCCAGAAGCCCTCCGGATCACGCACCGACTCGGCGTACTGGGTCTCGTACTGCGCGCGATTCACGCGCGCCCTGGCGGCGAACTCCGGTGACACCGCATAGCGCTTGGTCATGGCTGCTCCTCCCGGGATGCGGCCCGCGCGCCGCGGACCGTGCTGAAAAGTCATCAATTGCGGACTTGTGGCTGCCGCCCCGATGGTGCAATGCAGCGTATTTGCCACAGTAATCCGCTGGTTGCGCGCTCCAAGACCGACATTAGTCGAATCACGCGGGGCCTTCGACCAATGACGAATGGCTGGGACTTTCGGCACGGGCGCAGAGTCGAGGCGCCTTTGACAACCGGGAGGGGTGGGCAAATGAAACGCACGCTGACGATCCGCCGCTGCGCCTTGGCCGCGGCCTTAATGACCCTGCTCGCCGGCGCCGCGCCGGTGTTCGCCGACGACATGCGCGAGGCGGCGCTCGAAAAGCGCATCGCCCAGCTCGAGCAGCAGCTGAACGAGCTGAAGTCGATGGTGCAGGCGCAGAAGTCCGCGCCGGCGGGCGAGAAGGCCGGACCGGCCGCACCGGGCGTGAAAGCGCCGATCCAGGTGACCACGGTCACGCCGGGCGCCAACCCCAACACTACGCTGAAGATCGGCGGGTTCATCAAGGCCGACTTCATGGAGACGCGCACCGACTCCGGTCAGCTTGCCGACAGCGCGACGGGCCGCGACCTGTACCTGCCGCAGCAGATCCCCGTCGGCGGCAAGGGTTCCAAGACCGACTTCGACGCCGGCGCGAAATTCTCGCGCATCAATTTCGGCATCGACACGGTGACCGACGACAATCACAAGATGGGCGCGTTCTTCGAGTGGGACTTCTTCGGCGGCGCGCTGGGCAACGAGAACGCTACCAACACCTACGGCGCGACCATGCGCCACGCCTATGCCTACTGGGACAACTGGCTGGCCGGCCAAACCTGGTCCAACTTCATGGACTTGGCCGCGCTGCCCGAGGCGGTCGACTTCATCGGTCCGACCGACGGCGTGATCTTCGTGCGCCAGCCGCAGATCCGCTACACCAGCGGCGGATTCTCCGCGTCACTGGAAGACCCGCAGACCCTGATCGTGCCCTACAAGGGCGGCGCCAGTGCCAGCAGTGACCGCGGCAGCCTGCCCGACCTGACCCTGCGCTACAACTGGAAGGGTGCCTGGGGCAGCTTCGGCGTGGCCGCACTGCTGCGCGACCTGAAGGTCGACCGCCCCGCCAGTGGCACCACAGCTGCGGTGAGCGACAGCAAGTTCTCCGGCGCCATCACCGCCGGCGGCAAGTGGGCCATCGGTGCCAACGACGACCTGCGCTACCAGTTGACCTTCGGTTCCGCGCTCGGCCGCTACATCGGCCTGGGCATCGCCGGTGACGCGGTGCTCGACGCCGGCGGCAGCCTGGAGGACATCGGCGGCTATGCCGGCTACGTGGCCTGGCGCCATGCCTTCTCCAAGCAGCTGCGCACCAACCTGATGTACGCGCGCTCCAACTACGACAACAAGGTGGATCTCACCGGTACCGGGGCCACCAAGTCGGCGCAGAGCGTGCACTTGAACCTGATCTATTCGCCGTTGCCGAAGGTGGACGTGGGCGTGGAGTACATGCGCGGCAAGCGCGAGGTGGAAAGCGGCGCCGACGGCAAGCTCGACCGCCTGCAGTTCATGGTCAAGTACTCGTTCTGAGGAGGCGCACATGGCGACCATCGCACCCCACGCCGCGCCGAGCGGCGATCTTTCCCGCAACCACTTCCGCGTCATCGCGGCCTCGAGCGTCGGTACCGTGTTCGAGTGGTACGACTTCTACCTGTACGGCTCGCTCGCGGCCATCATCGCCAAGCAGTTCTTCGCCGGACTGAATCCCACCAGTGCCTTCATCTTCGCCCTGTTGGCCTTCGCCGCCGGCTTTGCCGTGCGACCCTTCGGCGCCCTGCTGTTCGGGCGCCTGGGCGACATGATCGGGCGCAAGTACACCTTCCTGGTGACGATCGTGATCATGGGCCTGTCGACGTTCCTGGTCGGCGTGCTGCCCAATTACGCCACGATCGGCGTGACGGCTCCCGTGCTGCTGATCAGCCTGCGCCTGTTGCAGGGCCTGGCGCTCGGCGGCGAGTACGGCGGCGCCGCTACCTACGTGGCCGAGCACGCACCCATGGGCAAGCGCGGCTTGTACACGAGCTGGATCCAGACCACGGCGACGGCGGGCTTGTTCCTGTCCCTGCTGGTGATCCTGGCCTGTCGCAAGATGCTCGGTCCGGATTTCGATACCTGGGGCTGGCGCATTCCCTTCCTCATCTCCTCGCTGCTGCTGATCATCTCGGTGTACATCCGCCTGCAGCTGCAGGAGTCGCCGCTGTTCCAGCAGATGAAGGCCGAGGGCAAGGGCTCGAAGGCGCCGATCACGGAATCCTTCGGCCACTGGAAGAACGCCAAGGTGGTGATCCTCGCCCTGCTCGGCGCGACCGCCGGTCAGGCCGTGGTGTGGTACTGCGGCCAGTTCTACGCGCTGTTCTTCCTCACCCAGACGCTGAAGATCGACGCGGTCACGGCCAACCTGCTGATTGCCGGCGCGCTCGCCATCGCCACGCCGTTCTTCATCGTGTTCGGCTGGCTCAGCGACAAGATCGGACGCAAGCCCATCATCATGGCGGGCTGCCTGCTGGCCGTGCTGACCTACTTCCCGCTGTTCAAGGCGCTGACCCACTACGGCAACCCGGCCATCGAAACGGCCAGCGCCAACAGCCCGGTCCTGGTGACGGCCGACCCGGCCACCTGCAGCTTCCAGTTCAATCCGGTCGGCACCTCGAAGTTCACCAGCTCCTGCGACATTGCCAAGAGCGCGTTGGCCAAGGGCGGCACGCCCTACCTCAACGCCGCGGCCTCGCCGGGCACGGTGGCGACGATCAAGGTGGGCAGCACGCTCATCAACTCCTTCGAGGCGACCGGTGCCGACGCGGCCACGGTCAAGGCCAACCAGGCCGACTTCGACAAGCAACTGTCCGAGGCGCTCAAGGCGGCGGGCTATCCCGCCAAGGCCGATCCGGCGCAGACCAACGAGTTCATGTTGCTGGTGATCCTCACCATCCTCGTGATCTACGTGACCATGGTCTACGGCCCGATCGCGGCCTGGCTGGTGGAGATGTTCCCCACGCGCATCCGCTACACCTCGATGTCCCTGCCTTACCACATCGGCAATGGCTGGTTCGGCGGCTTCCTGCCGACCACGGCCTTCGCCCTCGTGGCACTCACCGGCAACATCTACTCGGGCCTGTGGTACCCGGTGGTGGTGGCGGCCATGACCCTGGTGATCGGCACGCTGTTCGTGCGCGAGACCAAGGACGTGGACATCTCGCAGTAGCTGCCGGAACGACATCGGCGGTTCCGCGCGGCGACTCCTCCCCATCCCTCTCGCCGCGCCAGCAAGGCCGGGCCGCTCGCGACCCGGCCTTGCTTTATGGCCAAGGATGGCCCGTATCCCTGCCGCGCAGGAGCAGCGGCAGGGGTATGGCCAAGGATGGCCTGTATCCCTGCCGCGCAGGAGCAGCGGCAGGGGCATGGCCAAGGATGGCCTGTATCCCTGGTGGGCTTGCGCTCCCGGCGCCCGCCGACATTCCCCACGTCCCGGTGGGTCACCGCGCAGGAGCAGCATCGGGGGCACGGACAGAGGATGCATCTATCCCGGCACGTGCAGGAGCCGGGCAGTGGTCGGCGGCCTCGGGTGTCGGCAAGCGGGCGCTACCGGGGTGGGCCGGACGCGCCCAGGTGTGGTCATCCCGTGCCCGCGGCTGCGGGCGCCGTGCGCGCACCCGGCGGGGCGCCCGGAGCGGGCGTGGCGCGGCCCCTCAGGCCTTGCGGATGAGGCCGATCAGGAACAGCAGGATCACCGCACCGATGAAGGCGTGCAGGATCGATCCGAGCAGACCACCGCCGATGGCGACGCCGAGCAGGGGCAGCAGCCAGCCGGCGAGCACCGCGCCGACGATGCCGACCACGATATTGCCAAGTACACCGAAGCCGCGGCCACGCAGGGCCAGGGCGGCCAGCCAGCCGGCGATGCCGCCGACCAGAAGGGTGATGAGCAGGCTGTGCAGGGTCATGGTGGAGCTTCCGGCGGCGGCGGGTAACACAGCGTGCCGCGGCGCGCCTGAGGATTTCAAGCCTCGCGCGACACTTCGGCGCCGCTGCGCGCCGGGCTCGTCCCCGCGCGCTGGCCCTCGGCGCGGCGGCGCAACTGCGCCAGCTCCTCGGGCGAGAGCATCATCGCGTCGGGTCGCGACACGGCTTCGATGCGCGCCGCAGCGAAGGCGAACAGCGCCGCGAACAAGGCGCCAAAGCCCAGCAGCAGGCCGATGCCGAGCCAGCCGGGCGTGCGAGCCGCCCAGGCCAGCGCGAAGCCGAACATGCTCAGCGCGATCCACACCCACCGCATGATGCAATCCTCCCGTGGCGACGGGTCGCTACGCTAGCATGGGCCGCGCCGCAGCGATCGGCGCCCGGACAAGCGGCCGATCCAGGCGACCTGCGTTGATCCCGCCGCCACGCCCTGGCCCGTTGGAGATCGCCCTTGGACACTCTGCACGCCTACGCCCTCGCCGCCGGCCTGGCCTGGGCCAGCGGCATCCGCCTGTACGCGGCGGTGTTCCTGGCCGGCCTGCTCGGGCGCCTGCAGGTGGTGCACCTGCCCGAAGGACTGGCCGTGCTGCAGGACAACTGGGTGCTCGGCGCGGCGGGCGTGCTGATGGTCGGCGAATTCCTCGCCGACAAGGTGCCGGCTTTCGACAGCGCCTGGGATGCCGTGCACACCTTCATCCGCATTCCCGCCGGCGTGCTGCTCTCCTGGGGCGTCTTTCGCGATTCGCCGGCGGCGCTGCAGCTGGCCGCGGCCCTGCTCGGCGGCGCCATCGCCTCGGGCACGCACCTCACCAAGGCCGGTGGCCGTGCCCTCATCAACACCTCGCCCGAGCCCTTCAGCAACTGGGGCGCCAGTCTGACCGAGGACCTGGGATTGCTTGGCGGCCTGTATCTGGCCTGGGCGCACCCGGTCATCTTCCTCGTGCTGCTCGCCGGATTCTTCGCTCTCGCCGCGTGGCTGCTGCCGAAGATCTTCCGCGGCCTGCGCGTCCTGTGGCGGCGCCTGCGCGGGCCGATCGCACCGCTGCCGATGGACCGAGCCGCCCCGCCGCGCAGCCGCTAGGCTACCTCTTCGATGCAGCGGGGACAGGGCTCCTGGCTGCGCAGGACGGCCAGGCGGCTGCGCAGCAGCGCGAAGCCCACCCGCAGACCGAGGATCTGCAGTCCCATGCGCACGTCCCCGGAGCAAGGTGCCGAGCCCAGCCCAGCGCGACGCGGCCGTCATGGGCGGCGTAGGATGCGCCTCGCCGTCTGCGACCCGCGCGCGCCATCGTTACCGCATGAGTTCCCATCCGCCACCTCCGCGCCTCAAGGGCCGCGGCAGCGCCCGCCGTCTGGAGGGGCGCTTCGATCCCTACACCCGCGAGGCCCTCGACGACGACTGGGGGCCGGGCGCGGGCGAGGACGCTGCGACGTCCCGTGTGGACACCGCGGCCGATGCGGCGCCCGAAGGCATCGATGCCACCTGGGTGCCGGCACCGGACGCTGCACCCGCCACCACGGTCACGATCGAACGCGCGCGCTCCATCCTCAGCCGCAACGTCTCGCCCGATGTACCTTTCGAGGCCTCGGTCAACACCTACCGCGGCTGCGAGCACGGTTGCGCCTACTGCTACGCGCGCCCCAGCCACGCCTACCTCGACCTCTCGCCCGGGCTGGATTTCGAGACGCGGCTGTACGCCAAGACCAATGCGGTGGAGCTGCTGCGCGCGGAACTGGCGCGGCCCGGCTACGTCGTCAGCGCCATCAACCTCGGCGCCAACACCGATCCCTACCAGCCGATCGAGCGCGACTACCGTCTGACGCGCGGCGTGCTGGAAGTCTTTGCCGAAACCCGCCACCCCTGCACCATCGTCACGAAGAACGCGCTGATCGAACGCGACCTGGACCTGCTGCAGGATCTGGCGCGCGACCGCCTGGTGCACTGCTTCCTCTCGGTGACCACGCTCGACAACCGCCTCGCCAGCCGGCTGGAGCCGCGCGCCTCCGCACCGCACCGGCGTTTGCGGGCAGTGGAGGCGCTCAATCGCGCCGGCGTGCCCTGCGGTGTGCTGGTGGCGCCGATCATTCCGGCCCTGACCGACGCGGACCTCGAGGCCATCCTCGAACGCGCCGCGGCCGCCGGCGCGCCCAGCGCCGGCTACACGGTGATCCGGCTGCCCTGGGAGCTCAAGACCCTGTTCGAGGAGTGGCTGCGCACCCATGTGCCCGGGCGCGCCGAGCACGTGTTGAGCCTGATCCGGCAACTGCGCGGCGGCCGCGCCAACGATCCGAGCTTTGGCCAGCGCATGCGCGGCACGGGCGAGTTCGCCGAACTGCTGCGCCAGCGCTTCGCCCTGGCCTGCCGCCGGCACGGCCTGGCCCGACGCAGCGCGCTGGACTTCGACACCACGCAGTTTCGTCCGCCGCGCGCGCCCTCGCCGCAGGGCGAGTTGTTCTGAGCGCTGGCGCGCTGCCTCTCAGCGCAGGCGCTGGATGCGCTTGGAGGCGCGCAGGCCGTTGAGCGTGTAGCCCAGCGTGGCGAAATCCTCGTCGCCCGGGGTATGGCTGAAGTCCAGCGTGGCGGTGCCGACCTCGCTGTACTGCAGGGCGTGCGGATCGTAGTTGGGCAGGGTCACGCTGGAGCCACTGCTGCGATAGATCTTGCCGCTCCAGACGGTGCTGCTGGTCCAGGCGCCGTCCTGCAGCGTGAACCACTGCGGCGCACTCTGCGCGTCGTAGACATACAGCGCGCCGAACAGGAAGCCCGGCCCCTGCACCAGATCGAGGCCCCAGCCGCCTTCGCTGGGCACGGCCCACAGGCCGCTGTAGTCGGTGAGCGGGCGCGGTGGCGGCGGCACGACGGCGGCCTCCACCGGCGTGAGGACGTCGAAATCCAGGGTCTGCGCCGGCGCCGCCGCGCTGTCCAGCGAGGTGTACACGGCCACGCGGTAGTGCCCGGCGGGCAGCGCGCCCAGGCCGATGTCCGCCACCAGCGGCGTGCCCGGCAGCAGGCACTGCCGCGGCTGCTGGCGCACGTGGAACGTGCCGTCGCGCGCCTCCACGCGCACGCTGGCCGGATCGAAGCTGCAGCTGTCCGCGTCCAAGCGCAGATCGATGCGGTCGAAGGCCGTGGGCGGCGTGGGGTGGATGCGCAGGCCGTCGGCCGCGGTGGCCGCGGTGCAGGCGAAGAGGGCGGCGAACAGGCAGGCGGAGCGCAGGGCAGGGGCGGTCATGCGGGTTCCTGGTGGGCGCCGCGGGCCGTGCGGCACGGGGGGAGACGTCGCGGCAGAGCGGGCCGTCGCAGCGGCGCCAGCCTCAGGGCCGGGCCGCGCTATCCGGGGGCGCAGCGTAAAGCACCTCGGCGCGCTGGAACAGGATCCAGCTGGTGGCGATGTACTTGTCGCCGCCGACGGGGCGATTGCCGCGGTGGGTGTGGGTGAAGGCGGTGGGCGCCAGCAGCAGGCTGCCGCGGCGCGGCGCGATCTTGCGCTGCTGGTAGAGGAACTCGGTTTCGCCGCCGCCGAAGCCGTCATTCAGATACAGCGTCCACAGCAGCACGCGGTGCAGCGTCTCGCCCCCGTCAGCCTTGGGGTAGAGCTCGCAATGCCAGTAGGGGTAGCCGCCCTGGTCGGCCAGGTACTTCTGCAGGTTGATCGCGCCCGGGCGGAACACGCGCTGCAGCAGGGCATTCAGGCTGGCATCGTCGAACGCGCTGACACGTGCGGCGTCCAGGGCCACCAGCCGGCCGCTGGCCGGATCGGGCATCTGCAGCTGCAGCGGCGCCAGCAGGGTGTGCGCGTAGGTGCGCACGTAGCGGCGCAAGCCGGCCAGCGCCACGGCGTTCAGCGCCTGCACCGTATCGGCCCAGCCCGGCTGCTCGGCCAGGCGGATGTCCCAGGAGTCCTTCAGGGCCAGGTTGACCCCGCCGCCCGTCTCACCGCGACGGGCCTGGCCGCTGGCCTCGAAGCGCTGCACCAGGGCGCGGCAGGTGGCGGCGTCCAGCGCGTCGTCGTAGACCTCGATGAAGTCGGGCGCGGCGGGCGGTCTCATGCGGGGCGCGCGCTCAGGCGCCGGCGTCGTGTGCGGCGTGGTAGCCCACCGCCCGCTCCACCTCGTTCTTCGAGCCGAGGAACACCGGCACGCGCTGGTGCAGCTTCTGCGGCACGACCTCGAGGATGCGCGCGCGCCCGGTGCTGGCGGCGCCGCCGGCCTGCTCCACGATGAAGGCCATGGGGTTGGCCTCGTACATCAGGCGCAGCTTGCCGCCCTGGGCGGCGATCTTGGCGTCGAGCGGGTAGATGAAGATGCCGCCGCGGGTGAGGATGCGGTGCACGTCGGCCACCATGCTCGCCACCCAGCGCATGTTGAAGTCGCGTCCGCGCGGCCCCGCTTTGCCCGCCAGCAACTCGCCGATGTAGCGCTGCATCGGTGCTTCCCAGTGGCGCTGGTTGGACATGTTGATGGCGAACTCCGAGGTGTCCACCGGCATGCGCAGGTCGCGCTGGGTCAGCACGAAGCTGCCCAGCTCGCGGTCGAGGGTGAACACGTGCGTGCCGTGGCCCAGGGTCAGCACCAGCAGGGTGCTCGGGCCGTACACGGTGTAGCCGGCGGCCACCTGGCGCGTGCCCGGTTGCAGGAAGTGCTCGGCGCCGGGCGAGGTCACGCCGTCGGGGCAGCGCAGCACCGAGAAGATCGTGCCCACCGAGATGTTCACGTCGATGTTCGAGCTGCCGTCCAGCGGATCGAACAGCAGCAGGTAGTTGCCCTTGGGATAGGCGTCGGGAATGGGCTGCGGGTCGTCCATTTCCTCCGAGGCGCAGGCGGCCAGGTGACCGCCCCAGGCGTTGGCTTCCAGCAGGATCT
>Ga0116191_1000750_pt1 | contig 27880 bp, 44 predicted proteins | sample AD_UKC111_MetaG_FD_89897 | JGI IMG/M metagenome (GOLD analysis project Ga0116191, IMG submission 89897) | Active sludge microbial communities of municipal wastewater-treating anaerobic digesters from Hong Kong - AD_UKC111_MetaG | ecosystem: Engineered > Bioreactor > Anaerobic > Digestate... | reverse complement strand
CCCCCGACCGTCAACGCGGCACCGGTGGCCAATGCCGGATCCGATCAGACGATCACACTCCCCACATCATCTGTGACACTGCAAGGATCCGGGACTGATACGGATGGGACCGTTGTGTCCTATGTGTGGAGCAACGCGATCGGAACAACCTGGAGCGGCCAGAACGTAACAATGACCGGGCTGATCTCCGGAACCTATACCTATACCCTAACCGTTACCGATAATAAAGGAGCCACTGGCACTGATACTGTGAAAGTAACAGTCAACCCAGCACCAAGGACGGTACTGCTGAATATCTGGGTGTATAGTGACAAAACAGTCAGCACGGCCACCCGGCAGAATCTGAACAAAACAATGGTGTGCAGGATAGCAGTATATAGCGATGGAACAATCGAAAAAATTAAATAATTGACTAACCAAATGGACAATAACAGCAACGTTGGATACGGGCACCTCAGCCTGATGATCTCTGTTTTATCTGGCATTATATCATGGTTCGGAACAATTGATGTGGGAGAGGCAATTAAAGGAGCTGCAGGGATCGTATCAATCGGGGCTGGTATCATGGCCATGCGCTATTACTATTACGCAACAATTAAAGCAAAAAAGAATGAATAAATACCCTGATTTCTGGGCCGCATTCTTGAATGGAATGCCGCTCGGTGTGTTATATGCCGGATTTGTCTTTGCCCTGTTGGGCGTGTTACTAAACGCCCTGCTCGGGACACGGAAAAGAGATCCTAATAGTCCGCGCACCCCGTTCAAATTTTCGCTATCATTTTTCTTCAGCGACAATACATTCAGGCTTTTCAACAATGGTCTGACCACCCTCATTGTAATCTTCCTCTCAATGCGGTTCGTGAATGAATTAACCGGGGTAGCCGTTGCATCCATGGGGTATGCTTTCTTTGTTGGATTCGGAATTGATGAAGCAGTTCAGCGCCTTAAAAAATATCGTGACAAATTAAACGGATAACAATGCGGTTACTTTTTTCTATAACAATAGCTGTTTTGGTCATGTCCTTATCCAGCTGCTACACCGAGAACAAAGCCGGCAAGCAGGTCGCTAAGGCGCTGCGTGAGTATCCGGACACAGCCGCCGCACTGATCCGGGATGAATTCCCGTGTGTGGATGGAAAGCCGGACAGCACCGAATTCAAGAAGTCGATTGACAGCATCCGCAAACACCTGGCTGATACGGCCAGTAAGATCGTCAAGGCATCCGCTGATCGGGTGAAGGAGATCCGTGATAGCTTAATCCAGGCACAGGCTGCATCCGGTGACGACTGTTCCACTCTTCTTGCGCAGGCGACAGATTATATAGCTCAGTCCAATGTGACAAGGGATAGCCTGAAATGGGAGCTGGATAACGAGAAGGGAATCCGCAGAAGGCTGGCCGCGTACATCAACAACATCAAGCCGGTGATTCAGCCGGTGGAAGATTCCGCTAAGATCAAGCTGGCCAACCGTGACCTGGATAAAGCGCTCACGGAGGCCGCTGGATGGAAAGCCCTGTATGAGGTTGATCATGCATGGCGGGAGAAGCAGGAAAAGAAGATGGCCGGTTCCCTTATGATCTATATCCCATGGTGGATGATCATCGTGTTGGGTATCGTTCTCGGTCTTTCCATTGTTGCCAGGATCAAAGCCGGGGTATTCAATCCACTTAAACTCTTAACCAAAAAATCACGATAATGAAAAATCTGATCTTACTGCTGGTGCTGTCTACCAGCCTTGTTTCCTGCCATTCTGGTGGCCTCATTGCTATTCCTTTCCTGATTGCGGCTTTCGGACTGTACTTCGCCGGTGTAGCCATCCGTAAATCGAAATCCGGATCCACTCAGCAAACCCCCGGTGGTATTGTTGAATCAGATAAGAATGTCGCCATTTATAAGATTGGTCAGTTCTGGTATGCGGTTATCCTGATCATTGCTGCGATTGTAATTGCTGCCATTATGGAGAGCGACTACCGCCCGTATGATCCGAAGAAAGACGGTATACCGAAAGAGAAAGTGGAAGACGGCCGTGTGCCAGCTGAAGACCTTCTGAAAAAATAATGATTCGCCGATCCCTGATATTACCCCTTTTGCTACTGGCTTTATCAGTCAGCGGGCAGTCATTCAAGGTGCGGGAGCACGTAGCCCCCGGCATCCTTGTCTTTGCGGCGGGCTGCTTTGAAGGGGTAATGGATGGGCTGCAGTTCTATTATGATAAACCAAACCAGTTCTGGAACCCGGATATCAGCTGGAAGAATAAGTACAAAGGCGGTGATCCCGCCAATGGTAAGACGTTCGCCGGGAAATATTTTGTGGCGGCTACTGATGGATGGCACCTGATGAAGTTCGGGCGAAATGCCACACTGTTTGCTGCTTTCACCTTTAAACTGGGTGAAAAGAAGAAGTGGTACATGTACCTGGCCGAAGGTGCCGGATACTGGTTTGTAAATCGAGTCGGATTCAATGTGACGTATAAATTGTTTAAGCCATGATCCCTGTAACCCAGACCAAAGTGAATGTAAAGAACAGCAATGATGAAACTGTTGTCTATGGCAACTGCTTTGCCGCTGTTATTGCATCGATGCTGGAGGTTCCGATTACTGAGGTTCCAAATGTGGAGGTATTCTTTCACATGTCACACCCGCACTGGTCGATCATTATGGATACATTTTTAAAGTCGAAGGGGTGGGAACTGTGGGGAGATGATCGATACAGGTGTTTTCATTCTGGTTTAATTACTGATCAGGAGGAAATGGATAAGGCTCCGGAATTGTGCGAGCAATTGAAGGATACCTACTATCTGGCTTCCGGTTTATCTGCCCGAGGCGTGCACCACATCTGCATTTACAAGAACGGTCAGCTGGTATGGGATCCGCATCCATCACGAGAAGGGCTAAAAACCATTGACACATTTCAAACACTCGAAAAAATACAACCATGAAACCCATATCTCACCGTTACCGGTCAGCGAAGACCGGCCGGTTTGTAAGTAAAAAAACGGCAAAGCGCAGACCCGCAACAACTGTCAGCGAATCATTCTGCTCTCATGCCGGGCAGATGGGTAAGCGTTACTGTAAACATTGCGGTGCACGTCTTCCCAAACTTGTATCTGTAAAACCGGGACAAAAGTTCCCGAAAAATATATGATATGATTATTCTCATCACTCCAGAACAACTCAAACTGATCTGCCCAACCATATCCATTGGCCGGGCTAAAGAGCTGGCTGATATGCTCAACCTGATCTGTGAGAAGTACGGCATGGACACCCGTGATGAATTCAAAGAGTTCCTGGCAAATGTTGCTCAGGAGTCCGGCGAGTTCAATCACAAGACGGAGAACATGAACTATACAGCTGAGCGAATGGCTCAGGTATGGCCTGCAAGATATGGTACGGCTATTTGGGGGAAAGATGATAAGGGTAAGCCGAAAATCATTGGCTACAAACCAAACGCTAAAGCGCTCTCTCTGCATCGTAAACCGGTGGAGATTGCGAATGATGTGTACGGCGGCCGGATGGGGAACACCCAACCCATGGACGGCCACAACTTCCGGGGCGGTGGTTTCATCGGACTGACCGGTCGGGAGGTTTATACGCTATACCAGAAGTTCGTTAATCAGAGAGATAATACCAACCTGACCATCGAGCAGGTTGCTAACCTGGTGAGAACAGAAGATCGTTGGGCGCTCGATTCAGCGGCATGGTTCTTTTCAGTACTGAAAGGGCTGAATGATGAGGCTGAGCGGGATGAGTGGCTGAAAATCGTTAAATCAATCAACGGCGGGTATATCGGGCTTGCTGATCGCAACCGGTACCTGGCCAGAGTAAATCAAGTATTACCTGAATAACCATGGCAACAACAACTATCAATACCAGCAAGGCAAAGGATGTACCTGTAAATTTAAAAAATTACGACAGCGTACCATTGTCATTAGTCATCAACGAAGTTTCAGGGGGGACAAAAACTCCGAAGGATCTTACCGCATACAGGTTTGACTTTTACCTGAAAAAAAACGGTGCCGATATCAAAACATATACTCTTGATGCCGGTGATCTTTCTTCTGATTACCTGTCAAAGACCGGAGATGATAATGAATTCCTCAATACTCAGTCGATGTGGGAAAATATTCAGACGATTGCAAAGCCTGGAGCTGATTACAGGTTGGTTTGGAGGGTCACCCAGCCTGATGGATTAAAATTCGTGTACATAAACTTTATCATCAATGCCGGACAATATTGAGATAGCGTTCGATTTTGGAGATTATCCAGATATTGTTGTTGATATAAACTATTCAACAACCAGATCTTATGTTGAACTAATTCAGGAAGTCAGCAATCCAATAGAAGTAGGATTTGTTAATACCGGAGCTCCTGGGCTGTCTGCTTATCAGATTGCTTTACAGCATAGTTTTGTTGGTAATGAATCAGAATGGCTCTTATCAATTAAAGGGGAGCAGGGTGAAACGGGAGCTACAGGAGCAACGGGCCCAGCAGGTCCACAAGGAGCAAAAGGTGATAAAGGTGACAAAGGAGATACCGGGGCAACTGGGGTTCAGGGTTTAACCGGCCCCGCAGGCCCTACAGGAGCTACAGGACCGCAAGGGCCAACAGGAGCGACAGGTGCAACTGGTTCCCAAGGTTTGGCTGGAGATAAATACCAAACTACCAGTAACTCAAATGTAACCATTCCGTCCGTGGGGGGAAATGTAACGATGACAATTGGAACAGGTTTATCGTATACGCCAAATCAAACATTGGTTTGTTCTCCAGTAGCAGATCCTCCTGATCACTTTCACGCGTCGGTCGTTTCTTATAATCCTTCTACTGGTGTTATTGTACTGACATGTACCGATACTGACTTTGCGGGTGAAACTTATTCCTCATGGATAGTAAATCTTTCTGGTGCTGTTGGAGCAGTTGGACCTCAAGGTCCGCAAGGAGCTACAGGAGCAACCGGGGCAACTGGACCTACCGGTCCCCCAGGTGCTACAGGACCGCAAGGTATACAAGGGGTGAAAGGTGATAAAGGAGATACTGGTGACAGGGGACCTCAAGGGCTAAAAGGCGATACCGGCGACCAAGGCCCTGCAGGTGTAGTGCCCATAACTTCCGGAACAGCTGCCCCATCAGGTGGCAATGATGGAGATATTTATTTACAATACACAGTTTAATTATGATTACAGACGTATCAGGTATAGTCAATGCACTCGCAAATAACAGTAGCCGGCTTGTTATAGATAAAGCCTCTATTGCCAACCAGACAGCTGGTGGATTCGCATCATTATGGAGGGCAACCGGCCAGCCTGCACAAGGTGCTATACCAACATCATCAGTAATACCTACCAGTGCACTTACTGGGTCAATGGTATTTGCGAATCAAACGGATCCTGTTAAATCATACCTCGCGTGGCTCAATCTCAATTCGGCTAATGCCGGCACCAATGTTGAGGTACATGATCGTGTTGCTCACATGGGAAGTCTTGTTCTGAACGTGACAACCTCACAGGCGATAACAGGCCTTGATCTGCAAAGTCTCGGACTTGTATCTGCCAGACTGGGTGATGCGAATTACAGCGATATTCAGTGGTGGTTGGAAGTATACACAGATGGCGGGGCTACAGCATCCAATGCCACGATAAACGTTACTTATAACGACGGTACTACTGGAAATCTAAACGTAGTGGCTGTAGGCGGTACCCTGAGAGCAAGCCGTATGATTCCCCTCACACCGCTTATTCCAACAGCTCAACAAGGGAAATTTATAAGGGGAATCAACAGTGTTATTTTATCAGCATCGACTGGTACTGCTGGTAACTTTGGCTTTACCGCGACACGTCCCAGGACATCGGTAGGGCTGAATGTTGCGAACAAAACTGAAGTATTTGATTGGGCGCAGCTGGGAGCCCCAGAAATCCCCAACGATGCCTGTTTGCAATTATTGATGGTCTGTATAACCACATCAACCGGAACGCTCAGAGGAGGCGGTAAGATAGCTCATGGATAGAAACACAAGAATAAGAGGTGGTAGTTCTCTTTGGGCTGAGGATTCTCCGGCCAGTACAATTATTACTAATGAGTTTTTTGGCGCACCAAAGCAACTATGGATAAAGGTGTCTGGGGTTTGGAGGCGCTGCGTTGCATGGATAAAGGTGTCTGGGGTTTGGAAGGAAGCCACACTATACTTTAAACAATCAGGTAATTGGGATTAAGATTTTTCTCATAAGCAGTTAGTTTTGGAACGACCGGGGTTTCTACCCCGGTTTCTCTTTATATTTGACCAGTGCACACCTACCGGCCGGCCACTAACGATTACCAGCTTATCATCCCATACCAGGGCCGGAATCACCATTACCGGCTTCAGCAATACCATACAGAGATAGGTGCCAGCTACTGGCATCTGTTAGCCAATGGCCGGATACTTGATCTTAAATTCAGCCATGGAAAACTGACCGAGGAACTGATCAGCGGGCAGGATCCTGCACCGGCAGAGTTTTTAAGCATCGTAGAAACAGAGCTGGTCGCTATTTCGGGGTATATTTCAGAAAAATAAAAATGTACCGAAAAATGTACCAACGCTTATATTTGCTGTAAGAACGTTTAAGAAACATGTTGATTAACAATGCTTTTCTTTGTTATGAAGTGGTAAGTTAGTACCTCCCCTTCGCAACAGCATCTGCGTAATGCTTTGATGATTAACATTTTCGGATATGCGTATACGTAAAAGTGTACCAGAAAATGTACTAAATCAAAAAAAGCATGGCATATCAGTTCAAAAACTTTACGGCCACTAAGCCGGTCCCACGCCTCATAGATTCCAATAAAGGAACCTATGAGGCGTTCTTCATTGTGTATGATGCTGCGGGAAACAAGACCCCGTTCAGGTTCAGCAAAGGGATCAACAACCTTCCTCCCAACGAACGGATCCATCAGGCCAGGGCCAAAGCCTATGTACTATGGGAAGCTTTACAAAAGGGATGGAACCCGCTTAAAGAAAAGTACCCCAACTTTATAAAGGAAGTGACGGCCGCACCGCTGCTGTTCTCCCAGGCACTGGATATGGCATTTGAGATCAAGAAAGCCAGCTTATCAAAATACTCAGTATACGACTATGAAGGCTGTGTCCGGTTCATCAAGGAAGCCGCCAGGGAAACCGGCCACCTGACAACCGATATCCAGAAGATCGAGCGCCGTGATATCCGCAGCATTATAGCCACCGCCAAAGAAGAGAATGAATGGTCACCCAATGCCCGAAATAAATACCTGACCATTTTAAAGGCATTGTTATCTGTTCTGGTAGATGAGGACCGGTTGAAGTATAATCCAGCCCATGGAATCAAGAACGAAGTATCAACTCCCGGAGAGGGCTATAAGAGACTCACAGATGAACAAAAGGAAACCATAGCTACCAGGCTGCTGGAGCGTGAAATGGACTATTTCGAATACCTGATGTTCATCTACCAGTCCGGAATCCGGCGTAAAGAACTGCTGATGGTCCAGATCAGGGATATTAACCTGCAGCGAAGGGAAATCACCATCCGGCCAGAAGTGGCAAAGACTAACCGCGAGCGGAAAGTACCGATCACCGATGATCTGTACGAGATACTGCTTCGCCGGCAAGTATTCCAGCTGCACGGATCCTGGTACCTGTTCAGTAATGAAAAGTTTGCCCCGGGTGAAAAGCCTTACCATCCTAACACCCCAACGCTGTGGTGGAAGAAACTCGTTCAGGATCCGGTAGAGAAAGGTGGGCTGGGGATCGATTGCAAGATGTATTCTCTGAAACACAAAGGAGCCGATGACAAGATCGAGGCTGGAATGGATCTGGACGTTCTGCGGACGCTTTACGGGCACCGGTCAAAGCAGATGACAGAAATATACGCCCGGGCAGTACGGGACCGCTATGCACAGCAGATCATTGTACAGAGCCCTGTATTTGCCAAAGTGGTTCAGATGAAAAGGGAGGCGAAATAATGTAACTGTGATTACATTATTTCCTCACTCTGCAGTACTGAGACTTGTCAAGATTCCCATTGCCGGTGATATCGGTGAACTGGATTGATTTCCATTCATCTTTAGTATAGCAGCCGGCATCCTGCCAGTTTCCATTTTTCTGCATGTCACATTCGTAACATTTCACTTTGTTTGAGCAAGAAGCGGCCACAGTCAAGATGGCCAGAGAAAGAATGATCTTTTTCATATATAGGTTTATTTTAAAATTTCTCCAGAAGAAACAGCCAGCTCTGCACTGGCCATGTATGCCGCCTTACGGCGATCATCAATGGTTAAAAGTAAATAGTATGACTTTCCGGTGATATCGTTCCCTATCGATTCAAATCCCGCAATTTTCATTTTATAGCCTGACCAAGAAGCTACCAGGTAAACGGGGGCAATAACATTTCGACCGATCTTATCAGGACGGGTACTTATATAAGCAAATACACCATCCTGTTTTGAGCCTTTGCCGATTGTTAATGACTGTCCCTTTATGAAGTATTGACCTGAGTTAAGTTTCAGTGTGTCCCCGGATAGTACACCATCCTGTGCATTTGAGAAGGAACAAATTAATAATGTGAGTAATGTAAAAATGAATTTCATACTAGGTAAAAATTTGTTAAACGAAGTTGACAGCAAATAGGCTGCGGTTTGCATAAAGAACTTGAGGTCGAACCATTCCGGGAAAAACACCGGCTATTTTGGGTTTTTTCCCCATGTAGCTAAGTTCCGGCCCTATATTTTTGACCACTAAATCTTATCTGCATGTCCACCACAAATCAATGCTTCAACTGTTCTTTGCAATGCCCATTTCATCACCTACCGCAGAATATTCGGCCATTTTATTGTTTAAAGTGTCCATCACCTTTGCCGTTTTCTTTGGATCACCACCAGCCTGAGTGTAAGCCTGGAACCAGGTCAGTGTCTTTACCTGAGCGTTTGTTGAATGGGTTGCCAGAGCAATTGATTTTAAACTGAACTCAAAATTTCGGCGCAAAAATTCATTTTGTTCTGTAGCCAGTTTGATCTGGTCTTTTAATGATTCAATATATAGATCACGATAATTATCAGTTTTAGGTCCAGACCCTTTATTTCTTGTTCCACGGAGAACAGTTTCTCCATGAAACACATTTTCTAATTTATCTACATCTATATTTTCTTCAATAAGTGCCTTATCAAGAAGATCCTCCTTAGGTACTCCTGAATACTTAGATAGCCTTGTCAAAAACAAATCATCTGGGGCCGCCTTGGCGCTTTCATAACTGGTAATCATAGCTCTGGATGCATTGAATTTTACCCCAAAGTCCTCTTGAGTGAGCCCAGATAACTGTCTGATTAACTTAATATTTGCTGCTAATTGTAACAATGTTGCAATAATATATTTCTACAAAATATACATAATATACAAAATCTACACTACCTTTATATCTCAAATCAACAACAAGGTAATAAAAAATGGAACCTACACCAAAAACAGCGATGACCCAGATTGAGCGTGCGGCCAAGGTCCTAACTGAAGAGTTGCATCCTGTTGTGACTACCCAGGATCGTAAGGATGCTGTGGTCGAACTCGGTTGCTCTATGATTACTGTGATCCTGTATTTAAACGGTAACTGCAGAAATCTTGATACAGCCATGAGACTGATCAATTTTTTCCGTGCTAAGGTGGCCGAACGTGAAAGGGCGCTTGCTTCATGATGTAAAGGTAGATACTGAATTTTCAGTATTTATTGAAAATTAAACATGGCTAAAGAATTACACATACAACGTGCTGATAACAATTCAAGTGTAAAGGAATTGTCAAAAGCAAATAGTTCAAAAAAGTTCCCCGTTCGTGTGCGAATGAGCATGAAGGACCGGATTGCGGCTGAAAAAAGCCTGTTCACCAGACTGTATTTAGAAGAAAAAACCAAAATAGCATAGCAATGTTCAACCTTATTCCTGACCCATCATCTACCCAGGAACGGCCGCCAGCCGGTGTTCGTACTGTCAGGGTCATCATCCTGTTCATCGCTATAACTCTTTTGGTCATTTTAACCTTTAAATGACAACGATGAAAATCCCTGCTATTCCATTTATGAGAGCTGTTCGCCAGTGGGCTTTAACAACTGGTCGTCCTTTTCTGACCGTAAAAGATCAGCGCAAGGCGATATCGGCCTACACAAATTTTCAATCGCTCAAAAACTGATTGCTATGGAACTACCGATATCTCTTGCCATAATCGCCATCATGTATGCTGTGGTGTACCATTTGGACAAGAAGTCACAGAGGGAAATGGCAGCCCGCAGAAACCAATACCCATCAGCTAAACGATAACTCATGATAGTACCAATCATCGGCATTGCAATCAGCACTGTAATTATGCTCGCAGCCTGGATCGGTACCCTGATTGAAAACTTAAACGATGGCAATAACGAAGATTATTCCTACTACTTATGAAAACTGATAAAATATATACCGACACCCAAAGAACTCAGATCATCAGTTCTTTTAGAAGTGTAAAGCATGACAGCCTTGCTGGTTATTCGATCAGGTTGTTTGCAAAAACGGCACACGAGAAGTCAGACAATGATATTCTGGTTGCACTCAAAGGGATCTGTGATCAGATAACCGACAACCCATCCATCATGATGCGGGTACTCGGAGATCAATGGGTTTATTTAAAACACATGGCATTTGATGCCTATAAAAAATCAACCAAATGCACTACAACACTTACACCACATCTGGCAGGAGTTTCAGAACTCTGATGATCGACAGGCCCATGCATCAAGCCCCTGTCATTATTGAGCAGTATGACAATGGCGGTGTACGAATGCTAAGATCAGCAGATGGGCGTGAGTTCAATGCAGATGCGTTTGAAAGAATGTACGGTCCGGTAAGGATCGTGCCTCAAAAAAGTGGCAAGCATTCAAAACGGGGCTGAATCTCTATTCCGGCCCCTCTTATAAAGAGTTCTTTTTATACGCACATATCTGAAAAATGGCCGGGGTCTCGCAGGATCCTGGCAAACAGCGAGGTAGAGCAGTGGTAGCTCGATGGGCTCATAACTCATAGGTCGGTGGTTCGAATCCACCCCTTGCAACAAGTTCAAGGCAGAAAGATGGCTAAGGAACATTCATTACCTGCAGGTGAATAGTAACACCAACCATTATGTAGATCAGCGCACCTGCAGTATTTCATTTTCACTAAAAGCCCCCGGGTAAAACCGGGGGCCTATTTAACCAAAGCATATGTCAAAAGCATCAAGAAAAGTAAAGGATATCGGGCCCTACATGATCAATGAGAAGATGCTCGGTGAATCAAGTGACCAGGTAACCGCTATTGTGATCGATAATGTGATCAGCAGGGAGAACAGAAAGACAGTGGTAAAGCCTATCCGGACATCCAATCCGGACCTGTGGATAGGAGCCCATACGGTTGCTGTTTTCCGTGTAAAAAAACATGCTGTAAACGTATGCCCGGAAGTTGTACTTATCAGCCCCGCAGAAACGGGGATCGATGGAATATCTGTTGTGCTGGCAACACCACCGGAGGCTACGGCCAAAGTGGTAGATATGCCAGCTCGCAAACAAGACATGTCTGGTAACGTGACCGGGCTCTTTGTTAATTACTTAAATCAACTCGAAATGAAGCGTTCTAACCGCATTTACCGCGACCCGGGAACTCCCCAGGCAGAAGGTGAGCAGGCGCAAGGAAGTGAAGTTGCTGCTGAACAGTCAGTGAACAACGAAGCTCCGGTGCAGGAAGATGCACCCGCTGCTGAGTAAAAAAGAAGGCGGGTGCATTGAAGGGGCACCCGCTAATTATTCTTTTCCAAAATTTTCGAAAATCAATAGAAAAAACAAATATATGGAACAAACAATGCAATCAAAAGAAAATTTACCTGCAGTGTTACCGGTTGATGTTTATATCAACGCATCCACCCTTGAACTGACCGCAGATGAGCAGACTAAGTTGATGGCCCCGTTTGCTGATGAAGAGTATGAGATCCGTCCTGATGGTTTTATTTACATCCCCCAGGCACTGATTAAACGTCGCCTGAACGAGGTGATCGGGGTAGGGCAGTGGGCGCTTGTTAAAGTGCACGACCGGTATGAGCAGATCAAAGAAGGCCGCTATCGCATGTATTTCGATGGTGCACTGATGATCCGCGGGAAGTTTGCTTCACGCTCTGTTGGTGAAGCGGTTTACAACCAGTCCAATGATAATCAATCATGGGCATCAGCTCTGGAAGCTGCCAAGTCTGACACCATAGTCCGCTGCTGTAAAGACCTCGGCATAGCCTCAGAAGTACATCAGCCTGCATTTGTACGCCGGTGGCAAAAGGCAAATGCCATCAAGGTTTTTGTGAAGAAAACTGATTTTAAAGGGGTAGAGAAAAGTGAGATCGCATGGCGCCGCAAAGACGTTGATCCTTTCTATAATGAATCGGGGCCGGTCCCCACCCATGGCCAGTTCGTAGTACCTGGAAAGCCAGCTGATAATACCCCTGCAGGCCATAAGCCTGCACAACAACAGTCTGCTGGTACCAGTGATAAACCATGGCTGAATGAGGGTCCCGATTACCACAGTGTGGTGAAGCAGATTGAGGCGCTGGAAACCACTGTTGAAGATGTTAAAAAGCAGTGGAGATTGAACAGAAACATCACCTCTGCACTTATTGGTATTGAGGCTGATGCATGGACCGCAAAGCTGAAACCATGTAAAACCATTGCTGATCTGACTAAGGTGTATAACGATAATAAGGATAAGGTTGAAGGATCTGCTGATATTAAGAAGATTTTCTCCGCACGTCGTGAACAGATTAAACCAGTAGCCGCATGAGCACCATCTGTACACGGTGTAATATAAACTGGGCTGTACTGTGGGCAGACACGGACGCAAAGGCTGATGAGGAGTATGAGTTCTGCCCTCAGTGCAAATCAGGGTTGTACTTACAGTATCATGAGCATAAAGAAGGTGGGTATGTAAAGTGCAGAATGACTGGTGAGATTAAGCATAGTATTACAGGAGAGCAGCTGATTATAAACACACAAATAAGGCATGACAATCGGCAACGAATCGTATATGATGAACCATACAGCGAGTACTATGACCGAAGGAAGCAAAGGGAGGATAATGTACTGGAGAGATTCAATGAGTTGATATCGGTTCATGGTCGGGAGAAAGCCTGGCAAATGGCAAATGATGAGGTTCCTATTGTTAAACGCAAATTCCATTACGAATGAAATCAAGAATTGTGCGTGCAAAATTGCAGCAAGAGGCAAAAGAGATATTGCATGTTGTATCTGAGGAGCTGGATATTCCACTTTGTCGTATTCGTGCTGGATGGGCGGAAGGGTCAAATCATAACCAAGATACCATACTGGCCAGAAAGATCGCTGTTTATTTTATCCGATCCAAGACACAACTCCAGAGGGATTTGGTTGCAAATATGGTAGGCATTTCGCAACCTCACTACATCAGTACGATGTTTAAAGAAGTATATGAACGCCGCAAACATGATGATAAGGTAAAAGGCCTTTTACAACATTTCGAGCAAATTTTTAATAAATAAACCCCCAGCAAAACCATGAAACAGTTCATGCCAGATGTCTCCCCTCAGGAAAGGATCCGGTTGTTGCAGGAAAACTGCGATAAGCAGGAGACCACAACATACATGCGTGATCTTACCCAGGAGGAACTTGATCTCAAGCGCGAAACGCTTGTAGATAATCTTATCAAAACTTCTAATCTCGAAGATGAGCTAGACGAGATTAAGGAAGGATTCAAAGCCAAAATCAAGCCTTTAAAGGCAGCAAATAAAATGCTGCAACAAGAGGTCAAAACCAAAAAGGAGAGCGTCAACGGTACGATCTTCCATATGGCAAATCATGATGATGGTATGATGGAAACATATGATGATCAGGGATACCTGATCGGTTCACGCCGGCTTCGCCCGGATGAAAAACAGGCAAGGCTGTTTGTCGCCAAGTCTGTCAACGAGTAATCAATTTCCTCACTTATAAACCATTATCATGGACGAATTAAAAGTAAATGTAACAACCACAGGCAATGAGGTTGTTATTCGGACAGGCGATGCATTGCCGCCTTCTCCACCGAAAAAAATCTCTATCTCCGGCGATATCAATGCCGTTAAAAGTTTCCTGCAAAAAAGAACGGCTGAATTCAAAGGTCTGGGGACGCAGTTTGTAAATCCTGAAACTACTATCGTTATAGTGGATGAGGAAAAAATGACAGTTAACCTGTTACTTGATCCTTACGACGTGAACGGTACAGAAGTGTTGGCGCAGCTACTTTTTTCTCCTGACCTGGAAAAGTTCAATATCAACAAAAACAAGAAGTATACCCGTGCTGAGCTCACTCAACTGCTGAAATTCTCACGTCGGTATTTCCCCAACCAGGAACAGTATCAAAAGCTGCTTGAATCTTACATGAAGTTGAACCTAACTACTACAGGTTCTCTGAAAGATGAACAGGATAACCGTGGTAACAAAGATCTGCAGTTTAAGAAGGAAGTCTCTTCACAGGTACCCAACAGTTTCATCCTTGAACTCCCGATTTTCAAAGGGAAAGAGCCTGTACGGTTCATGGTGGATATCTGTTTGGATGTATCGGAAGCGCAGGTGCACTTCTGGTTTGAGTCTACGGAACTGGATGATATTATCAACACACAGAAAAAGGAGATCATCCAGGATGCTATCTCCCTCTGCGAAGCATTCCCAATCATCTATAAATAATGCCAACCACGGCCAGACCCATACAATCATCATTGTTTGACCTGGTAAATGATCTTTCACCAGTTCAGCAGGCTCCTGTGCTTGACATAAAACAGGCTCGGGCAGAGAGAGATAATGGGATAAAAAGAGCGGCTGATCATGCAGACAGGGTTAGTGATGGATGGTCTGACCGGGCTTATCAGTTCTTATTAAAGTTTCTCGGAAATCACAACGGTCCCTTTATGGCTGAAGAGGTTAGAAGTGCGGCGGCTCTGATGGATTTTGAACTACCTCCATCTGCCAGAGCATGGGGTTCCGTTGTGCTGAAAGCTGCAAAGGCTGGTATAATTGAGCGCATAGGGATTCAGAAAGTGAAAAATAAAAATGCCCACTGTGCAAATGCAACGGTTTGGCGGCAAGTACCGGTGGGCAGATTGTAGTTAGTTTAAGGTTAAATAAGTCGGCCGGTTTCTACCGGCTGGCAATTTCTAAAGTTCTTTTAATGAAATGGTAGCTGTTGAAAAAGACTATGCGTTTGTTTGGACACGGGGTCGCTCCCGTCACCTCCACCGGATTTTGACCATTTGAGTTCCGGGGAAACCCGGTGGGGGTGTTTATGTATTGACAGCAAATAGCAGTTGATGGAGGTTACCAGGATCACAATAAATGGCAATAACGCGCCTATGAAGATTGCAGCCTAATTGGCCGCTATCATCACGAAACTTGCCCCCTGCGAAAGTGGGGGCTTAACTGGATGTTGTAGAATTGGTAAATACGCGGGCGAGGGCCCGGAAGCACCGAGAAGTACAATCGGGTGGGAGTTCGAATCTCTCCGTCCAGGCAAATCCGATTTTGGATTTATTAGGCAAAGGTCAAAGTAACGGCCTAATCATAAGCAATCGTTTTTTACTTCCGCGCCCCGGCCCTTTCCAGGCTGCCGGGGGCAATTTTTAAATCCATTAATTAAACGCGTATGAAAGGACAAATGGCACTGGCAAACGGACTGATGCACCTGCGGATTGCGCAGATGCACTTTCTGTCTTTCATGCTGGATAATCCGGGTACTAAGGGAGCCAATCTTTTTAACGGATACAACAACCGTATAAACTGGATCCTGAATGATATGGTCACCAATCCTATGCTTCCACAGTCCGTTCGGGATGGTATTAAAAATGATATTAAATCCGATGTACTGGTAATTCCATCTATTGCGGAAAAAGTTACGCTGCTAACAGAAGAAAACAGACTTGCTTTAGAACAATTGATAGATGGGTTGATCGCCGGTGAGCGAATTATGGTTGAAAAAGTCAATGAAAACCAGCAGGAACACATTAACGCATAGTAAATATCCATAACTACTTAACGGTAACTGATGAACATTCTCTTTTTCGACACAGAAACGACCGGCAAACCAGCCAACTACAATGCCTCAATGTTTGATCTTAATAACTGGCCAAGAGTTATACAGCTTGCCTGGCAGATAGGTAACCAGTACGGAGAGATTCTGTCAGAAGAAAAAACGCTGATAAGACCTGATGGATGGGTTGTGCCGGTTGAGGATTTCTGGATAAAGCACGGATACAGCACTGAAAACTGTTTGGCAGAAGGCCTCCCGATGGCTGATGTACTGGATGGTTTTATCAGCGATATAATTTCCTTCAATGTCAACATGATCGTTGCCCATAATATTCAGTTTGATTACCATGTTCTCGGGGCTGAAATGATCAGGTACAAGAAAACCACCGGCCGTAGGATGAAGCAGTTCTGTACAATGCAGTTTGCAACCCCTCTTTGTCAGATACCAGGTAAGATCGGTTTTAAATTTCCGAGGCTTGAAGAGTTGTACCGGTATCTGTTCAATAAAGACTTTGATGGGGCGCATGATGCGCTGAATGATGTGTCCGCTTGCCGGGAATCATTTTTTGAAATGCATAAAAGAAATTTATTCCAATTATAAAAATTCATATTTATAATGAATTGTCCTAAATGTAATTCAACACTCATTGCAAAGGTTTATAAATGGCAAAGGAAAAGGGATTCTCGTTTTAATGAATCACATGCTGAATGCCCTAATTGTTCATGGTCATCAGATGTTTCTTTTGATCATAAATGGTTACGAAAAAATGGCGTTAAGGTTATGCCGGCAACTCTGGAAGATGAAAAATCATTAATGTCAGTGTTTGCGAATAATCTTCCTTTAATTAACCAAAATAAATCAACATATCACCCAAAGTTACTTATCGTAGATCTCTTTTGCGGCGCCGGTGGAACTACAACCGGATTTGCCGATGTTAACGAAGGTGCTGCCCGGGTTATTGCCTGTGTTAACCATGATCCGAAGGCTATTGAGAGCCACTGGAAGAACCACCCGGAAGTAAAGCACTTTGAGGAGGATATCCGCACACTGGATCTTACCGAGTTGACAAATGTTGTCAAATTTCAGCAGTCAATTTATCCGGACGCAAAGCTGATCCTTTGGGCCAGTTTAGAGTGTACCAATTTCAGCAAGGCCAAAGGTGGCCAGCCCCGTGATGCAGACAGCCGCACCCTGGCAGACTATCTGCACCGGTACGTGGAAGCTATTGATCCGGACTACATACAGATAGAAAATGTGGTAGAGTTTATGAGTTGGGGGCCGCTGGATGAGAATGGCAAACCCGTAAGCCGTAAGAATGGATGTGATTGGCTCCGGTGGAAGCGTGAAATGTGTGCTCACGGTTATGTGGATGAATGGAAAGAAATGAATAGTGCAGACTTCGGCGCATACACCAGTCGCAACCGACTGTTCGGCATATTTGCCCGTCCTGATCTCCCGATCTGCTGGCCGGAACCTACTCACAGTAAGAAAGCTGCAGCATCAGGATCGATGTTTCAAGGCCTTAAACCCTGGATGCCTGTGAAGGATGTACTTGATTTTAGTGATGAAGGCCAAAGCATATTCACCAGGAAAAAACCATTATCAGATAAAACCTATGAGCGTATTCTGGCCGGACTGGTTAAGTTTGTGGCCAAAGGGGATACCAGTTTTTTAACCAAGTATTTTAGTGGTCGTCCCGCTGGTAAGGTTGCAAGTACAGATGATCCTGCCCCTACAGTAACCACTTTTGGAGGTACTACTCTGGTTCAGTCAGTGCCATTTATTTCAAAGTTTTTTAAAGGGGAAAATCATAATCAGTCTGTAGATCAACCGGCTGGTACTATTACAACTGTTGACCACCACAGTGTTGTTAATCCTATATCCCTGCTCAAATATAACAGCACCGATAAAAACGGAAAGCATATACCGCCCTCAATAGATGAGCCTTGTCCTGTGGTAGCAGCTCAATCCAGGCTCGGAGTTATACAGGGTGAATTCCTTCAGCATTATTACGGGAATGGGTTTGCTACATCTACAGATGAGCCATGCCCCACTTTAACTACAAAAGAAAGGTGCGGATTGGTGCAGCCTGAATTCATCGTTAATTATAATCACAGCAGCAAGACTAATGATATCAATGACCCATCACCAGCAATAACTGCAGCTGATAAGTTGGGTATTGCAAAGCCTGAGTTCTTCATTGATAAGCATTACAACAGTACTCAGAATCAGTCTATCGAACAGCCGGCTGGTACTTTAATGCCAAATGACAAACACCGTCTGGTGGAGGCTGTGCCGTTTGTAATGCCTACATCTTACGATAATAAGCCTAAATCCGTTGATGATCCGGCTCCAACTATTCAGGCAACCCGTCGCCATCATTACCTGGTTAACCCTTCCCATGGTGGCCACTGTACTTCAGCAGATGCACCCTGCCCTGTAATTGTAGCCCGACAAGATAAAGCACCGCTGTATTTCGTACAGGCTGAGGAAGGACCGGTAAGTATCGCAGTTTATGATCACGACAGTCCTGTAGTGATCAAGATCAAACAGTTCATGGCCGTTTACAATCTGGTAGATATAAAAATGCGGATGCTTAGGGTGCATGAACTGTTAAAGATTCAGGGTTTTCCTGATGGTTATATTCTTTGTGGAAACGAATCCGATAAGAAAAAGTTTATCGGTAACAGTGTTCATCCAAAGGTGGTAAAGGTATGGGCCGAGGCTTTGATCGTAAAAATTGACAATAACTATAAAACAAAAGTTGCGTAATGGAGAACCAACAACAATACATAGATTTTCTGACCTCAAAAATTAATGTCGCACAGCGTAAAGGAATTGAAGTTTCAGCCGCTGATCTGCATCCATCAGGTAAGTTTCATCAGGATGATATCATCCTTTGGGATTTATCAATGGGGGCTGCACTTATCGCCGCAGATACAGGCATGGGTAAAACCCACATGGCTATTGAAACGCTCCGGATCCTGCAAAAGGAATTCGGCGGTAAATGCCTGATTGTAACAGAACTCGGAGCGGCTGAGACTTTTGTAAACGAGGATCCGGAAGTGGGCGAAGGTGCCCGCCTTGGTGTGAGACTGGAATATGTAACCAACCAGGCAGAAGCGTTTGAAAGTGAGTGCGAGCTGATCGTAACAAACTATGAGCGCGTTCGGATGGGCGAGTTTGATTTTGGAGAGTTTACAGCCGTATGGCTCGATGAGGGCAACTACGTGAAGAACATGGCCAGCGAAACTACTGACAGCCTCCAGCGGGAACTGGCAAAGGTGAAGTTTAAGTATATCGCCACAGCCACACCTTCACCAAACGAAACACTGGAACTGGTAAACTATGCCCATGTACTTGGTATTGCAGATCGTGGTCAGATACTTACCCGTTTCTTCCAAAGGAACAGCACAAAAGCCGGCGAACTTACCCTGCATCCGCAGCATGAAGATGATTTCTGGATGTGGGTGTACAGCTGGGCAGTATTCATCCAGCGGCCTTCCGATCTGGGTTATGATGATGAGGGATACGCACTTCCCCCTCTGAACGTTTATTGGCATGAGGTCAAGATCAGTCAGGCTATTGAAGGTAAGGTTGACCGGGACGGGCAAAAGGAAATGTTTGTCTCCGGATCCGCTTCCCTGCCTGATGCTGCAAAGATCAAACGTGCCAGCATAAAAGATCGTCTGGCCGCTGCGATGGCTATTATAAATAAGTCTCCGGATGATCATTGGCTGATCTGGCATCATTTGGAAGATGAGCGTAAAGCAATTGAAAAAGAGTTTAAAGATCATCCTTCGTTTGCATCAGTGTATGGTTCACTGAACTGGAAAGAGAAGGAAAAGCGGATTGTGGATTTCTCAAAAGGTGACCTGCAGGTGCTGGCAACCAAACCGGAAATCAGTGGTGTGGGTGTCAATTTCCAAAAGCATTGTTTTAAGAATATTGGTCTCGGAGTAAACCACTCGTTTGATGAACTGTATCAATGGCTGAAACGTACCCACCGGTATGGCCAGGATAAACCGGTTGAGGCGCACATCTTCTATACCCCGGAAGAGTATGATATCGTAAACAACCTGAAACAGAAGTGGGAGGAGCATGATATCGCCCGTGCCAAGATGCGGGACATCGTTCTCAAATACGGTCTGAATCACTCAAAGTTTGTGGAAGAAAAGCGGAGGTCATTCAAAACTGATCGTAAGGTTTATAAAGGGGATAATTACACCCTAATCAATACCGACACAGTTCCAGAGACGGCCAGTATGCCGGACAATTCTGTGGACATGATCCTGACCTCAATTCCATTCGGCAACCATTACGAGTACACTGATAAATACAACGATTTCGGGCATAATACCAGCAATGATGATTTTTTCCGGCAAATGGGTTTCCTGGTACCGGAACTGCTGCGGGTCCTCAAACCCGGCCGAATAGCTGCCATCCATACCAAAAACAGAATCCATTACGGAAGTGTTACCGGCCTTGGTTTCTCCACCTTCCACCGGTTCACGCATAAAGCCTGTGATTCATTTGAGGCGGGCGGGTTCCATTGTATGGGCTATCATATTGTTCCTACCGATGTTGTGGCCGAAAACAATCAGACCTACCGCCTTGGGTACTCAGAGGCATGTAAGGACATGACAAAGATGGGTGCCGGCATCCCGGAGGAGATATGGATATTCCGCAAATCCCCATCCTCAAACACAGATGCCTACGCCGACGAACCGGTAACCCATGATAAAAGCGAGTATTCCCTTTCAAACTGGCAGATCGATGCTGATGCTTTTTGGAGATCATCCGGTAACAGGTACCTGATCCCTGAGGAACTGCAGAAACTGAATTTAAAGCAGGTCCGTAAGATGTGGGATAAGTTCAACCAGGAAACGATCTACGATTATGAAGGGCATGTGGAGCTCATGAAAGAACTGGACAGACAGGATAAACTATCCCGGACATTCACCACTATCCCGCTGCGTAGCACTACGCCTTACATCTGGAATGATGTGAACCGGATGCACGGCCTGAACATGGAGCAATCCAGGCGCAAACAGCAGAACCACATCTGCCCGATGCCATTCGATCAGGTAGACCGGCTGATTGAACTCTACAGCAACAAAGGAGACACGATCTATGACCCGTTTGGAGGTCTTTGTACAACCGGTGTCCGTGCTATTAAAAAAGGCCGTAAAGCCATTCTTACAGAGCTGAATGACACATACGCGAAGTGTGGCGCCATTTACCTGCGTGAGACTGAATACAAGGCCGAAATACCCACATTATTTGATGTAGTAACCAAATCAGCATGAGCTATAATAAAGTATCAGTATTCCGTCGCATCAACAATGCGGTAAAGCAGGACCGCTTTAACAATCCAACCTGGCCGGATCATGCTGTTGCTCAGGCTGGAAAGGTTACAGCTGCTTCCGGTAAACTCACTCAGGCTGCACTTGATTATAAGTATAACAAAACTGAGATACCTGAAGAGTGTGTGGATCGGATGCAGGAAGCTGCGATAAATACTATAGTACAGGCATTTAGATTTTTAGAAAATCTGAATAAATCAGAGAAAAAAGTTAAATCAGGAAACAATTAGCGGTAATTCATTATACACTAAAATCCATGGCAAAATCCGATTTCTGTTTCACTTATTACGATGGAGATGCGGCCAGAGACATGTCCCATATGAACCGCCTGGAAAGAGGCGCGTATACTGATATTATTATATCTCAACGAAAGTTTGGGCACCTGACAATTGAACAAATTAAAAAGACTTTGGGGCGTGATTTTGATGATTGTTGGGGGGCGATTGAGCTCATTTTGTCGACCGATAATGATGGTAAATACTTTATCGAGTGGCTCGACAACTCGGTCGAAAAAAGCCGCAAACATTCAAAAAAACAGTCAGAAAATGTACGAAACCGTTACCAAAAAGATACCAAACACATACCAAAAAATGATTTGGAAATACCTTTAGGAAATGGATATGGAGATGGAAATGAAAATGTATTAGATGGGGGTCCGGGTGAAGATTCGCCCGGGCTTTCCGATCAAGGCTTCTTTCTGGACAGCCTGCCCAAAGAATACCCACTCACCACAGCCGATATCGAAAACACGATTCAGTTTATTTCCATCATCGCAAAAAAAACACTCTCTCCTCCGGAAGTGATCTCTTACTGGGAAGCCTTCAAGATTCAACAGTTTGGCAAACACGAGTGGAAAAACTCACGCGCTGACCTGATCAGCCACTTCCGCGATTCTTTAAAATTTCAATTAAAAACCACCAATGGAACGTTTAAACAAAATCACTCACATCAGCCAGTTATTACCGGAGCAGCTACAGGAGCCGGTCAAATTTGATGAGGTTGAACTTACTCCGGAAGAAACTGAACTCGCTATATCATCGGCGAAAGTTCAAAAACATGACATGCTCGAAAGGCAGCGCAAACAACGCCTGAGCGAAGTAAAGCGCAAAAAGTTCAGCGAGGATCTTTCAAACCCAAATAACCTGTACTCTCTTGCCCGTTGGCGGGCTACTCAGGCTATCCGTATGCGGACCGGTGATCCTACTGTTGAGTTTGAACCAACAGAGTTTCAGAAGCCAGTGATCACCGCACTGTCACTGTACTTCTCTGGTAAGCCTGAGTTTGAACAGCTCGATACCAGGCTTTACAACAATCAACCTACAAAGTTTTCCCTCAACAAAGGGATTTGGATGTGGGGAAATCCGGGGGTAGGTAAAACCCTAATGATGGAAATGTTCAACCGTAACAGCCGGCTTTGCTATGAAGTAATTCACTGCCCCAAACTCGCCTACGAGTATGTAAAGCAGGGAGACGAAGCGATTGAGCGTTTTGGCAAGATCATCCCGGCTATCCAATCCTCTACCAATTTCGGGCAGAAGGTTATGGGAGTGTGCTACAACGATCTGGGGGTAGAAACAGTTCCATCCAAACACTACGGCAACCCAATCAATGTTCTGGAAACGATCACCCTGCAAGCCTACGAGAACAAGGTGCCTTACTGGCACCGGTTTGTAACAACAAACCTTGTGTTCGATCAGGTCAAGGAAGTGTATGGCCTGCGGTTTATTGACCGGATAAAAGAGTGTTTTAACATCATCGAAGTACGAGGAGAATCTTTACGAAAATGACAAACTGGGAAAAAATATGCCAGTACCTGCTGCATGCAGAGGAGGCTAAAGAAGTTCATAAGATGGTCTGGCCATCTGCAGGAGAGGCTTATCTGTCAGGTGTCCCGTTCAAACGAAATGGGCTTCCGCATGGCCAGCGAATCAAGATCACTGACCAGAACAGTCTGGAAGATGTTGTGGAGATCGTGAAGTGGGTAAACACATGCAGGATCCGCGGGAACAATCCCGGTTTTTTTCTTTACCAGTAAACTACAACAATGAGCACCGAACCAATAATCCGAGAAATCCATACCCTTAGCCCTGGTGATCAGTTTTATTACGAAGGTGATTTTTATGAGGTGCTTACACACCTGAAGTTTTCAGTGGTCACCCGTCACATGGTCAATTGCACCAGGGAGTGCATGAACCTTAAAACTTTCAAAACCAAAAGGATAAAGTTTTTTGAGCGAGTCATTCTGACAAGTAAAATCAGTGATCAAAATAGTTCAAAAAAACCATGATTATTTCAGATTAATTACAATAATTCGTGACTTCTCAAACTAAATCCATGCGTCAAGATATTGTCATCATTGCCCTAAAATACGAAGAACCAGAGTATGCAGAAACCCGCAAATGCATTGAGGCCACAGGCCTTCCAGTCATCTGGGCGAACCGGGATGGGGTAGGGAACTACTCAAGGGCTTTCAATGAGGCTTTTATAAATGGCTTATCTGTGTATCCAAATGGGAATATCCCGCTCAAGAGAGCATACGATTATGAGTACGCATGGATGATCAGCAACATCACCTTTGAACCGGATGTTCCTTTCAAACTTGCCAAAGAAATGGATGAGATTTTAGGCATTGCAGCAATCCATCCTTCAATGCACGGAAGCGATCACCGGCATCAGTGGCCGGATGCTGATGGGCTAACAAAGATTGTCCCATTCATTGAATGGACCGCACCGATGGTCAGAACATCCGCATTTACAACAACACCGCTCAATCAAGAGCTGGCATATTACTACATGGATCTTGACTGGTGTTACCGTGTCAATGAGAAACATATCGGCCATGTAGCCGTATGCCATTCAGCCAGAGTAGGACATGCATACCTCAGGACCAATAAGAATCACCGGATTTCCCAGATCCGCTCAGCCCTCCGGGATTACTGGACACCCCGCAGCCAATCTGAAATGGCCAGACTATACGGGGGGGACTGGAAAAAAGGTAACTGGGTAGAAACATTTTTAAACCTCAAAAGAATAAAAGATGGACAGTAAAGCAATCGAACACGAACTTAATTTCTGGAAAGGATTTGTTCAGACAGAACGCTTCCTGGTTGGATGGTGCGGGCATCACAAAACTCCCGAACTGCGTGAACAGGTAGCAGATTTTATCCTGTCCGTTCCTCATCATAAAGTACTCGATGTGGGCAGCGGTGTTGTCTCCATACTCAACGGCCTGATCCCGAAAGAAAACATCACCACCGCTGATCCGCTTGGTGATCATTACAAAACCATATTCGATTATCAAAGCCACGGCATTGAAGCCCCGCTGGCGTACCGGGCCGAAGAAATCCCTTTTGAAAACGAGTTTGATATCGTTCATATCAGCAATGCGCTGGACCACTCACAGGATCCGCAGGCTGCATTTGCCGCACTCCTAAAAGCTGTGAAGCCAGGAGGCTACCTGATCGTTCAGGGTTTTGAGAATGAGGGGAAATTCGAGAACTGGCAGGGATTCCATCAGTGGAATATCGAATTATGCGATCCTAATTACAGGGTCGACATGCCGGGATATTTCCTGAACCTTGCTAACAAACATGGAGAAGAATATATTCTAAGTTCTACACCTGAAAATACATCACTGTATGAGCTTGAAAACGGCAAAACATGGTTTGTGTGGATCGAGAAAAAGGAGGTGCCCAGTGAGTAATCTCAGGACCGTAGTGATCGATGTAGACGGCGTACTGACCGATGGAAAGGTATGGTATGATGCCAAAGGCAACCGCACAAAGGCTTTTCATTCCCGCGATATCCGGGCCATCAGGCAACTGGTGAGCCACGGTTACCGGGTCATCCTTCTTACCCAATCCAGCTGGCCAGGTATCAACGATTATATAAAGCGCACCGGTGCCGAAGTGATCATAAACCGTGAAAAGGTTCCGGATCCTGAATGGGGTAAATATATAGCCATAGGTGATGATACAGCTGATCTGGCCGTACTACGCGGCGCCACACTGGCTTATTGCCCTGCAGATGCTGATCTGTCTGTAAAGGCAGAAGGTTGCGTTCTTTCTCTTTACATGAAAGGTGGAGAAGGGGTTATTTCTGAACTGCTAATGGTCCTTGAATCTGCAAATGTATTTGCATGAATATTGATATGAGCATAGATCTGGTTTATATTCTCGGTAGTGGCTCCAGATGGGACGACAACGAGATCAGGTATAGTCTGCGATCAATGCAGCGGCACCTACGGTTTTTTAACAAGGTATTCATTGTTGGACGGCTTCCGGAGTTTCTGACCAATGTTATTCATATCCCGGCAGAAGATGACGGGAACTCAAAAGAGCATAACATATGCCGAAAAATCGCTGTTGCGTGCAGGGATGAGCGGGTAAGCCGCAGGTTCCTGATGTGTAATGATGATCATTTTTTACTAACGCCACATATTGCATCTGCGTTCCCGTTCTATTACGATGGAGAGCTTCAAGCGCTTCTAAGTCGTACTGACAGGACAAAGCCTTACGGAATCGCTATATCAAATACTATAAAGTATCTGAGCGGATGCAGAAGCAGGAACTACGATGTTCATTGTCCTGTAGTCTACAACAAGACTGATTTCCTGAACTACCTGACAGGCCCGAACTGGTCTGATCTGGCCGGGTACCTGATCAAAAGCATTTACTGCAATAAAGCAGGTGTACCAGGTGAAGCGATCAATGATATCAAGATCGATGGGGGATATGATTGCAGGTATTACGAGGGATGGATACACGGCCGACCGTGGTTCTCTACCGGTCACCGGATCGATTTTGAGGAAATGTGGAAGCTGATGGAAAAAATTTACCCGGTAAAGTCAATCTATGAGATATGAAATATAGAACATGGGAATACGGAACCATATTGAAAGTATCGGTAATCAAGTCGAATCAGAGAGTTTTAGTAGTTGTTTGTGAGAGTATTAATGAAGCATTTATTCTTGCAAACCATGGAATGAAAGAACTACCTGAAATTGATAGTAAAGGTCAAATAACATTTACAAAAGGTGGCCCCACCGGTGGCTATTGGAAATTTGAATTAACATAGAAATGAAAAAACTCCTTATCACTATTCCCGCATTCGGGCACCATGGAGGACTTTGTGTCATAACCCAATGGGCCAACCGCCTCACCAAATGGTATGATGTATACCTGTATGTTTTGAACGGTAAGCATAACAACCCCAGCTGGTGCAAGGTAATCCCCGAAGTCAAATTATGTGGCCCGGAACAACTTTGGGAGGCTGATATCGTGATCCTTACCAGCCCCCACAGTGCTCACCTGATCGACCTGATCCTACCGTATCAGAAGTGCTTTTTGTTCCTGCAAATGATGGAGCATAAGTTCAGGCCATGGGACGCGCAATGGCTGGCCATGTGTAAGAAATTCTACCAGGCTCCATTTCCGATGCTATCTATAAGTGAATGGAATATTACACTGTTGCAAAATAAGTTTGATAGAATAGCGGAGTACTCTCGAGGTAGTAGTACTTCGTTTTTAAACAAATCATCTTTCTACATCACCAACGGCATTGACCTGGAACAGTTCCCGATCATCCGCGCGATCAAAGATAACCGGACCGTACTGGTGGAAGGGTGGGAGCCGGGAGATAATCCATCAAAGGATGTGGACAATATCGGTCCAAAAGTAGCGGCCAGGCTTAAAGATGAAGGGTATTATATTATCGCATTCTCAGGCCTCCCGCTAAAGACCATGAAGAACGTGCCAAACGAGTATGTACGCGCTCCGGACCTGAGAACACTAAATGAGCTGTACACCAAGGCAACCATACTGATCAAGGCTACAAAGTATGATGCCAGGTCAACCGCTCCAATAGAAGCAATGACAAAGGGTACCGCAGTTTGCAGGGCGATTATTAAAGGTGATGATGATCTGAGCAACGGCGATGATGGTGTAGTAAAGAACTGCTGGAAATCAGGCTATGATGAGAACGAGCTGTTCAGGAATGCCCTGTTTGCACTCCGCAATCCTGATGCCAGGCAGATAGTTGTTGATAATGCTTTCCGGCATATTAAACAGCACTGCAACTGGGATACAGTGATGGAAAAAGTAAATGAAATTTTAAAATGCTGACTATGAAATGGATTGACTTATCAACCGGTAAAAAGCCGGATTATGGACAAAAGGTTTTTTTGTGCAATAAAAACGATGGGGAGTTTAATATCGGAAAACTGGAATCAGTTACTGAAACTTCTCAGGGTCGCCTTCATTTTTTTGATGTGGGGGAAAAAGACTCGGAAGGTAGTGATACTACCACCTCACGTTTTACCCATTACGCCATCCCAGAACTACCTAAAAAATGAGCCAGCCTGTCCGCATACAACGCCGAAGGTCAAAGGGCTGGAAAAAGCCCGATAACACCGTTGATGTTACCCGGAGTAGCCAGTGGGGCAATCCTT